>Ga0214919_10003990_pt1 | contig 21812 bp, 21 predicted proteins | sample LL1503_MetaG_FD_177994 | JGI IMG/M metagenome (GOLD analysis project Ga0214919, IMG submission 177994) | Freshwater microbial communities from Lake Lanier, Atlanta, Georgia, United States - LL-1503 | ecosystem: Environmental > Aquatic > Freshwater > Lake | place: USA: Georgia | collected... | reverse complement strand
TTCAAAAGCCGTAATGCCGTTGCGATTAAGCCACTCTTCGAGCAATCGGGTAATCCGGTCGCGCGAATGCATCGAGTAGAGGTCCGATGGACTGACGCACAGGGGGGCCTGATCCTCGACCTTGGCCTTTTTGGCCTTAACCTCAACCTCACCCTTGGCGAGGATCGTCGAGGTCCGAAATCCTAAGGTTTCGGCGTCCATGGTTTCTTTGGTCACCTTGACCGCCGCCGCCTGCCGTTCGGCCAACAGGGACTCAGCCGTAGCGAGGGCGGTCGCCCGGTCTTCGGTCGCGAGGGACAGGGTCCAAGGGGCTCCCGGCACGCGGCGAATATAGAGTTCGTAATGAATGGGGGCTTGGGCCATCGATCCTCCGAAGGGGCCCATAGGTATAACTATTTTATCATCTGCGAAACTATCACCTTCGAAAGGCGCGCTTGATCGTTAAGGCTCGCCATTGAATGGCCACATCTGTGGGGCTAGCCTATAGTCGTGGCGCGTCTCGGGGCGCGCGGACGGAAGGCTTAGGTGTTCAATGGCGAAAATTACCCTGGTCGATGATGATGAGAATATCGTCACCTCCGTCTCCTTGGCCCTCGAAAGCCACGGCCATGTTGTGAAGGCCTATTATGACGGTGCCTCGGGCTTGGCTGCCCTTGAAAGCGATCCGCCTGACCTGGTCATTCTCGACGTCAAAATGCCCCGGATGGATGGCATGGAGGTGCTGCGCCGCCTGCGTCAGACCTCGAACATCCCCGTCATTATCCTGACCTCCAAGGACGAAGAGATCGACGAGATCCTCGGCTTCAACCTTGGGGCCGACGACTATATGCACAAGCCCTTCAGCCAGCGGCTGCTGATTGAACGGGTCAAGGCGGTCCTGCGCCGTGCGCGTGACGATGAAGAGGCTGGCAATCCCGGCCAAGCCGCTGCCACAGCGGCGCGCAGCATCAAGCGCGGTCGCCTGACCCTTGATTCAGCTCGCCATGACTGCCTGTGGGACGATCGGGCGGTGAAGCTGACCGTGACGGAGTTTCTATTGCTGCAATCCTTGGCCCAGCGCCCCGGCTTCGTCAAAAGCCGCGATAATCTGATGGATGCGGCCTATGATGATCAGGTCTATGTCGATGATCGAACCATCGATAGCCACATTAAACGCATGAGACGCAAATTTCGTCAGGTCGATCCGACCTTTGATGCGATAGAAACCCTCTATGGCGTTGGATACCGATATCGCGAAGCCTGAACCGGCCCCCTATCCCGATAGGCAAGCGGGGTTGGAGTCCGGCCAAGGTCAAGGAGCCAGCAAGGGGCGGCGAAAGCTGATTCCGGGCTCGCGCCTTGGCGGCCTGATCATCGCGCTGAACCTTCTGGGTCTGGCCATCCTGATCGGCGGGGCGCTGGTACTGAACGAGATGCGCCGCGGCCTCGTCAATGCCCAGATCGATAGCCTGACCACCCAAGGCGAGTTCATCGCCAATGTCATCGACCGCGCCGCGACCATGGGCGAGCCGGTCCCGCAGCTGGAAGTCGACCGGGCGGCCCAAACCCTGCAACTGCTGTTCATCCCAAGGTCCCAGCGCGCGCGGCTTTTTGATGCCCATGGGCATGAACTGGCCGACAGCTACACGGTTTCAGATCGGGTCGAGAAGCGGCTACTCCCGCCCGCACGCAAGCGTGGGACGCCCGCCCCTCCCGCCCGTAACGACGCCTCGCGTCCGGCAAAGGAAGAGGCGGCGCGCAAGGCGCTGCAGCAAGAGGTCGCCCGCGCCCTCAAGGGTAAGCCCGTGGCTGGGATGAGGATGGGTGCCAATGGTGATCGGGTCGTATCGGTCTCGATCCCTCTGCGCCATGTCGAGGCTGTGCTCGGTGTGCTGACGCTCGAGTCCGGCGATGTGGACGAGATTATCGCGGCCGAGCGCAAAGCCCTCTTGCCCTTTATCATCATGGCCATTGCCGTATCACTGGCCTCGTCCTTCCTGCTCAATCAACTCATTGCCCAGCCGGTGCTGCGCTTGGCGCGGGCTGCCGACCGAGTCAGGCTCTCGCGGGCCAGAGCCATCATCTTGCCGGACCTCGCTGATCGCGATGATGAGCTGGGCGATCTGACACGGTCCCTGCAGTCCATGACCTCGTCCCTGACCTCGCGGATGGATGCGATTGAGCGGTTTGCCGCCGATGTGGCCCATGAGATCCGCAACCCCCTCACCTCGATCCGATCAGCGGTGGAGACCCTCGACATCGTGTCTGAGCCCACGCCCCGTGCCAAGCTGATGGGCATATTGAAACAGGATGTCGGGCGGCTGGATCGCCTGATCACAGACATATCCAATGCCTCGCGTTTGGATGCCGAACTGTCGCGCGATGCGCCAAGGCCGATTGATCTACCGCGTCTGCTGTCCGACCTTAGCGCCCTCTATAGCCAAAGCGCCATGTCCGGTGAGGCTAGCGTCATCATGCTAGAGGCTGAAGCCCTAGAAAGCCTGACCATCAGTGGCCGTGAAGGTCCCCTCAGCCAAGTGTTCCGCAACCTGATCGACAATGCCCGCTCCTTTACCCGACAGGTCGGCGACGCGGAGCGCCAGATTCGCATTGAGCTTCGCAAGGTCGGCACCGAGGCGCGGGTCACGATCGAGGATGACGGCCCGGGCATACCGCCAGAAAATCTCGAAACCGTCTTTGAGCGGTTCTATACCTCGCGGCCACGCGGAGCGGTTTTTGGCGGCAATTCGGGGCTGGGCCTGTCCATTGCCCGCCAGATTGTCGAGGCCCATAGCGGCCACATCTGGGCCGAAAATCGTGTGGACGAGGAGGGACAGATCCTCGGGGCCCGTTTCAGCGTCAGCCTACCTTGCCTGTCGACATGACAGACCATAGCCCAATACACGGCGGCCTGATCGCTCGGCACCGGATGGGGCGCTGGCACGGCGTCCTGATCCTTGGGCCGTCAGGCTCGGGCAAGAGCCATCTGGCGCTCACCGCGCTAGCGGCCGGTTGGCGCTTGGTGGCCGATGATCGGGTCATTGTCTGGCCCGATGCGGGCAAGGTCTTCGGCCGCGCTCACCCGCAATTGACCGGTCAGATAGAGGTGCGAGGGCTCGGGATTATGCACTCAGCGACCCCCGTCCTTGGCTTTTGTCAGATCGATCTGGTTGCCCAGATGGTGCCCCAAGGAGCCATCGAGCGCTATCCCGATCCGGCCCAGACGGTTCTGGTTGGCCGGTCCTTGGCCATGATCGCGGTAGATCCTTTTTCCGCCCTTTGCCTGCCAATGATCGACATGGCATTGCACCCCCTTCCCGTCCGATGATAAGCGGCATATGAACGGTCTGCGCAGCGTTCTTGCTGCGCTCGGGAGCGATCCCGTGCGAGGCCCCGTGAGCGACCCCTTGAGAGACCCCTTGAGAGATTTTGCATGATCGGGCTTGTGATCGTCACCCACGGGCGGCTGGCCGAGGAATTCCGTCAGGCGATGGAACATGTCGTCGGGCCTCAGCCGGATGTTGTCGCCGTCTGTATCGGTCCGGACGACGATATGGAGCAGCGGCGCACCGATATCTTGACCGCCGCAGAGGCCGTCAATAGCGGCAACGGCGTCATCCTGCTGACCGACATGTTCGGCGGAACCCCGTCCAATCTGGCCATCTCGGTGATGGAACAGACCAGCGCCGAAGTCATTGCCGGGCTGAACCTGCCCATGCTGATTAAGCTGGCCAGCGTTCGGGGCCGCGAAAGCCTCGAGACCTGCGTGGCCCATGCCCAAGAGGCTGGCCGTAAATATATCTCTGTCGCCTCCTATGTTCTGGCGGGAGACAAATGAGCCTTAGCCGGACCGTCGAGATCATCAACGAACGCGGGCTCCACGCGCGGGCCTCAGCCAAGTTCGTCAAGGTCGCCTCAGGTTTCGATGCAGAGGTCATGGTCAGCCGTGAGGGTCAGACCGTCGATGCCCGCTCCATCATGGGCCTGATGATGCTGGCCGCCGGGATTGGATCGACCATCGACATCGCCGCCGAAGGCCCTGAAGCCGAAGCCGCGCTCGAGGCGCTCGGTGCCCTGATCGCCAACCGTTTCGACGAAGAGCGCTAGGTCCGCGCAGCTCATATAAAGATATCTTTATGTCTTTATTGCCCCCTCGCACTGAAGGGGCTATAGACGGCCATCGAAATTCCCGTCAGGAGCCTCATCGTGGCCGACTATATCGTTGCCGACATCTCCCTCGCCGCCTTCGGCCGCAAGGAAATCTTGATTGCTGAGACCGAAATGCCGGGCCTGATGGCCACGCGCGAGGAATATGGCCCCGCCCAGCCGCTCAAGGGCGCTCGGATCGCTGGCTCCTTGCACATGACCATCCAGACCGCTGTGCTGATCGAGACCCTGCAGGCCCTTGGTGCCGATGTGCGCTGGGCCTCGTGCAACATCTTCTCGACCCAAGACCATGCCGCGGCCGCCATCGCCGCAGTCGGCACGCCGGTCTTTGCCTTCAAGGGCGAAAATCTGGTCGAATATTGGGACTACGCTCACAAGATCTTTGAATGGTCGGACGGCGGCTATCCCAACCTGATCCTTGATGATGGCGGCGACGCCACCCTGCTCTGCGTGCTTGGCCCCAAGGCTGAGAAGGACCCCAGCGTCCTCAACAATCCGCAGAACGAGGAAGAAGAGGCGCTGTTCTCAGTGATGAAGCGCTATCTCAAGGAAAAGCCCGGCTTCTATTCGGCCATCCGCGACGCCATCAAGGGCGTATCGGAAGAGACCACCACCGGCGTGCACCGTCTCTATCAGATGGCCACCAAGGGCGAACTACCCTTCCCCGCCATCAACGTCAATGACAGCGTGACCAAGTCCAAGTTCGACAATCTCTATGGCTGCCGCGAAAGCCTGGTCGACGCTATCCGCCGGGGTACCGACGTGATGTTGGCCGGCAAGGTGGCTGTGGTCTGCGGTTATGGCGATGTGGGCAAGGGCTCAGCGGCCAGCCTGCGCAATGGCGGCGCGCGCGTCGTGGTCACCGAAATTGACCCGATCTGCGCCCTGCAAGCGGCCATGGAAGGCTATGACGTCCAGACCCTCGACGATATGGCGGGCAAGGCGGACATCTTTGTCACCGCCACCGGCAATAAGGACGTCATCACGGTCGACCATATGCGTGCCATGAAGAACAATGCCATCGTCTGCAATATCGGCCACTTTGACAGCGAGATCCAAGTCTCCGGCCTGAAGAATTTCGTTTGGGACGAAATCAAGCCGCAGGTTCACCATGTCGAATTCCCCGATGGCAAAAAGATCATCCTTCTGTCCGAGGGCCGCCTGGTCAATCTGGGCAATGCGACCGGTCACCCCTCCTTCGTGATGAGCGCCAGCTTCACCAACCAGACCCTGGCCCAGATCGAGCTTTGGACCAATGGCAAGGCCTATGACAATCAGGTCTATACCCTGCCCAAGGCGCTGGACGAGAAGGTCGCCCTGCTGCACCTAGCCAAGCTCGGCGCCAAGCTGACGACCCTGACCAGTGAACAGGCCAACTATATTGATGTGCCGCAGGCCGGTCCCTTCAAGCCGGACCATTATCGCTACTAGGCGATCAAGGCTTTTTGTCTCAGCCGCCCCGCAAGGGGTGGTCAAGGGCGCGCGTTCGGGGGCATAGAGGCTCCATGACGCGCGCCCTTTTGATGTCTAGCTTCGTTGCCTCCAGCCGCGTCGGCGGCGGGGCCCAATCCCTTGCCCTCGCGGTCTTGGGGATTGATGCTGTTTTGGCCCCCACGGTCCTGTTTGGGCGTCATCCCGGTCTTGGGGCTCCGGGCGGCGGCGCGGTCAGTCCGGACCTGTTCCAAGGGGTGCTGGACGGTATTGAAGCCAAGGGCGACTTTGCCGCCTTTGATCTGGTCCTGACCGGCTATTTCTCCCATCCCGACCAGATCGACGCGGCGTCGGGCGCGATCGACGCCATCCGAGCCGCGCGGGCCGATGCCGGGCTGGCACTGCCGCTGGTGCTGGTCGATCCCGTCATGGGCGACACGGGCAAGGGTCTCTATGTCAAGCCAGAGGTCGCCGAAGCCTTGGCTCAGCATCTGGTTCCCCGCGCCGATATTCTGGCCCCCAACGCTTGGGAGCTTGGCCATCTGTCTGGCCTGCCGGTGACAAATCCGGCCAGCGCCCTAGCAGCCGCGCGCACGATGGGACGCACGGTGATGGTCTCGTCTGTGCCGTGCGACGACGGCTTGGGCGTGGTCTTGGCCCTTAAGAGCGAGGCTTGGCTGGTCACCCATGCCCTCTTGCCGTCAGCCCCGAACGGGGTGGGCGATCTGTTGGCCGCCCTGATGGCGCAGGCCTGTCTTGCTGGCATTGCCCCCCACCATGCGCTCAGCCAAGCGGTCGGCGGGGTCTATGAGGCCATTGAAGCCTGCAAAGCGGGCAGCAAGGGCGATTTGCCCATCGTAGCCATGGGCAAGCGCTTGACCCAAGGCTCTGATCAGGTGTCCCTGATCCTGCTCGACTAGGCCAAGGCCCGCAATGACTGATGATCCCCAAATCCACGGCCTTTGCCCTGACCGGTTTGCCGCCGTGCGGGAGGTATTTACCCAGAATTTCGCCTCCGGACAGGAGGTCGGCGCGCGTTTTGCCTTGGCTGATCGCGGCGAGATCATCATCGACCTCTATGCCGGGCACGCGGACCGCGCCCGAACCCGGCCCTTTGATGAGCGCACCCTGACGCCGATCTTTTCGACCACCAAGCTCTTGGCCAGCCTGATGATGGCCCGCCTCGTCGATCAAGGGCTCTTGGCCTATGACCAGACCGTCGCCTCGATCTGGCCTGCCTTCGCCGCTGAGGGGAAGGGCGCCATTACCATCGCCCAGGTCCTATCCCATCAGGCTGGGCTTTGCGGCATTGCCGAGGAATTTGATCCAGCCCTGTGGTTTGACTGGGACGTCATCTGCGAAAAGCTAGCGGCCATGGCGCCGATCTGGCCGCCGGGCACAGCCAGCGGCTACCACCCCATCACGGTCGGCTATCTGGTCGGCGAGATCTTTCGGCGGGTCGATGGGCGCACGCTGGGCACGGCGCTGAGAGAGGATCTGGCCCAGCCCCATGATCTGGACCTCTGGATCGGTCTGCCCGACAGCGAACATGGCCGCTGCGCCGATATGCAAAGGCCCAATGGCATGCCAAATTTGGGCGAGATGACGGAAGCGCGCCGCCTTGCCTTTGGCACGCGCTGGGCCGCGCCGCTGGGGCGAGAGTCGGCCCAGTGGCGGCGCTTTGAGATCCCGTCAGCCAATGGCCATGCTACCGCCCCGGCGCTGGCAAGGATCATGGCGCTTCTGGCCGATGATGGACAGCTGGACGGGCAGGCGAGGCTATCACCGGGCACAGCGGCTGAGGTTATGCAGGAGCGTATCTGTGGCCCTGATCGGGTCTTGCCCCGTCAGGTCAGTTGGGCCGCCGGTCCCATGCGCAATAGTCTCGATCCGGCCTTTGGACCATCGCCCTTGAGCGTCGGGCACTATGGTTGGGGCGGCTCCTGCGCCTTTGCAGACCCTGAAACAGGGCTCTCCGGCGCCTATGTCATGACCCGCCAGTCAGTGCATCTGGTCGGTGACCCACGCGCGAGTGCCCTGATCGACGCGGTCTACAAGAGCCTTTAAGCTAAGAGTTCTGCTGACACGACGTCGGGTTCATCTTCTTTGGAAAGGGTTTGGGCAAGGCTGACCACGACCCGGCGGCGCCCCGCAGAGCGGATCGCACTATAGGCGCGGATCAGTTCTAGGGCACCGGTCTCTTTCAGCTGCACAGCCTCTGCCGCCACCTGATCAGACACTTCACCCTCGACATCCAAATCCCCAATCAGGTCCTGCACACGGCACTTTAACGTGCGAGCAATTTCGACCAGACGCGAGAAGCTGACGCGGTTTGCACCCCGCTCATATTTCTGAATCTGTTGAAAGGTCAGTCCGACCTGCACGGCCAAATCATCCTGGGAAAGGCCCAAGGATTTGCGGCGTACGCGGATGCGCGCACCGAGAGCGATATCTAATGGGTTTGAAACGTGATCGACATTCATGGCAGCCTCTAACGGTAGTCGTCGTTCTGAATCATCGCGTTAACCCACCGACACGGCAAAACTTAGTCCTAAATACGACGTTAGGGTACTAATGAAATTTCGCCGAAACGTCATGCGTGTTTGCGTTAGTCTAAATTCTTCTTAAAATTGAACCAGATAGTCGGGGGTGCGATTTAAAGGGCAAAATGGCCCGAAATTGCCAAAATTGCGCCATTTCGAACGCTACGGCCTGCGACAATCCGTCTCAGTGTTATGAAAGTTGCGGATCATATTGGCACATATACCAAACCGCGATTTGCGTGCTTGCATAATGATAGTGGGGATGAAAGGAATAGACAATAGACAGAAGCGAGCGGGCAAATCATGACCCAAACCAGCGGCAGGCTTCAGAACCATGGGCAAGATGGTGCGCCCGCTTGGCCCTCGAATAGGAGGGCTTGGACCACCGTATTCGTCCTTCTCGCGGCCTATGCCGTCGCCTTTATTGACCGGCAGATCCTAACGCTCTTGGTTGAGCCGATCCGGCGCGACCTGCACATCAGTGACACCCAATTTAGCCTGCTGAGCGGCCTTGCCTTTACCCTGTTCTACACCGTCATGGGCATACCCTTAGGCTGGCTGGCTGACCGCGGCTCGCGCCGCAAACTGATCTTGGTCAGCGTCCTGTTCTGGAGCGCAATGACCGCATCCTGCGGGATGGCCAAGAGTTTTGGCATGCTCTTTCTGGCGAGAATCGGCGTGGGGGTTGGTGAGGCTGGTCTTTCACCGGCAGCCTTCTCGATGATCGCCGACAGTTTCCCGACCGAAAAACGCTCTCGGGCCCTGAGCCTCTATGCCATGGGCGCGGTGGCGGGGGTGGGTCTGGCCCTAATCATTGGCGGCGCTGTCATTGGGTGGGCCTCAACCGCACCGCCGGTGGTTTTGCCTATCTTGGGTCAATTGCGCACATGGCAGTTGGCCTTTTTGCTGGTCAGTCTGCCCGGGCCTGTCCTCGCCTTAGCCGTATGGGCCCTGCGCGAACCTCAACGCCAAGAACTGGCTAAGACTGATGCAAGTGTTTCAGACGGCTTTGGCCGCTTCATGCGTGAGCGCGGACGGATTTTCCTGCTTCTGGCCATGGGCTATTCGATCATCGGCGTCCCTATCGCCGCCTATTTGACCTGGACGCCCGCCTTCATGGTGCGGGCCTATGGCTGGAACATTTCCACCGTGGGTGCGGTCTATGGCGTGGTCCTGTTGATCTTCAACACCTCCGGGATCTTTCTGGGCGGATGGGCCTCAGATCGATGGATCGCGGCGGGGCGAAAGGATGCAGCGCTTGCTATATCCATCGGCGGCGCTCTGATCGGCCTGCCCTTTGCGGTCATGGCCCCCTTCATGCCCAACGGCTGGGCGGCCATGGGCTGTATCGCAGTTCTGTCCTTCGGCTTTGGCTTGGCGCAAGGTCTGCCCGCAGTCAGCATTCAGGCCATCGCGCCAAACCAGCTGCGCGCGCGGGCCATGGCCCTCTATTTCCTAATCGGCAATGTGGTCGCCTTCACCATCGGCCCCACGGGCGTGGCGATGATCAGTGACTATTGGCTCAAGGATTCGGCCAAGATCGGCGTCGCCATCGGTATGCTGACCCTCATGATGCTGCCTATTGGCCTTCTGTCCCTCTGGGCCGCCCGGTCCGAGTTCCGGCAGATCGTAGGCGCGAACGATCCCGCCTAGAGATCACCCGCCTGAAGGCCTGCGGCGTTGACCCTCGCAAAGATGCGTGGTGAGCTAAGAGCGTCCAATAATGAACATGCCAAGATCTGCGCGCCCTGTCTCGCCCCTTGAGGACTGGCCGCAGACCAAGAGCAGACAGGCGGGAGGACCCAGATGGATCATGATATCGTTATTCGCGGCGGCGCGATTGTGGATGGCAGTGGTGCGGAGGCCTTTTCAGGCGATGTGGCCATCGACGGTGGCCTGATCAGTGTCATCGGCAAGGTCGAAGGCCGCGGTCGGCGCGAAATTGACGCGACCGGCCATATTGTCAGCCCAGGCTTTGTCGATCTTCATACCCATCTGGACGCCCAGATCGGATGGGACCCTGACCTGACGCCCGTCAGCTGGCACGGGGTCACCACCGCCCTGATGGGCAATTGCGGCCTGACCTTTGCCCCCTGCAAGCCTGAAGATCGTGACCTGCTGGCGGGGATGATGGAGACAGTCGAGGACATTCCCAAACAGGCGATCCTCAGCGGCCTGCCCTGGACCTGGACCGATTATGGTGGCTATCTCGATGCCTTGGACAAGATCCAGCCGGGCATCAATGTCGGCGGCTTGGTCGGTCACTGCGCCGTGCGCTATTCGGTCATGGGTGATCGCTCCTTTGCCGAACAGGCCACGCCCGATGAGGTCGATCAGATGGCCGATCTGGTCGCCCAGGCGATGGACCGCGGCGCGCTCGGCTTTTCAACCAATCGCTATGAGCCCCATAAGGCCCCGGATGGACGCTCCATTCCGGGCACCTTTGCCGATGTCTCCGAACTGATCGCCATTGCCAAGGTCGTGGGCCAGCGCAAAGGTCTGATGCAGGCAGTCGGAGCCTCGCCTGATGTTCTGGTTGCCCTGTCCGATGAGGGACACAGCCGGGTCCTGTTTAGCTGGGGCGTAGGGGCCAAAAAGGGCGACGGCGCGGCGGGCGCGAAATATCTGGAATCCATGATCGGTGATCGGGACATGACCGCCATCACCCAGGTGCGCGGCACCGGCTTTATGTTCGGCCTGCAATCGACCCTGCCCTTCCGGGGCGAGACTTGGGATCAGGTGCGCAAGCTGGGTCTGGCCGGTCGCTTAGCGGCGATTTGTGATGAACAAACGGCGGCAAAGCTAATCCGCGAAGGCCAGTCGAGAGATGACTGGGAGGCCCTGAAGGTCATCTTCTATCTCGGCACTGCTGAGCGGCCTGACTATACGGCGGAACTGGGTGACAACGTCCAAGGCCTGATGGCCCAGACCGGCGAAACCTTCGTGGAAATGTTCCTGCGCACAGCCCGTGAGAGCGATGGTCGCGGCCTGTTCAATTGGCGGATGTTCTGTCAGGATCTCGGCGAACTGGGCGACCTCTTTACCAGCCAAAAGATCTTCCCAAGCCTTGGCGATGCCGGCGCCCATGTTTCTCAGATCATGGATGCCGACTGGACGACTTTCGTCCTGTCCTACTGGATCCGCGAGCGCAAACTCTACAGCCTCGGTGAGGGCATAAGGCGCATGACCTCTGGGCCAGCCCGCATCATGGGCCTGACCGATCGCGGCCTCCTAGAGGTCGGCAAGCGGGCTGACATCAATGTCTTTGATCTGGATCAGGTCACCCAACTCCAGCCGGAAATCGTCCATGATTTCCCGGGCGGGGCCCCGCGTTATATCCAACGGGCTAGGGGCTATCGCGCGACATTGGTCAATGGCGTGATCAATATTGAAAATGACCAACTGACGGGGGCTCGGGCCGGTAAGGTCCTTCGCCACCTCCACTAACCTCAAAGACGCCGCCGAAGGGTGACGAAGGACAGACCATGGACGATCTAACCCAAACGCCGCGCGAAATTCCGGCCAAGCGACTGACGACGCCAACGACGGTGAGCCCGCAGCTCCAACGTTCGATCGCGACCTTGGCGGCGGCGGCGGCGGCCGGAGGCGGCTTGCCCGTCGGATGGATGCCGTCGACGACGCAGGAGTGGAAGATGGTCATTGCTCAATTGGACGCGCAAGCGATAGCCATTGCCCCCGCCATCAAGGCCCTTTTCCCGCACAGCGTCGTCCTGCGCCAGATCGCCGGGGTCACGGTGCGGGAGATTACCCCAGACAGTCTTGACCCTACCAAGACCGGCAAGCTGCTCGTCCATTTTCACGGTGGCGGCTACGCCCTCAACAGCGGCGAGGCCAGCACCGGTGAGGCCGTCTTGGGCGCGCACTATAGCGGCATGAAGGTAATATCGGTCGATTACCGCACGCCGCCCGATCACCCCTTTCCCGCCGCGGTCGATGATGCCGTCGCCGTCTGGAAAGCCCTTCGGGAAGAGTTTCCCGCAGAAGCCCTCGGGACCTTTGGAACCTCAGCAGGCGGCGGGCTGACCTTGGCCCTCGCGCTGAAGCTCCGCGAGCTTGGCGAGACCCTGCCCGGCGCCATCGCGCTGGGCACGCCCTGGGCCGATCTGACCGGGGCCAGCGACAGCTATCAGGTCAATGCCCATGTCGATGGCGTCTTCTCGACCTTTGACGGCTTTGCCAAGGCCATGGCCCACCTCTATGCCGGGTCAACCGAGATCACCCATCCGCTGATCTCTCCTGTCTTTGCCAACTATGCAGGCTTCCCGCCGACCATCTTTGTGACCGGCACCCGCGATATATTGCTCAGCGATACGGTGCGAGTCTACCGCGCCATGAGGGCTGCGGGGGTCACGGCGCGGCTCGAGGTTCACGAGGCCATGAGCCATGCGGAATATATCTACGCCTTCGATTCCCCTGAATCCGCCGTCGCCTTCACCGACATTGCCCAGTTCTTCGACGCCCATTTGCAAGGTTAGGGGTTAATGGGCTCATGGCCGCGATTTTGATTGGCATAGATCCAATTTGTGTCATTAATTCTGTGTGTCATTTTATTTTTTGAGCCACAAAATGAACCAAGTCCTCGATGTTCGTGTAGCCCATAATGGCCGTATGGTCCTGCCCAAGTCGGTGCGAGAGGCCCTTGGCGTGACGGGAGGTGGTGCTGTCATCCTCTCTATCGAGGGCGGCGTGGTCACGCTGACATCCATCGCGCAGAGCATTAGCCATGCGCAAGCGCTCTACCGAGACTATGTCACCCAGGACCGTTCATCGGATGATTTCATCCAGGAGCGTCGCCAAGACGCTGTTTGCGAGGAGCAGGCTTAAGATGGCGTCTGTCGTTTTTGACGCCTCGGCCCTGATCGCGCTGCTGCGCGGCGAGGCCGGTGCGGACCGTGTGGCTGCCCATATTGGTGACGGCTTGATCTCAGCCGTCAATTTGCAAGAGGTGATCAAGGCGATGCTTGGACGAGGCATCCCGCTAGAGATCGTGCGAGAGATGATCGGGGCACTACATCTTGATGTTCGCCCCCACGGTGAGGCCGAGGCCTATGGTGCCGCATCGCTGCATCAGGTCACAGCGACCTATGGCAGTGGGCTTGGCGACCGCAGTTGTATGGCCCTTGCCATCGCCCAACGGCTCCCGGCCCTGACCGCCGATCGGGCGTGGACACAGATCACAGTGCCCGGGCTGAAGGTCCTGCCTATAAGATAGACCCTAGCCGAAGGGATGAAGCAGGAGCATGGCGCTCACCCAGGTCAGGACCACCAGGGTTTCAATCACCACCATCGCCACAGGCTTCCAGCCGACGTGAACCAGCTCCCCCAAAGAGGTCTTGGTTCCAAGGGCTGAAATCGCGGCCACGAGGCACCAGCGCGAGCCCTCGGAGACATGCTCCATCACCATCGCAGGGATCAGGCCCGACGAATTGACCGCAACCAAAGCGACAAACCCGACCAAGAAACCCGGGAGGATCGGGGGCCGCTTGACCCCTTTGGAAGCGCCGCCCTTGGGCGTGAAGAGGAAGGCGATGACCAGCACGGCAGGCAAGAGCATGGCCACGCGGAACAGCTTGACGATGGTTGCGGTATCGCCCGTGGTCTTGGACAGGCTGTAGCCCGCCCCCACCACCTGAGCCACATCGTGGATGGTCGCCCCCAAGAGCACGCCGGAATCGGTCGCATTCAAGCCCATAGCGGTGGCAAGCAGCGGATAGAGGATCATGGCCACGGTTGAGAGGGTGGTCACCCCGACCACGGTCAGCATGGTGTCGCGCTCTCGGGTGGGTGATTGCGGCAACACGGATGAAATGGCCAGCGCCGCGGACGCCCCACAGATCGCGACCGCCCCGCCGGTCAAGACACCAAACTGCGGCGATAGCTTAAAGACCTTCGAGGCCAGCCAGCCGGACAGGATGGTGATCAAGACCCCTGCGGCGGCGATGAACAGAACCTCGCCGCCCAGCGACCCAATTTGAGCCAAGGTGATGCGCGCGCCCAGCAGGGCCACACCGAGGCGCAGGATGGTGCGGGCAGTAAAATCAATACCGGGCCGACAGCGCTTATCCTGCCCAACGAAATTGACCGACATGCCCAGCAGCAGAGCAAAGAGCATGACCGGTGCATGATAGTGATCCGACAACCAAGAGGCCGACAGGGCGACGAGTAGCGCGATGGACAGGCCTGGGGCAATCTTCTTGATGGTCCGGACCAATCGGTCAAAGAGACCGCTCCCCGGCTCCTCAGGCGCCAAGACGGGCACGCCTTCGAGGCTGTCAAAGGATGAAAAGGACAGGCGCTCATCAAAGGGGGACGGGTTCACCATGGCAGCCTCAAATCCAAATTAGACGACGCAACGCGGTCAAGACTGTTCAGCGATGATTTGGTCGATCAGGGCATCGAGCTTTGGATCGGGCTCAAAGCCGTTGTTCAAACGCTCAGCGACACGCGGCCAGGTCTTGGCGATCCCCTGCTCGAGCGAGATGTCGCACTGCCAGCCGCCGGTCAGATCCGCGATCTTGCGATTGTCGAAGATCTTGCTGTTGGATTTGTCGCCGAGCAGTGGGCCTTCCCAAGTGGGGTCATAGGTCAGCAGGGTCTTGGTCAAGACCGGGCGGATATCCGCGCCCAGGCCCACCTGATAGGCCGCGGCGCGAAGGAGCCGGTTCCAACTATGGCCGATGCTATCGGTGATGTGAAAGGCCTGTCCCAAGGCCTGGGCGTGACCGAACAGTTGGATAAAGGCGCGGGCAAAGTCTTCAGAGTGGGTCACGGTCCAGATCGACTCGCCGTCGCCTGGCACGATCACCGGCTTGCCGCGCAGCAGGCGCCAGACCAGATGATCCCCGGTGATTAAGACGCTGGGGATACGGGTACGATAGGTGTGGCTCGGGCGAACCACCGTGACGGGGAGATGCCCCGCGAGGTGAGCCTCCAGCAGCCGCGTCTCGCAGGCAGCCTTACTGCGGCTATAGGCCCAAAAGGGATTGTCGAGCGGGTTCTGTTCGGTGATCAATGCCGTTTGGCTCGGCTTTTGATAGGCCGATGCCGTCGAGATGAAGATATATTGTCCGCAGTGACCGCCAAAGGTCTGGATGTCGCGCTCTACCGCCTTGGTGTCAAAGGCGAGAAATTGGCAGACCACGTCAAAGCCGCCCTGCGCCAAACCGGCATAGGTCTCGTCATCGGCAAAATCACCGACCCACTGCTCGACGCCTAGACGCGCCGCGTCAAAGGCCTTGCCGCGATTGAACAGGGTGACGTGATGGCCCGCCCTCTTGGCCGCCTCAACGCAGGCGAAGGAAATTTCACCCGTGCCGCCGATAAAGAGCACCCGCATGGTCGTCATCCTTCCGGCGAGATCTCGCCCCGAACCACGCGGGCGCCGCCCAGTTCGTGGGAGTCGTGGAAATGATTGACCTGTTCAGGCGCGTCGATGAACCGAACATTACGATCGATACCAAAGCGGCTAGGGGCGGACTCGAACACATCGCGCACATCGGACTGAAAGACCAGACGGCCATCGCCGAGGGTGCGATCATCCATCAGGCGCAGGTTTGGGTCGGAAGCACACTGTTCTAGGGTATGAGCATCGAGGTCTTGGATATAGATGCCGCGCCAGTGCTTGCAGCGACCCGCATGATAGGTCGCCGCGATCATGGCGCGAGGCTTGCTAGCAAGATTGGGCACGCCCCGGTGCCACATGCGCGGGTCCCGGAAACAGACGCCGCCCTGAGGAATGGGCATCCGCGCGGGCGGGCTCCATTTTTCAATCAGGTCGGGATAGGGCTCGACCCGGTTTTGAGTCCAGTTGACCGCTTCGGTTTCAAGGTGGCTTCTGGGATAGATTTCAGTCGCGCCATTGGCCTCGGTTATCTCTTCCAGGGCGATGGAGCAGCTCAAGGTCGTGGTCGGCGGCGGCCAGCTTTGGCCATCGCGCTTTGCATCCTCAGGGGTCTTCCATGAATAGGGGCGGTCAAAATGTAGGGGCTGATAGGTGCTGCCCGGGCAATTGACATTGCCATTATAGAAGCCGAGCCAAGCGCCTTCGCCGAGAATGGCCGCCACCACGGCCTCGATCACAGGATTGGCGACAAGGTCGGCCCGCACATAGGGACCATAGCGCCGCAATCCGAGCTGTAGATGGCCTTCCCCGGTATTTTCTTCGTGCCGCGTCTTCTTTCCCGTCGCGCGCACGCGCTCAACATCTTCAAGGACAGAGCTGGTCAGGAGATCGATGGTCTCCTGCGAGACGACATTGCCGACCACCGCATAGCCGGTTGTGCGGACTGCGTGAGCAATCGCCTGCAAAACCTCAGTCGGTAGCAGACCCGACGCTCGCTCTTGATCTGAAAGATTATAGTTCACGTCGTTTCCTCACGTCCTATCGATTATGCCGTCTGTTCGAGATTATCCCGCCAGCGGTGGGGGCGATCTTTCGGCCAAAGTTGGATCAGCATGCCGCTGGCCGATTCCGGTTCAATAAAAACCCGAGGCGTGCCAACCCCACGAAGAGTAACGCCCTTCTCTAAGAGATCTGCAACCGCCTCGTCCAGATCATCGACCCTGAAGGACAGAAGGCGAAGGCCCTCACCCTTTTCGCGCAACATCCCGGCATAGATATTATCTTGTACCGTGGGGGCGATCAGCTCGATGAAGGTTCCATCCGCCAGAATAAAGAAGGCTTGCGCCAAGCCAACATCGTCCAGATGGACGCGGTAGCTGAGCTTAAATCCAAGCTTCTCCCAGGTCTCGATGGCCTCATCTATGTCGCGGACCAGAAGGACAATATGGTCGATTTCGGTCATGGACAACGGCTCAGGCCCCTAAGGCTTCAGCATCCGGCTCAACGGCGACAATCTTGGGCAACAGAAGATGGACCCAGCCAAAACCCAGCAGATAGGACACCGATGCCAGCCCCAAGAGCGGGCCGTAACCAAAGCCTGCGGTCAGGATCATGCCCGTTGCTTGAAGGATCGCAGTCCCCGCCATATTACCGCAGAAGGCCCCAAGACCGATCACCGTGCCGACCTGACGCGACGGGGTCACATCGGTGGCGAGCGAAAAGATATTGACCGAAAAGACCTGATGGGCGCCGAGGGCGAGGCCCAAAATAGCTGTGGCGACCCAATAGTTGGGCACCGAGGACACAAAATAAATCGGCGTCACCAACAATGCAGCCATCAAAAGCGAGCCTTTGCGCGCGTTATTCAAACTGATGCCGCGCGCCATCAATTGCCTAGGCAACCAACCGCCGACCAGAGCGCCCAAGGCACCGCAGCAATGGATCACGGCTAGGGGCGCGGCATATTGCGCGAGGCTCAGGCCGAACACCCGATGGAACAGGTCCGGCATCCAAAACAGCAAGAACCAATAGATCATGTCCGACAGGACCTTGCCGCCCGCGACGGCCCACGTACCCTTGGTGGTTAGAACGTCACGCCAACGCACCCGATCCGCCGCTGTAGGGTTCACATGCGCGGCATGTTCGGAGCCCTTGCCCGGCGCGAAGGCGTACCAGGCCGCGACCCAGATCAGTCCAAGTCCGCCCATCACCACGAAGGTATTGGCCCATCCAAATTTGAGGGCCAGCCAGGGGATCAGGAGTGGGATCAGGATCGCGCCCGCAATACCGCCAATCGCGCTCATCATACCCAGGGCGAGCGAGCGGTCCTCATTGCGGAATACGGCGGCGATGGTCTTGATATTGGTCGGTGTGCCCATGGCCTCGGTGGCCCCAAGCGCGACACGGGCAAGGGTGAACTCCCCCATGGTCCGGGCAAAGGAGTGCACAATCGCCGCAATACTCCAGCTGCCCACGCCAAAAGGATTGGCGCGGCGCCAACCGATCCGGTCGACCAGCCAACCGGTCCCGAGCAGCGCAATGGCGGCAGAAAATTGGAACACGGCGGCCAGATGGCCATAGTCCGTATCGGTCCAGTGCAGCTCGTCCTGCAACATGGGCTTAAGGATGGAGATGATCTGGCGGTCAGCGCTGTTCAGCAAGCTGCCGGTGATCAGCATAAATATGATCAGTCGGGTACTGGGAGTCCACATTGACGATTTCATGCGACGACTCCTGAAGATCGGTGGGCGCTTGAGGCTAACAGTCAGGGCCTCAATTTAATATGGGGCATTAGAGGCGCAAAGGGTCGATCGCAGCTATGCCATCGACCCCCTAGGCTCAGACTAGAAGTTCTTGTGAAGAATAACGCCGAAATAGCGGTTGAAGTCGCGCGGAACCTGCCCGATCAAACCGCCGTTCGCCTGAGAGACGAAGCTGCGATATTGCTGATCCAAGATGTTGCGAACCACCAGACGCGCGGACCAATCGCTCACATTATCGGTCAAGGCGACAGAAGCGTTCCAGACGCCATAGCTTGGCGAGATTGTGTCTGGCGTTTGGGTGATGCTGTTTTGCTGTTCTGACTGCCAAGTATAGTTGGTGTTCAGGTCAACAGACATCCGCTCGGACTGATAGGCCGCATATTGCGCCCGCACCGAGAACTTGTCCTTAGGGGCCAAGGGCAGGGTCTTGCCGTCGACCTGGCAGCTCGCGGCGGCATTTGGCGGACAGTTGAACTTCTCGATCCGAGCATCTAGGTGGGTGTAATCGACCGACAGGGTCAGGTTGTCGACAAACTTACCCACGGCATCCACTTCAATGCCCTTGGTCGAGACATCACCGGCATTGATCAGACGGGTGATGATCGCGCCCGCAACGATATCGGGCTGGTTGGCCTGATAGTTGGACACATCATCGTTGAACAGAGCAACGTTGAGCTGAAGGCGACGATCGAACAGGCGCGACTTGACGCCCGCTTCAAAGGCCTTGGAGGTTTCAGGGTTCAGGGTGTTGGTCTGCAAGGCCGTCTGGTTGAAGAAGACGTTGAAGGCTGGACCCTTGTAGCCACGTGAATAGGTGACGTAGGCGTGGGTGCTGTCATTGACGTCATATTGCAGACCGACGCGGCCAGCATAATCCTTCACGTGGGCTCGTCCCTCACCGACAAAGGACGGGTTGATACCGGGAACGGCCGTTGCAGAGGTTGAGTAACGTGACGAGTAGAAACGCAACTGGTCATCAACCAGGCGCGCACCCGCAATGGCACGGAACCGCTCGGAGAAGTTCAGGTTGGCTTCACCAAAGACGGACTTGTGGGTTGGCGTCGCGCCAAAACGGTTAAAGCCGTAGTTGGTAACGGTTGAACCATTGGCCAGAAGCTGGGTCGTATCGCGACGATAGTTTTCCTTGTCCGGGGCATGCATGAAATAGAGGCCCACGACATAGTCGAGGAACTTGCCCTTGGGCGAGCTCAGACGGAACTCTTGAGTATATTGCTTGGTCCAGACGTGACCGAGGTCAACCTGCTGGGTGGGCGTCAGGGTGGTCAGGCTTGAATAGCCATCCAGATCGCCGCGCTGCACATTGCGCCAGTAGCGGAAGGCCGTGATCGAGGTCAGATCAAAACCGCCCAGCTCGTAGTTGGCTTGCACAAAGGCGCCCGAATTCATGTCCAACACGCCCGATGGCGAGTTCAGCGACACGTTGGTATTGTCCATCGAGGCGGTGAGGCCTTCCGCCGAAAGGATCTTTGGAAGGTTGACGCTGTTGGTCTTAATGCCGCTCGGATAGCCGATATTGTAGGTCGCCACATAGATAGCGCCGGTCGATTTCAGGTTGGAGTTGGTATAGTCGACACCCGCAAGGATGCTGAATTTCGGTGTTGGTGTGAACAGGAGCTTGCCGCGGAAACCTTGGCTCTTATAGCCGTTGTTCTTGGTACCATTAAAGATGTTGTCGACATTGCCTTCGTAACCGCTGGTCACGGCAGCCAGTCGGCCGCTGAGGACGCCCTTGACAATTTCGCCGTTCACCGCGCCAGAAACGCGATATTCGTTGCCCTGATAGTAGGCACCTTCGATATAGCCGCCCGCTTCAGGGGTTGGGTTGGTCGTGATGATGCTGATCACGCCCGCCGAGGCGTTCTTGCCGAACAGCGTGCCTTGTGGTCCGCGCAGCACCTCGACGTGATCTAGGTCAACAATGTCGGTCACCATCTGGCCGGGACGGGCCAGAACCACGCCGTCGACGACGGTCGACACGGTCGGCTCAGCGCCTGGCGAGGTGGTGATGGTACCAAGGCCGCGGATCAGCAGCGAGGCGTCCTTGTTCGAGGGTGAGGTGCGGGTCTCGACGCTGGGAATGACGGCCACCAGATCGACGATATTGTTGCGGTTTTCTTGGCGAACCAGGGCCCCGTTGACGACGCTAACCGCGACAGGCGTGGTTTGCAGCGACTCGTTGCGCAGACGGGCGGTGACAACCACCTCTTCAACCTGATTGTCGGCCTTGGCGGCGGGTGATGCCGCTGCGGTCTGGGCCATAGCCGCGCCAGCAAGGCTTGAACTGGCCAAGAGCGCCGCGACGAAAGCGCCGCGTGTTGTGTTTTTCAGCAGGATGCTGTTGGTCGTCTTTACGGACATGTGTGGTTCCCCTTGTCTTCCGTTTGTTTCAAAGTCGATATTTTTAAGGGCTAGAGGCCGAACTCTGCCATCTCTACGGATCGTTTCTCACGCGCACTGATCTCTGCGGCTGCGCCGATAGCAACCGCTAACAAGCCGTCTTGAGCGGTCACTTCGACCGGCCCTGCCCCGCGAACCGCGGCGTTGAACTTTTGATGTTCATAGAAGGTCGAGCCATGGTGGCTGCCGGCCTTGAGGGCGGTTTCGTCGGTCTCAACGATCTCGCGCGAGACATGTTTCGGATTACGGAACCCAACCCGGGGCGCATAGACCAAGGCACCCTCAGGAATAAACAGATCGAGCCGGGCCTTGTCGCCCACGGCCGTCACCTCTTCTTGGTTCTCCGCCCCCTCAGCAAACATCGACAGGTCCAACATGGCGCGAACGCCATTGGCGAAGTCGACGGTCGTGAAGCTGTTGTCGATAATGTCGGGCGTCTCGCCATTATAGCGCTCGTCCTTATGGTTGACGTCCATCGCACCGGAGCAATAGACGCGCACGGCCTCGGACCCGACAATCAGGCGCATCAGGTCAAAGAAGTGACAGCACTTCTCGACCATGGTTCCGCCCGTATTACGGTTAAACCGGTTCCAATCCCCGACCTTGGGCAGGAAGGGGAAGCGATGTTCGCGGATCGACAACATCTGCAGCCGTCCGACCTTGCCGCTATGGATCTGGTTCACATATTCGACCATCGGCGGCATGTAGCGATATTCCATTGCCGTCCAGAACGGGGCCGTCGATTGCGCCGCGCGCTCCACCACCCAGCGGGCATCGTCCAAGGTCGTCGCCAGTGGCTTTTCGCACAGGATGGCGAGGTTGGCGTCGAACAGGGGCTCGAGGACCTTGCGGTGGGTATAGTTCGGGCTTGCTACGATCACGGCATCGACCAGACCGCTCTTGGCCAAGGATGCACTATCGGCGAAGGTTGCAACCGTCTCGCCGCCCGCGCCCAAAGCGTCTCGCGCCATGTCGAGGGACTGGGCAACCGGATCGGCCAGGGCGGTGACGACAGCGCCGGGTGTAATGGCCAGATTGCGGATATGCTCACGAGCCATCAGCCCGGTACCCACAATACCGTAACGCACCACCTCAACCACAATCCGCCCCTTATTTTTTATGACACTTTTACTTTAGACTAGAACTTAC
>Ga0214919_10003989_pt1 | contig 21815 bp, 21 predicted proteins | sample LL1503_MetaG_FD_177994 | JGI IMG/M metagenome (GOLD analysis project Ga0214919, IMG submission 177994) | Freshwater microbial communities from Lake Lanier, Atlanta, Georgia, United States - LL-1503 | ecosystem: Environmental > Aquatic > Freshwater > Lake | place: USA: Georgia | collected... | reverse complement strand
TTCGCGCACCGTTCTAGCGCTGGAGGATTCGCATAGCGGCCGAGTGCGCACGCTTGGAAAGCGTGTAAAGGGCAACCTTTCGAGGGTTCAAATCCCTCATCCTCCGCCAGATGTATTAAATCTCGACCCCGATATATTTTGTTTCCAGGAATTCATGAATTCCATCAAAGCCGCCTTCGCGGCCAAGTCCACTTTGTTTTACCCCGCCAAATGGCGCTGCTGGATCTGAAATAACTCCACGATTGATTGCAACCATTCCTGATTCGATTGCCTCTGCTGCACGAATTCCACGAGCAAGGTCACCGGAAAATACATAACTGATAAGGCCAAAATCAGTGTCATTGGCTAGAGCGATTGCTTCTTCATCGGTATCGAAAGTAACAATCGGTGCAACGGGACCGAAGACTTCGTGGCGCAAGATTTCATTATCTTTTTCGCAGGTAATAACCGTTGCTGGATAGAAAGCGCCGGCACCTTCTGGTGTTGTGCCGCCAGTAATAACTTTTGCGCCAGCTTTGACTGCATTACTTACTAACTCTGCAATCTTATTGCGCTCTTTCATTGAAACACTTGCGCCTAATTGCACGCCAGAATCTGTTCCTTTGCCCATAACAAGTGCACCCATTGCTTTACTAAATTCTGCAACGAATTTATCTGCGACTGGGCGTTGTACATAAACTCGATTTGCGGCGGTACATGCTGCGCCACCGTTGCGCATCTTTGCAAGCATTAATCCTTGAACTGCAGCAGGGATATCTGCATCATCGAATACAACGAATGGTGCATTGCCACCGAGTTCCATAGAGCAACGAATCACTCGATCTGCTGCATCTTTGAGCAAGATACGACCAACTTCGGTTGAACCAGTAAATGAAAGATTGCGAAGGCGTGGATCATGAAGTAATTTTGAAATCGATGTGCCAACTTTTTCAGGCAAAATAATATTTATAACACCCTTAGGAACTCCTGCGCGCTCCATGATGTCAACGATTGCGAGCGCAGTAAGTGGAGTTTCACTCGCTGGCTTCAAAATCATTGTGCAACCAGCGGCAATTGCAGGACCAATTTTGCGAGTAGCCATCGCTGCTGGGAAATTCCACGGAGTAATAAGGAGTGAAACACCAATTGGTTGGTGAGTTACCAGAATTCGCTTGTCGCCACTTGGAGATTTACGGAAATCACCAGAGACGCGAACTGCTTCTTCTGAGAACCAGCGGAAAAATTCGGCGGCGTAGAGAACTTCGCCCTTTGCATCGCTGAGAACTTTTCCATTTTCCTTGGAAACTATGGTTGCAATTGAATCTGCTTCGGCAGTCATGATTTCAAATGCTTTGCGCAAGATTTCGGCTCGTACCCGTGGTGCGCTCTTTGCCCATGAAGCGGCGGCTTTATCTGCTGCGGCGAGAGCTGCTTCGCATTCCTTGTCACCAGCTAGGGCAACTTCAGCAATTACCGAACCGTCGCTTGGATCATAAACGGGCATTTTTCCAATGCCATCGACCCATTGACCATCGATATACATTTGAGTGCGCATAAGATGAGCATACTAAGTTCGCAATAAGTGGCGCTAGTAGCGTCGCGCAAAGGAGTTGTCAGTGCCCAAATCGTGGACCGACGGCGCACCAGAACCTGTCGCATTGCAAGATCACGCACATGTACGTGATCCGCTTTCCTACAAAATAAAGCGACGCTTATTAGGAAATGCACTCAACCGACATTCACTTGGTCACCAGCGCTTGAGTAAGCGTTACGCCCTTGGAATTCTTTCTTCTGACTGTATTTCATCTTCTGCATACGGCAGCGAACAAATTTTGATTGCCCTACTACCTGCGTTTGGTCTTGCTGCTTTTGCAATCTTGATGCCAATGACTGTAGTCGTTTTAGTAATTTTAACAATCATTACTCTTTCATATAGAAATGTTATTGATGTGTACACCAAAACTGGTGGCGCATACATTGTTGCAAGAGATAACTTTGGTCCGGTTGTTGCACAAATTGCTGCTGTAGCACTCATGCTTGATTACATAGTTACCGTTGCCATTCAGTCAGCTGCAGGAGTTGCAGCAATAATTTCTACGTTCCCCGAACTTCTCGGCTGGAAAATGCCAATGATTTTTGCAGTCATCCTTCTTCTTACTTACGGAAATTTGCGTGGGGTGAAAGAAGCTGGAAAAGCATTTGCCTTGCCAACGTATTTCTTCGTTGGATGTATGTTTATTGTTTTTACAATGGGTTTGTATAGACATTTTTCTGGCACTTTGACAGTCCTCGCGACCGATCAACCAGGAGCAGTACACGTTGGACAGGAACAAGGCCTACTTACATTCGCCGCGATTTTTATTCTGCTTCGTGCATTTGCTAATGGTGGCTCTTCTCTTACTGGCCTAGAGGCCATCTCCGATGGAGTTGCCTTATTCAAAACTCCAGAACATGTAAATGCTCGCAGGACTCTTGTTGTCATGAGCACCATTCTTGGAACTCTCGTTCTTGGAGTTTCATGGTTTGCGCACAAAATTCACGCGATGCCATACGAAACTGGAACTCCTACTGTTATCTCCCAAATTGCAAAGGTAATTGTGGGTGATGGAGTATTTGGCCAAGTGATGTTCGTGATGGTTCAGCTCGCAACAATGCTTATTCTTTTTGCTGGCGCAAATACAACTTATAGTGCATTTCCACTCTTAGTAAATTTTGTGGCATCAGATGGCTACCTCCCACGACAACTGACAAAACGTGGACACCGCTTAGCTTTTTCAAATGGAATCCTTCTTCTATCGGGTGGTGGCTTATTCCTCGTAGTCTTTACAGCAGGATCTGTTGAGCATTTAGTTGCGTTTTATGCACTCGGTGTATTTACAGGATTTACTTTGGCAGGTTTTGGTATGGCGCGACATTCACTTCGAAACCGCCCAGAATCCTGGCGCTTCAAAGTCTTTATCAATACTTTGGCGGGCGGTATTTCTTTTATCGTTGTAATTATTTTCTCAATTGTAAAATTCAGTGAAGGCGCTTGGTTAGTACTTGTAATGGCACCAATTCTTGTGATGATTTTCTTGCGTTTGCGTAGGCAGTACACGCGTGAACAAAATGCTCTCGCTGTCAAGCAAGAAAATGAACGCGCAACTTCTATTGCTCGCCATGATGTAACCGTTCTTGTAGACAATGTAGATCTAGCTACGGTCGGCGCAGTGCGTTATGCACGCTCACTCAAACCTAGAAATCTTGCTGCCGTGCACTTTGTAATAGATGATCGCCGTGCTGAAGCAATTGCAAAGGCGTGGGCAGAATCTGATGCACTTGATGATGTTGCACTCGAACTTATCGATTGCCCTGATCGCAGACTTCCAAACTCTGCACTCGATTACGCAATTCGAATGACTGAAAAGAAGGATGTAGAACTAACACTTCTATTGCCTCGTCGCTCATATTCACGACTTCTCGGAAGACTATTACATGATCAAACAGCTGAAGAAATTGCAGCACCGATCTCACAATTGAGTCGAGTTGTGGCAACGATTGTTCCCTTCGATGTAAATAAAATTACATCTGGGCAAGGTATAACTACTCAAATCGTTGATCCACAAAAAGTTACTGAAGAAAAGAAGGCTGTTACCAAGCCAGTTGCACCACCAATCAACATTGAACCAATTAGTCATTACGCCGAAGACCTCACGCCAATTGGCAAGATTCAATGGCGTAAGCGCGCACACGTGCAAGGACAAGTGACATCTATAAAGACTGCCGCTAGTGGCTCTGCGCCATTGCTTCATGTTGAACTATGGGATGAAACTGGCGGTGTAACTCTTCACTTTATTGGTCGGCGCGAAATTTCTGGTTTAGAAGTTGGTTCGCAGCTTCGCGCAGAAGGAATGGTTGGCGAAGAAGATGGTTCGCTGACAATCCTTAATCCATCCTACGAATTGCTTATTTAGTTCTGGCGGTGGGATTTGAAAAAATCCTGTAATAGCTTTGAAGATTCATCAGCCATAACACCACTGCGCACTTCTACTCTATATAGTGAACGTGGATCACGCAGTAAATCCCATACTGAACCTGCCGCGCCTGCTTTTTCATCCCATGCTCCAAAGACAAGCGTTGAGATTCGTGATTGTGCAATTGCTCCCGCACACATCGCGCATGGTTCGAGAGTGACAACAAGTGTGCAGCCATCAAGTCGCCAAGTTCCTAGTGATTCTGCTGCAGCACGAATTGCAACGATTTCTGCATGCGCGGTTGGATCACCAAGATCTTCTCTTTCATTACAACCTCGAGAAATAATTTCATTATTTTCATTTAGAACTATTGCACCTACTGGTACATCTCCAGTACGTAGTGCTTCTTGCGCAACAGCTAAGGCTGCTCGCATTGCTTCTAAATCTTTCACAGACCGATTAACTCTGCAAACTTTTCACCAAAGCCTAGACGTGCTGCAATTGCCTCTAGTTGTTCGTCAGGAAATAATTCTTCATCTGCACAAATTGCTCTGAGCTCCATTTGGTTCATTCCTAAATCATTGAAAATTTCTAGGTGCCCACCCGGCAAACTTTCATCGTCATCTTCTGGCATTGGCAAATCAGCAATTTCTAGAAATTCTTCTGCAACTTCATAATCAAGAGCGCAGGTAGTATCACTAAGAAAGAGAGAAATTTGTGTTCCTAAAACTCTTATTAACATGAAAAATTCTTCATCGATAGCAATCAGGGCGAGTGCTCCGCCATTTGTTTGTTGTGCTTTAAGTCGAGTAATTATTTGTGGAATATCGTGGGCATCTGGAAGTGCAGCAAGTGTCCAACGTCCATCTTCATGCCATGCGGCAACAGCAATGTCACCTTCGTCTGTGAGTTGGGTCTCTGGTTCAGATTCATTGTCGATTTCTTCTAAGTCGTCGAACTCTTCGATCTCATCATCGTGATCGTCTAACAAATCTGCCATTTCACACCCCCTTTCGCATGCTCATAGTTTCACTTATTGAATGAGAAAGAAAGCCCTGTAAGGTAGGAAGCATGAAAGTACATGTAGCCGACCATCCTTTAATTTCACACAAATTGACGGTCCTGCGTGATGAAAGGACAGATTCACCAACTTTCCGGCGACTAGTCGAAGAACTTGTAACTCTGCTGGCATATGAAGCAACGCGCGATGTGCGCACGGTAAGTGTAAAAATTACCACTCCTGTTTCAAAAACAGAGGGTAAGAAAATGGCTGAACCTCGCCCTGTTGTAGTTCCTATTCTTCGTGCTGGACTTGGAATGCTCGAAGGTATGGCAAAGCTTGTGCCTACCGCTGAAATCGGATTTCTTGGAATGGTTCGCGATGAGAAAACATTGCAAGCTAGTACATATGCAAATCGACTCCCTGAAGATCTTTCGGGACGTCAATGTTTTGTTTTAGATCCGATGCTTGCAACTGGTGGAACTCTTATCGCTGCCTTCCATTTCCTCATAGATCTTGGTGCAACAGATATCACTGCAATTTGTATCCTTGCAGCACCTGAAGGCATTGCAGCAGTTGAAAAAGAATTTGCTAATAGCAAAGTACCAATCACACTTGTTACAGGTGCGCTCGACGAAAAACTAAATGAACATGGTTACATTGTTCCTGGACTCGGCGACGCCGGTGATCGACTTTACGGAGTTGTCTAAGTGGCATCCACTAGCCCCGGCTATGGAATTACAATTCGCGTTGAAGGCCACCCATCTAGTCAGCCTGTAGCGCTTGCAACTGCAGTTATTACTGGCGCAGGTGCAACCATCACCGCACTTGATGTTGTTGAGTCATTATTGGAAAAAGTTGTTATAGATATTACCTGCGACACCATTGATGCGTCTCACGCTGATGAAATCACGAAGGCAATCGATAAGAAACCTGAACTTACAGTTCGTAAAGTAAGCGATCGCACATTTCTATTACACCTTGGCGGGAAAATTGAGATTCAATCTAAAGTTCCTCTAAAGACGCGTGATGATTTATCTCGCGCATACACACCAGGAGTTGCCCGCATTTGTCAGGCTATTGCTGATGATCCAGCAGATGCCCGTCGCCTCACAATCAAACGAAATACTGTCGCCGTTGTAACAGATGGTTCTGCTGTGTTGGGGCTTGGAAATATTGGACCCGCTGCTGCCCTTCCCGTGATGGAGGGTAAAGCTGCGCTCTTCAAGCGTTTTGCAGATGTTGATGCGTGGCCAGTCTGTATTGATTCCCAAGATGTTGATGAAATTGTTCGCACAGTTCAATTGATTGCCCCCGTTTATGGCGGTATAAATCTTGAAGATATATCCGCTCCTCGTTGTTTTGAAATCGAACGTCGCTTGCGCGATCTTCTAGATATTCCTGTTTTTCATGACGATCAACACGGCACCGCGATTGTTGTATCTGCCGCACTAAGAAACTCACTGAAATTAGTAAAGAAGAATCTCTCTGATGTAAAAATCGTCATGAGCGGCGCTGGCGCAGCAGGTACTGCAATAGCACGTCTACTAATAAAGAGTGGCGCTAAAAATATAATTGGCTTTGATAAAGAGGGTGTTATTTATAAAGATACTAAGAGCGATGATTCTATGCGCACATGGTTTATCGACAATTGCAATCCAAATAATTTTTCAGGCAACATCTCAGATGCCATGAGTGGGGCTGATATTTTCATTGGAGTTAGTGCGCCTAATGTCATTTCTGAATCAGACGTTGCCTCTATGGCAAAGGATTCAATAGTTTTTGCACTAGCTAACCCAGATCCTGAAATCGATCCAGTGATTGCTCGTAAGTATGCAGCAGTCGTAGCAACGGGTCGAAGCGATCAACCAAATCAAATCAATAACGTTTTAGCTTTCCCTGGAATTTTTCGAGGACTACTTGATGCAAATGCAAGCAAAATTACCGATGAGCTTCTCATCGCTGCTGCAGAAGCAATTGCCGATTGCGTTTCTCCGGAACAACTCAATGCCTCTTTTATTGTTCCAAGTGTTTTTGATTCACACGTTGTTACCGCTGTTGCTGCTGCAGTAAAGAAGTCAGTGTGATTGAGCTAGCAGCATCCTTTGATGCGCAATTTGCAACACTGGCTCCTATTCTCCTCTATCTTTTGGTTGGTGTAATCGTCTTTGTTGAAACAGGAATCTTGCTAGGTTTCTTCTTGCCCGGTGATTCAATTCTCTTCAGCGCTGGCCTCGTTGCTGCTGCGCACAGTGAAGCTAATATTCTGATTTTGTTGATTGTGATATTTATTGCTGCATTCATGGGTGATCAAGTTGGTTTTATCCTTGGGCGCTTAGTTGGTAGGCCCTACCTAGAACGTCATTCTTCACCTCGAATAACTCGAATGATCGAGCGCTCAGAACGTTTTTATGAAGAGACGGGATGGTGGGCAGTTGTTGCCGCACGATTCTTCCCATGGCTTAGAACATTTGTTCCACCAATTGCTGGCGCATCACATATGAATTACTACAAATTTCTTAGTGCAAATGCACTCGGTGCACTCTTGTGGGGTGTTGGAATTACGTTGGCCGGATATTACGCAGCGACGCTGCCTTGGGTAAAAACTTGGTCGTACGCGATTGCAGCTTTCTTTATTGGTGCTTCGCTGGTTTCCGCACTCTGGAACTATTTACGCCACCGGCGATAACGCCAAGGTAAGTCATAACAATTCCACTAACTAGATATGCACTGATGTGAACCCCATTGGTTGGATACAAAATATCGATTGCAAGTGAACCGACTAATTGGCCACCAACACTAAAGAGTGTGAAATTTAGTACGCCGAGATGTTGAACAATTGTTGAAGAAAAAGCAATATAGATAACACCAATTACTCCACCGGTGTAAATCCACCATGGCCCACTTGGTAATGGAACGAGTTCAGTTCTTTTAGCAAGAATCATGACAATAAGTAGCACAACTAAGAATGTTGAACCCATAATGAAATTGAGTAGGGATGTTGTAAAACTCTGATGAGAGTATTCATTTATTTCACCATTCATAGCTCTCTGAATACCACCAAGGGCACCAGTAATCACACCAAGAAATACTGCAAATTTTGAAAGATTACTCGCATCAAGTCGGTCAAAGACAGAGAGCACAACAGCTAAAACAGTTATGACTGCCGCTGCAACGCGACGCTTTGAAAGTAATTTCTTTCCGCCACCAGTAAGGCCAATTCGATCCACAATTAGTGATGCTGTTGCTTGTCCTGCAATCGACGCAACTGAAAATATTGCAACACCAATCAATGGAACGATATGAGTTTGTACAGCAACCCAGGTCCCCCCAAGCATTCCTGCAAAAAGTTTCCAGCGAGCGATCTTTTTCTCTTGTACCGCTCCTCGTAAATTGCGAATTCCCTCTTTGATGGAAGGATTAAAAAGAGAGATGAAGACAATAATGATTAGCCCTGAACCAAAGGAGACTAGAGCTGCCTCTAATCCATTGTTGAGCTGATGCGAAAGTTCTCCATTTGCGCGTGCTTGGAGCGCGATTAGTACACCAGATAGCGCCGCCAAAAAATCAAGGCGCATTAAGCGTGAGTACCGTGGAACTCTCTCTTATCTGCAATCCAGTCCATAAGCGCAAAGAGAACACCAGATGCAACAAATGTAAGGTGGATAACAATTCTCCATTTAGTTCCTGCACCAACGTGGTCTTCTCCTGAGAGTTCAATAAAATCTTTGAGAAGTTCAATGACGGAAATAGCAACGAGTGAACCAATGAGTTTTATTTTCAGACCGCTGAAATCAATAGTGCCCATCCAGTGTGGTCGATCCGTTGATGTGGTTGCAACATCGATGCGCGAAACAAAATTTTCATATCCAGCAAAAATAACCATGAGTATCAAGTTAGCTAGAAGTGTTAGATCAAGGAGTGCGAGTAAATCTAGTGTGAAAGTTTGTGGTGTTGCCTCACCAATTTTTTCAGCCAAATGTATGAATTCAATGATAAATCGATAGCCGAGAAGTACTAAAGCTCCGACTAGGCCAAGATATAACGGTGCTAATAGGAATCTAGAACGAAAAAGAATTACTTCAATTCCATGTGACAATTTATTCATATGCAAACTTTATCCTAAGGCTCCACTTTCAGCGTTGCTTCCAACCACTCTTCTTCACGGGTGTTGAACTCCTTATGAGCTTTTTCCAGTTGATTTGTAACTTCAAGTAGGCGACCCGAATCTGAACCGGCCTCCTGTTGCTCTATCTCTAATGTGGCGATGAGCTCTTTTAGTTTTTCAATCTGGCGCTCTAACCTGACAATATCTTTCTTGATCTGGCGCTGTTCAGCAGCATTCGATTGAGTTTTCTTTGGAGTGCTTGATGCGATCGCAGCGTTGATAGACGCTTCACGTTGCTCTAAATATTCATCAACACCCCGAGGAAGATCTCGAACTTCCTTGTCTCCAAGTAAACCGACAAAGCGATCGCAAACTCTTTCTAAAAAGAATCTATCGTGTGAAATCACTAAAAGTGTTCCTGTGTAACTATCTAGCAAATCTTCTAGTTCATTCAGGGTTTCAATATCAAAATCATTTGTAGGTTCATCAAGTAATAAAACATTCGGACTATCCATTAACAAGCGCGTGAGTTGCAGACGGCGTCTCTCTCCCCCGGATAAGTCGCCAACCGGCGTCCATTGCGAATCGCGATCAAAACCAAGTCTTTCGCATAGCTGTGAAGCAGAAAGTGATTTTCCTTTACCTAATTCAATATGGTTTGCAACTTTTTCGACTGCTTCGAGTACTCGCCATGTTGGGTCGAGTTCAGTGAGGTGCTGAGTAAGAAATGCAGATGCAACTGTAATTCCTGTAACTAATTTGCCACCACTTGGTTTTAGTTCGCCGGCTAGCGTGCGCATCAATGTTGTTTTACCAGCGCCATTGACGCCGACAATTCCTATTCGATCACCTGGACCAACGTTCCATGTTAAATTTTCAATGAGCTCTTTATCGCCAATTTTTACTTGCATATGGTGTGCTTCGTACACGGTATTTCCTAAACGATTGCGAGCAAATTTTAGAAGTTCAGTTTTATCACGTGGAGCTGGTTCAGCAGAAATAAGTTCATTCGCAGCATCAACACGAAATTTTGGTTTTGTCGTTCGTGCAGGTGCACCGCGGCGCAACCATGCCAATTCTTTTCGAATTAATGCATTACGTCGGCCATCAAGTACTGAAGCCTGGCGGGATCTTTCTGCTTTCGCTAAAACATAAGCAGAGTATCCGCCGTCATATTCTTCAATCTTTCCACCGACAACTTCCCATGTTCTATCTGTAACAGCATCTAAGAACCAACGATCGTGAGTTACAACCGCAACAGCTAAGTTTTTTCGATTATTTAGATGCTCTGCGAGCCAAGCAACGCCTTCAACATCTAAGTGGTTTGTAGGTTCATCGAGCAAAATTAGATCTAGGTTTGCGATGAGTAATTTTGCAAGACCTACGCGTCTTTTCTCTCCGCCCGATAATGATTCAAATTTTCTTTCAAATAAGTGATCATCAAATCCTCCGAATAGACCGGTAAAGACTTCGCGAATTCCTGCATCACTTGCCCATTCATGAGTAGCCGTGTCGCCAAGAACAACATCGCGAACAGTGCTTTCTGGATCTGCGTAATCAATCTGTGAAAGTATTCCGATGTGCGCAGAGTTTGATCGAGTAACTCGTCCACTATCGGGTGATTCAATTCCTGCAATAACTTTCATCAACGTACTTTTGCCGCATCCATTTCGGCCGACAATGCCAATTCGATCACCTTCAGATATGCCAATAGAGACGCCATTTAATAGCGCTTTGATATCAAAGGCCTTTGAGACCTCTTCAATATTTACAACGTTGCGCGCCACGGTAGGAGAGCGTACCTTTGAAGCATGGCTATCACTGACCGCGAATACGCACTTGAACTCGATCGAAATGACCCATTAGCTCATTTTCGTTCACGTTTTGTAATTACTGACCCAGATATGTGTTATCTCGATGGAAATTCGCTAGGCCGTTTACCTCATTCAACAGTTATTGCTATCAATGAATATATGACTCAAGAGTGGGGTCGTGAAGTTGTAACGGGTTGGAGTCATTGGGTCGATGAAGCGCAGCCAACTGGAGACCTTATTGGTCGATCCGCACTTGGTGCTGGCCCCGGACAAATGCTTGCTTGCGATACAACCTCTGTAAATTTTTATCAATTGGCCGTGGCTGCAATCAATGCACGTCCAGGTCGCAAAACCATAATTACAGATGCTGCAAACTTCCCAACGGATCGATACATTCTCGATGGTATCGCCAAACAACTAGGTTTGAATCTAGTAATAATTGATAACGAAAGTACTGGATCTGCAGATAATGAACGTATAACACCTGAGATTCTAGAAAAATACCTCAGTGATGATGTTGCTCTAGTAACTCTAGAAGTTATTCAATATCGATCTGGGGCGCGAAACGACATAAAGTCATTAACGGATCTCACAAGGAAATATGGGGCACTGCTGCTGTGGGATGCAAGCCATGCAGTTGGCGCTATCGAAATGAATCTGGACGCAAATGGCGCGGACCTTGTTGTTGGTTGCACATATAAATACGGGAACTCAGGTCCTGGTTCGCCAGCATGGTTATACGTAAGTAAAAGAATTCAAAAAGAATTACAAGTTCCAATCCAAGGTTGGTTTTCACAAGGTGATCAATTTGGGATGGGGCCAGTCTTTGAACGCGCAGAAGGTATCCGTGGCTACCAAATTGCGAGCCCATCTCTGATGGGACTTCGTTGCGTAAAGAGTGCTTTTGAAATAATTGAAGAGGCAGGTATCGATGCAATCGCCTCTAAAGCAGCTATTGGTACTCAAATGATGATTGATTTATATGATGCCTGGCTAGCAGATCTTGGAATCACACTGCTGACTTCACGAAATGCAAAAGAACGTGGTGGTCACATCACTCTTGGTCATCCCGATGCAGCACGAATTTGCACTGCACTTCGCCAATTCGCAAATGTGATCCCTGATTACAGAACTCCAAATTCAATTCGTTTGGCAATTTCTCCTCTACCAACTTCTTACGTAGAAGTATGGGATGGGTTCCAAAGAATTAGAGATTTAGTGGCATCGCGCCAGTATGAGAAGGTTGAAGAAGGCGGTTCACGAGTCACATGAGCGAAGAAAACTTTGATTCTGCCCTAACGTACACATCGTATTTAGCTGTTGATGAACTCCTGAAATTGCAACGTCCCCTTTCGGTTGGACCAGAGCATGATGAAATGCTCTTTATCATTATTCACCAAACGTATGAATTGTGGTTCAAAGAACTTATTCATGAATTTCAAGCAGCACAAAAATCTTTAGAGGCTGGTGATACTCACTACTCGCTTTCGCTATTGGGTCGGATTCGAACAATTATGAAAGTATGTGTTGCGCAAATTGATATTTTGGAAACAATGACACCTCTGCAATTCAACTCATTTCGAAGTTATTTATCCTCATCAAGTGGCTTCCAATCCGCGCAATTTAGAAAAGTGGAAGCAATTCTTGGGCGACGCGATAGCAAAATGGCCGGCCACTTACCAGTTGATATACAAGCTGAGATTGCAGTAATAACTAAAGGAAATTCTTTATGGGATTCCTTACTTGTTTATCTAAATAAACAAGGTCATCCAATACCAAGCGACGCGCTTGAGCGCGATAAGAGCAAAGCCTATGAATCTAATGCTGGTGTACAGGATGTGTTATTGGAAATACATAGGAATAGTCCCGATAGCGCAATGGTGTGTGAGCGACTTGTAGATATTGACGAAGGAATTCAAGAATGGCGCTATCGCCATGTAAAAATGGTAGAGCGCACAATTGGACACAAAATGGGCACAGGCGGTTCTAGTGGCACTAGCTATTTACAGAGCACGCTTTTCAATCCTGTATTTGTGGATCTTTGGGAGATTAGATCTCGCTTTTAGTTTGGTAAACCTCTAAGAACTATTTCTTCTAACGATTTGCGCACTCTTGGGGCTAATTCTCGTTGGGCAGTTGCTTCATCTAATTGCTCAACACCTGCTTGCTTTCCTATTGCTACAACAACAACTGGCAGCAATAAAGAATCAATCAAAAGATTCTTTGCTGCTAAATCTTTTTCAAATCCTGCCATTTGGTGTGCGACATAACCACGACTATGGGCTTCAAACGATAACTGTGAAACCGCTAAAGCACAGTCATACATATACGAGTTGTTATCGCTGCCATCTTCATTCTTTGTAACTCCTGCTACTAAAACAAGAAGTGATGCTCGCTTTGACCAATTTTGGTTGAAAGGGCGAAGGGATTCTAAAATGCTTGTAAATGTTGCATCGCCGCGCTGCCCAACAAAGAAGCGCCATGGTTGCAAGTTATTTGCTGATGGTGCCCATCGCGCAGCTTCTAGTAGCGCTGTAATTTCTTCTGAAGTTAGTTTTACTGATTCATCGAGAGAACGAGGACTTTTTCTCTCTGCAAGTATCGGATGAATCGGGACTGAAGTATTAGCGCTCATAGGTTGTTAGTCTATTGGGCGACTAGAGTATGCGCATGTCGGGGTGGATTCATCAAGTTGCGGATTGGCTAGTTCTGCATAATTTAGAGATTCCTTTATTTGCATTATTAATCACATTTGCATTTGCTGAAGCAGCTGCCTTTGTTGGCTTTGTTCTTCCCGGCGAGACTTCGTTACTTATTGGTGGTGTACTCGCACATTCAGGTGTTTGGAATGTCTGGCTCTTTCTTCTTTGCGCAATTGTTGGTGCGATTGCTGGCGATTCCGTTGGTTATGAAGTAGGCAAACACTTCGGTCCCAAGATAAAAACGACACAATTTGGACGATTCGTTGGTGAAAAACGCTGGAGATTAGCGCAGGCTATCTTTGATCGATACCACGGCGGAGCGATCTTCTTTGGCCGCGCCCAAGCACTACTGCGCGCCCTTGTACCCTCTTTAGCGGGCATGAATGGCGTTCCGTATAGAACATTCCTTAAATGGAACGCAGCAGGAGGCATTGTTTTCTCTACAACAGTTGTCTTGCTTGGATATCAATTTGCAAGTTCTATATCTGTATTAGAAAAATATTTGAAGTATTGGGCAATTGTTGCAATTTTTCTTATCGTTGGAGTAATTTTCTTGCTCAAGCATAAACTTGAAAAATACTTGGAAGAGTAGCTACTTCTTTTTTATTTCTACTAATTCGCCATATGCTTCGTGGGCAATATCTTTGCGGCGCTCTTTATATTTTTCAGAGGCACCTTCAACAAGATGCTCAAATCTAACTGAGCTTTTGATTAGTTCGCGCAGCTCTATAGCCGAAGTCTGGCTACCAAATTGAGGTGGCTCTTGTTTTGTCACTTCTACAATAATGTGAGGATTCAAGAATCGATATACAAGTGCAACTCGGCGCAATCCTAAATTCGCAACGTGTCTCAATCCGCGATTTATATGATCTTGAACAATCAGCCTTGCGTAAGTGAGCGCTGCAGGTTTATTCGCTTCTGTTTTTGTGCCTAATTCAAAGAGTATTTTTGCTATCTCTACTCCACCGTTAGCTGCCGGCAATTCTTTACATTTTTTTGAAAGTCGCTCACGTGTTTCACTGTCTTGCAGTTGGTGCACTTTTGCGGTGATATCAGCCAAATTGCTCTGATCTGCGCGCAATGCAAAACCGTGGTCGTGACACCACAGTGCTCGAGCTTCTTGATCATCCGTTCCTCGAATATTTGAAACAAAGACCGTTGGTAGCCCAGCAGGTAATAACTCGTGAACTCCGTTATATCCCGTAGCGCATACACCTGCATCAAATGCATGCAACACATTTGCGAGTGGAAAATAGCGCACAACTTTTATATCCAAGCCATCTGGCGCTAACGATTTCCCGTTCTTATCAATCGGCGCCTTTGTCAAAATAACTTGTAAATCATTCCAACCAAGTAAACCTGATAGCGCTGCGCTCATCTTCTCGTTTACATCGCTATCACCAGTACCTAATTGCACTAATACCGCTGGGCGATTTAGATCAAGACCTAGTGCTTTGCGTGCATCTTCACGAGACATTGCAACTGATGGTTGGAATAGCGAGACGGGTGAAGTAAGTAAGGCATCTCGGCGCATTGAAGTAGGCCCGTGATCATATTCGCGAGCAATATCTCCAGGTTCGATAATTTGATCCATCATGCGCGATTGCAAACCTAAAACAAATCTCTGTGGTTTTTTCTGCCATAAGCCACGACGTACCCAAACGAGTGCAAGATCAGAATTCGAATTCTTCGCAGCAATTACTCCTGGATAAGGAACAACTCCATCAAATGAGAGAACAGTTGCACCTGTCTCTTCAACTAAGGCGAGTAAGCGGTCACGAAGATATTTATCCCACTTTTCACGTGACATCCAACCGCGATCACGACCAGGAATATATTCGCAACGAATACCCATATACGAAGGAAGTTCTGCAATTCCCCCAGCCATCGAAACAATTATTGGATTTGCAACATCTTTGAGTGCGAGTGCAACAGCACTTGCTCGCGCAAGGTGGCCCATCCCGACACCATTGCTGGTAGCGAGAATAATTGTGGGCTTTGACATGTTTCGTAGCCTACCGAATAGAGATAGCTATTTTCCTTAGGAAAGGGCGAGTAGTTGCAGTAGTCGCCCACATTCATCGGCAACTTTATTTCTCGCGCTCTTTACATACTTACGAGGATCCACAATCTTTGAATCAGAGTTTAGAATTTCACGAATTTCATCAGTAAATAGATGGTTGAGATGTGTTGCAATATTTACCTTACGCATTCCAGCTTTTACTGCCCGTTGTAAATCTTCGTCATTTACCCCAGAGGATCCATGCAGGACTAATGGGACACTTACAGACTTGGCAATGTGAGAAATCAATTCAAAATCTAAAGTGGCATCTCGAGTTGTCATTGCGTGTGAGCTTCCAACAGCTACCGCTAATAAATCCACCCCTGTTGCTTCAACAAATGCTTGTGCCTCAGCAGGATTAGTTCGAATTCCGGGTGCATGCACTCCGTCCTTGCCGCCCACTTCACCAAGTTCTACCTCAATTGTTGCTCCATATTGCCGGCACAGTTGGGCCATGCGAGCACTTGCTTGCACATTGCTGGAATATTCCAACTTAGAACCATCAAACATTATGCTGTCGAATCCCAAATCAAGTGCTTCTTGAATTAGTAATTCACTCTCGGCATGATCTAGATGCAATGACACATTGACTGACGAATCTTGCGCAATTGCCTTTGATGCAAGTGCGATTGGCTTAAGTGCGCCGTGGTAATCGACACAATTCTGACTAATTTGTAAAACAACTGGCAGTTTAACTTTTTCTGCCCCAGCAATAATCGCCTCTGCATGTTCTAGAAGAATTACATTGAATGCACCTACTGCCGAAGCATTTTTTAGCTCACCTGTAATTATTTTAAGTGGGTTAAGTTGAGTCATTTAGGCGATTATTATTTCTATTCCAAGTTGACGTAATTCTTCTAACATCTTTTCATCTGTTCCAGAGTCAGTGATAATTGTATTTATCTGATCTGCAGCACAGATTGTTGCAAAAGCGGTCCGAGTAAATTTTGAGCTATCCGCAACGACGACAACTTTTTTTGACCTCGCAACCATCTGGCGGTTTACTTTTGCTTCGTCTTCATGATTAGCCGCTGCACCCATTACTGGATTAAAAGCATTGACACCAAGAAATGTGATATCAATATTTACTTCCTTTAGAACTTCTTCTGCAAAGGGGCCAATTAACTCATATGATTGTGGGCGCGCAACACCGCCTGTAACAACAATCTTTATCTGGTGACGAACAGTCAACTCTGCAGCAATATTTACTGCATTTGTTACAACTGTTAGCGCTGGTGAATGTTCTTGGGATTCACTGGGTGCGAACTCTGTTCTTGCAGCGAGCGCACGTGCAACTTCGGTAGATGTTGTGCCACCATTGATTCCAATTATTTGATGTCGTGTAACCATTTCAGCAGCTACTTTTGCAATTCTTTGTTTTACCTTGTCATCTTTTGCCACCTTGTAAGTAAGCGGCAAACCAAGAGAACTACCGGTTGCTACAGCACCGCCATGGGTTCTCGTAAGAAGCTGGCGCTTTGCTAATACATCAAAATCTCGCCTGATCGTCGCTGCCGATACTCCAAGAATTCGAGATGCATCATCGACTTCAACGCTTCCTTTTTCTACAACGAGTTCGAGGATGCTGCTAAGTCGAAGTTGACGATTCATGCATTTCCTCTCGCAAATGAATAGATATGCGCAAGCATATGATTGTTTATGCTCACTTTACTATACAAATAGTCATAATTTTTTGACTCTTTCCAATCACTCGCATATGGTTTCGCATTATGAGTATCAAAATCGCCTGCGAATATGCAGATGCAGAGATAGCGTCACAGCCAACTATTTGGGCGCAAGTTGCCGACTTTGCGCCAAGTGCACTCCATCTTCTACCTGAAAAAGGTGAAAAGGTTGCAGTTGTTGGTTGTGGAAGTTCTTGGTTTATGTCGATGGCCTACGCATCACTTCGTGAAGCTGCCGGACATGGTGAAACTGATGTTTATGTGGGATCCGAAATGAATTACGAACGCAAGTACGACAGAATCGTTTCAATTTCGCGCTCAGGCACAACAACTGAAGTTGTAAAGATGCTAGAAAAAACAAAAATTCCTTCTGTCATGTTGACTTCAGTTCATGGCTCACCTGTAACTGAACATGCAACGCATTCAATTGTTATGCCTTTCGCTGATGAAAAATCAGTGCTGCAGACTCGTTGGGCGACAGCTGCTCTTGGATTATTGCGAATACATTTAGGTTTCGATCTTCGCTCGATTATTAAAGATGCGCAAGAGGCGCTTACATGCGACCTTGGCGATTTAGTAAATGTTGAACAAATAACTTTTCTTGGTCGTGGTTGGACAATCGGCCTTGCACAAGAAGCAGCGCTCAAGACTCGTGAATCTTCGCAATTTTGGGCAGAGGCATATCCTGCACTTGATTACCGCCATGGACCGCTTTCTATTTCAGAGCTAGGACGTGCAGTGTGGGCATTTGGTGAGATTCCAGATGATTTGATTCGCGACATCAAAAAGACTGGTGCGCTATTTGAAAGCAGCACGCTGGACCCAATGGCGCATCTAATCAAAGCGCACCGCGTTGCTATCGCCATCGCAAAGAAGCGTGGGTTGGATGCAGATAATCCTCGAGGTCTGTCAAGATCCATCATTTTAGATAAGTGATTTAGACTAGCCAGCGTGAAACTTGTCGCGGCTGTTGATGTTGGTGGGACAAGCATCAAGAGTGCCTTGGTAGATGCGGACTTGCGCATCATTGCAACTGCAAATGCACCAACTCCACATAATGATTTAGATGGTAGCCAGACCGTAAAAGCCATTAGTGATTTGCTTTCAAAATTAGCATCACCTAGTGAAATCAAAGCAGTTGGGTTAGCAGTACCAGGTGCACTTGATGAAAAAAATGGAATCTCTAGGTGGTCAGGAAATTTGGGGTGGAAGAACCTTCCAATTCGCGACTTACTTGCTCGTGAAATAAATATTCCAGTTGCATTTGGACATGATGTTCGAACCGGTGCACTTGCAGAACTTCGAAATGGCGCTGCTAAAGGTGTGAATAATGCAATCTTTATCCCGATTGGTACTGGTATTGCAGCTGCGCTAATAATCGATGGAGAAATTAGATCTTCCGATGGCTTTGCTGGAGAAATTGGCCATGTCGATGTTGGCTCAAAATTTGAGTGTGTTTGTGGCAAAAAAGGTTGTCTGGAAGCTGCATCTTCTGCTTTAGCAATTACATCGGCGTATGCACGCGCATCTGGAAAAACAGGAATAAGTAGTGAAGAAATAGCAACACTTTCACAAAACGGTGACACCGTTGCTCAAGAAATTTGGAATGGTGCAATGGCTTCAATTGCTACAGCATGCCAAATGCTTGTCACTGTTCTTGCCCCAGAAGTAATTATCTTTGGTGGTGGATTATCGCAATCTGGTAATTTATTGATTAATCCAATTGAAAAGGCATTGACTGATTCGCTTACCTTTCAAAGAGTTCCGCAATTAGTAATTGCACACCACGGAGCTCAAGCAGGAACTATTGGGTGTGCGATGATGGCACTTGATTTACTTCCGGAAGGAAGTAACTAACATGATTATTCAAGCGGCATCTGGGGTTGTAGAGGGAGTTCTTAGAAAGAATTTCTGGTTAGAAATTTCAAATAACACCATTTCTCATATTGAAGATGGGGATAGCGAGAATGCCGACAAGATAATTGACGGAATTCTTATTCCTGGTTTTGTAGATATTCATTGTCATGGCGGTGGCGGTGCATACTTTTCATCCCACGATAGCGATGACATTGACCGAGTAATTCAATCGCATAAGAAGCATGGAACAACTTCATTACTTGCAAGCCTGGTGAGTGAGCCAATTGAAAAACTTATTGAGCAAATCAAAAGAATTAATCCGTACGTAGGAACTAGCGCGATTAAGGGAATCCACCTAGAAGGTCCATACCTTTCGCATGCCCGTTGCGGCGCGCATGATCCTTCTCTTCTGCGCACCCCTTCTGTAAAAGAATTACAACGTTTGCTCGATGCCGGGCAAGGAAATATTTCAATGATTACATTGGCCCCTGAATTAGAAGGGGCACTCGATGCAATCGATTTTCTTGTTGAAGAAGGAGTAGTTGTTGCCCTTGGTCACACTGAAGCATCGGTCCACATTGCATTGGAAGCAATTGATTATGGGGCGACGATCATCACTCACTTCACAAATGGAATGCCAAAGCTTGGGGATGACGAAGGAACTATTACTGAAGTAGCTCTGGCCGATGATCGGCTATCTCTTGAATTGATTCTGGACGGAACACATATAACGAAGGAAGATACCGAAGAGATTCTTGCTTTGGCGGCACATCGATCCATACTTGTAACAGATGCAATCTCTGCTGCAGGTGCGGGCGATGGGCAATACAAAATCGGTGAACTCGACGTTGAGGTATCCAAGGGCATCGCAAGATTAGTTGGTAGTAAATCACTGGCTGGAAGTACATTAACTATGGATCGTGCATTTATGAAGCTACATAAGGATTTCAAAGTTTCCATCGAGGATGCAGTTAATTGTTCTTCCGCACTTGCTGCCGGAGAAATAGGCATGGGCAATGTCGGCGAAATTGCACTTGGAATGAGTGCAGATTTATTAGAGTTCACACAAACAGGAGAGGTAGTTGTAATTCACTCATGACACTAGAAAATAATCGCAAGGCTGCTTATGACTTCTTTGATCAAATTTGGAACAAGAAAGATGAGAGCGCAATTGATCGCTTCATCGCACTTGATGCCGCTGGTAATGATCCCAAATTCGGTGTCGGCCGTGAAAGTTTTAGGGAGCAATGGAAAAAGTGGAAAGCAGCTTTTCCCGATCTCCACTTTGATGTTCAAGAAGTAATTTGTGAAGGCAATCGCGTTGTCTCCCGTTGGCATCTAACAGGAACACACACTGGTGCAGAATTTCTTGGTCAGCCACCTACTGGAAATAAAGTATCTGTTGATGGCGTTAGTATTGACACAATCAAAAATGGAATTGTTCTAGATGGATTTGATGCGTGGGATTCTCTTGGATTTAGACAACAGCTTGGGATTCTTCCTAAAGATTAGAAGAGCCAAAGCAGTAAGTAGCGCTAAGCCAACCCACTGCCAAAAAGAAATTGGGAATGGCTTGTGTTCAGGTAAGTCAGTGCTGCGAGCGCTTTTTGAGCCATCAAGAACTAATGTAGAAACGACACCAGCGTGATCTGTAGCTAAACAAATTCCAGAATCTGGGACCGCGATACCCATACGTCGTGCTATTTCTTGTGTGTTGCCAATCTGTTCTTCATTGGAACATTGCCAAACGTTCTGATTTTCTGGCCACGTGTTTCCAATTATTGTGGAAGAGAGCTCTTTGATTCCATTTTTGATAAAAACATAATCTAGTCGGTCGCTAAATCCATATTTATTGCCCATTTTTTTTGCTTCATCAAATCTCATACCGTCAGGACCAGCCAGTAATGCACTCATTCCCCATGAATAGTTCTCTGGAAGTAATGGATTCGGATCTGCTTCCACATATCCAGCATCACGCATCGCCCAATAAGCACTGCAATTATGTTTTTGTACTGGGCAGGCATCACTTTCAATTGGTTGTTCGCCAGGATTTGGCGCATCTAGAGGACGTGGATCGCGTGGATCAGAATTGAAATCACCAAGGACCACAAGTGGCATCGTTGAGTTTTCAAGATCATTGACTAATTGCGTAGCTTGCTTAGCTGCATTAGGGACTTTCCCTTCGTCCCAAATAGATTCCAAGTGAGTTGTAACAAATCGAACTGGTTGATTCCCAATAGATATATCTGCCCAGGTATAGCCACGATAAATAGTCATCAGTGTTGGAACAATGCTGTATGTGTCTACATATTCTGTGTTTCCAACTTTTAGAACTTTATTTGCTAACTCTTTCTTAATTGCCAAAGCATCGCCAATGACAAAACCGCATGCTGCCTTATCTTGACCAAATAGAGGTTGGAAAGTTGAAGGGTCATTGACCATCGTCAGAAAAGGAACTGCTGTTATTGAATACCCTGGGTTGAAAGCTTCTTTCCCATCAAATTTTGCCAGCACATATTCACTTCCTTGTGCCTTTGTAGCTTCTAGAAATTGCTTTGTAAAATTTAGAACTTCGACCTTTTTACTCCATGCATTCTTCTTGCAATACCAAATAGTTGCTTCTTGTATCCCAATAACATCAGCATTATTGCTAAT
>Ga0214919_10003988_pt1 | contig 21816 bp, 19 predicted proteins | sample LL1503_MetaG_FD_177994 | JGI IMG/M metagenome (GOLD analysis project Ga0214919, IMG submission 177994) | Freshwater microbial communities from Lake Lanier, Atlanta, Georgia, United States - LL-1503 | ecosystem: Environmental > Aquatic > Freshwater > Lake | place: USA: Georgia | collected... | reverse complement strand
TTGAAATGTTTCCAAGACAACTTTCTTTAGGAGCGATGCCGGCTAGTAATTTAGTATATGAAATGGGCGCAGCTATTGCGGCACAATGTAAAAGATTAGGCATACAAGTGAACTATGCCCCCGACGCAGATATTAATAACAACCCAGCGAATCCTGTAATTAATGATCGAAGCTTTGGTCAAAATAAAAAGATTGTTACCGATTACAGTATTGCCTATATGAAAGGAATGCAGGATAACGGCGTAATGGCAACGGCAAAACATTTTCCAGGGCATGGTGATGTGTCAGTGGATTCTCATTTAGATATTCCTATCATTAATAAAACAAAGGAACAATTGGATTCCATGGAATTAGTGCCATTCAAAGCATTAATAAACGCAGGTATTGAATCTATAATGGTGGCGCACTTATCAGTACCTTCCATTGATGCAACAAAAAATTTGGCAACATCCTTATCGCCGAAAGCAGTAAATGGATTACTTAAAAATGAATTAGGATTTAAAGGCATCAGTGTTACAGATGCATTGGAAATGAAAGCCATTAGTAATTATTTTCCGCAAGGAGAAGCGAATGTCCAAGCCATTATTGCTGGCAATGATATGCTTTGCTTACCTGGTGATATTGATCAAACCATTAAAAAAATCAGATCCGCAATTAGAGAAAAAAGAATCAGCAGAAAAGATATCAAAGATCGTGTTCGAAAAGTTTTAGCAGCGAAATACAAACATGGATTAAGCAAAGATCTTTTTATTGATACTACAAATATTATTGCGGACTTAAATAAATCAGTTTCAGCTATTAAGGAAAAAATGGCTTCGCAATCATTGACCTTTTTGAAGGAAAATGTGCAACACCCAATTTTAAATAAAAATAAAAAAATTGTGTATGTCGCATTAAATCAATCACAAGAAAATAGCTTAACAAAGCAATTGGCGGAACTTTACCAAGTGAAAATCATTTATGTAGGTACAGGAGATACAAATAAAATGAGTAGTCTTAGCCAAACATTAACCGAATATGATCAGGTAATGATTGGGCTACATAATTACAATCGCCGTCCTGCAAAGCATTTTGAAATTCCGACTGCCTTTATTAGCTTCTTAAATGAAAATCATCCAGCAAACTGGGTACATCTTATTTTTGGCAATCCTTATGCTGTTGCCGATTTTAATAAAATAAAAAACATACTATTTGCCTACGAGGATAATATATTTACCCAACATGCCGCATTGGAATGGCTGGAAGGTAAAATTCAAGCAACTGGAGCGCTGCCAGTAACCATTAGTGATAATTTACCCATGGGGGAAACTTACACCATTGAAATGAGTCCGATTTACACAAAAAAGGAATCACTAGAAGCACCATTAGGAATTAATATTGAAAAATTAAATGTGATTGATTCTATAGTTGCCGATGCCATACAAAAAAAAGCTATTCCTGGTTGTCAGGTTTTAGTAGCAAAAAATAATAAAATTGTTTTTAACAAGGCCTATGGGAAAATAGCTGGCGAAAATTCAGCGCCGGTTACGCTAGAAACTAGCTATGATTTGGCTTCTGTCACTAAAGTAAGTGCAACCACGGTTTCCATTATGAAATTAGTGGAGGAAGGAAAGGTAGATATTAATAAAACAATTGGTGATTACTTACCTTGGGTCGTTGGAAATGAAAAAGCAAAAATTACATTAAAAGATTTGCTTTTACACCAAGCTGGCTTATTTCCATTCATTAAATTTTATGAATTCTTAATAAACCCAAAAGGGGGATTTATCAATAATTTAGTGGTGCCCGTTAGCGATCAAACGCACCATCAAATGATCACGCCTACCAAATACTTACAGGACAATTGGATGGATACCATAAAAAATAAAATTTTAAATAGCCCTATTACTACCCCAGGTAAATATGTATATAGCGACAATGATTTTATTTTTCTAGGTCAAATAGTAGAACAAGTTTCGGGTATGAATTTGAATGAATACACTACGCAAAATTTTTATGCCCCTTTAGGTATGACATCGACAGGATTTTTACCCTTACAAAAAACAAGTATTGATAAAATCGCTGCCACAGAGGTGGACGATTACTATCGACATGAACTAATTCAGGGAACCGTACATGATGAAGGCGCTTCCGTCATGGGGGGCATTGCAGGACATGCGGGTTTATTTAGCAACGCAACTGATTTAGCTAAATTGTATGAGATGCTTTTAAATAAAGGTGAATGGGAAGGCAAAAAATACTTTAACCCAAGCACCATTGAAGTTTTCACGGCGTACAATACCGAAAATAGCCGACGTGGTTTGGGTTTTGATAAACCTGAAAAAAATAATGCGAGTTTAAAGGATCCCTATCCAAGCGCAAGCGTATCTCCTTCCACATTTGGCCATACTGGTTTTACAGGCCCTTGTGTTTGGGCCGATCCAGCAAATGGATTGTTGTATATATTTTTAGGAAATCGCGTTTATCCAACACGTAATAATAAAGCGTACAGTGAATTAAACCTTCGTCCAAAAATTCAAGAAGCCATTTACAGTGCACTTGAAAAAAAATAATTCCCAAATAAAAATAAAATGCTTCAGCGATTATCGATTTTTATTTTTTTTTTAAGCTTAAACTTAATAAGTCTTGGGCAAAATGAACTGGGCGGCATTGGACAGTGGAGAGAACATTATAATAACCGTTCTGTTACACAATTAGGAATAGCTAAAAATACAAATGGAAATAAAAAAATAATTGGCGCAACTACACAACAAGTTTTTTCAATCACGGCAACAAATAAAGTTGCACTCTTAGGTAAATCTAATGGACTTCATGATATCTCCATAGCATGTTCGGCATGGGATGATGCACAATCACAATTAATTATTGCCTACAACAATAGCAATATAGATATCGTCAAAGGAGACCAAGTATATCCTATTACTGATTTATTACTTTCCAATTTATATCCTAGTAAAAAAATTAACCATATTTACTTATTAAATCAATGGGCTTTACTATCCACCGACTTTGGCATTGTTGTATTAGATTTAATTAAACATGAAATAAAAGATACTTGGTTTCCCAATAACAATCGACAAGTCACTAAAACCTTCCAATTAGTTAGCACGCAGGATGTATTATTCGCAGCCACTGAAAATGGTATTTGGACCTGCCCATTAAAAAACAATTGGATAACTGCGAATCAATGGCAAAATAGTAGCGATTTCAATAATTTAAGTATCAATAAAATAACCCAATATAATAATGTCGTTTATTGTGCTAGCGCAAATAGTATTTATCAGCTTCCAGTAAAAACACCTTACTTTAATTTGAATACTGGTCAAATTAAAAAAATAGTAATCAATAAGGATGGGTTGTACGCCAGTTTTAATAATGGGAATAAAGGAGGATTATTAAAAGTGAATGCGGATAAAACCAGCACCTACATCCTTGATTCACTTTATTTATCAAACCCCGTTGATTATTTATTTGATGAAAATAATATTTGGTTAGCAGATAGTGCAAATGGGCTACTACTTAAAAACACAAGTACCCAATGGATACCCCTGGGCGGACCCGCTGGGAATATCAATGGCCAGATTTTTATCAACTCGAAATATTTGATTGCGCCATTTGGTGGCGCTGATGCAGGATTTAGTATTTATAATGAAGATGGATGGAAGAATATAAATACAATCAGTAATAAAAATTTGCCGATTTGTTATTCAAGTGCAGTGGACCCCATTGATGGTGCTATTTGGCTGACCAGTAGCGATGGTTTATTAAAATACACCCCCGACAAAGGGACCATGGAACAAGCAAGCCCTTCAGCGTTTAAAGGGATGTATAGTAATATTCAATTTAGTAGTGATGGTACTCTTTGGACATTATTAGAAGGCCAAGGTATCTTACAAAGGCAAAATAATAATTGGAAATTAATGACGCCACCCAATACCCTTTCTCTAAATGGCATCAACAAGATGTTCATTAACCAGCAAGGGCAGGCATGGATGATTGCACCAAAATACCAAGGCATTATGGTCTATAACCCCAATGCCGCTGGCGAAAAGTGGAGTATCATTAATACTTATAATAATAATTTACCCAGTAGTACCGTGACCAGTATGATGGATGATAAAAATGGCACCATGTGGGTAGGAACCAACAATGGTATTGGCCTTTTTGATTGCAATGAAATAAGCACTTGCAAGGCCTATTTACCACAAATTAAAAACAACAATGGATTTGCAGGATTACTGTTTCAAAAAGAAAATGTGAATTGTATCATTGCAGATGGCGCTAACCGGAAATGGGTGGGCACCAACAATGGCACCTGGTTATTAAGCAACGATGGTACAGAAATTATAGAAAGATTTACCAAAAACAACAGTCCGTTACCGAATGACACCATTCGTCAAATTTTAATCGCACCTACTACTGGCGAAGTTTTTTTTAATACTTCACAACAAATGGCTAGCTATCGAAGTACCGCTACATCAGGTACAACACCCATGCAACAGATCAATATTTTCCCGAATCCCATTTCACCCAATTATAATGGTCCTATCGCGATGCGAGGATTAGTAGAAAACGCAATTGTAAAAATAACATCGCTCAGTGGAAAATTAGTGTATCAGACCAGGGCTTTAGGAGGCCAAGCTATTTGGGATGGTAAAACCTATGATGGAAATAAAGTTGCTACCGGCGTATACCTTGTATTTGCAAGAGATGAACTAGGCACTGAAAAAGCAGTGGGGAAAATAATAATTACCCATGGGCAATAGTAAAATTGCAAATAGGAATTAAAAGTAGATCAGTAGGTAAAATTAGGATTGCCTTATTTAACTTCTGCATTCATATCAAAATCCTTGAAAGATTTAAACTTCCAACTACCCTGTTCTCCAGCGATTACACGATATAAAATTTGTCGCACTTTATTGGTGGGTTGTTTAATCGCAGTATCGGATTCAAAAATGGGAAATTTTCTAAATAACACCCCTTCCAATAATCTAAATTCATCCTGGCCCCGATAGCCTTTACTTAATCTCATATCATCTTTAATGTCAGGAAAAAAGATAGGCTCCATTCGTTCATTTTCCTTCGAACTTATGCAAAACAATGATTTATTTCCCTTAGGTTCTTCAATAAAAATTATTACTTCTGGGAATCCGTCATTGTTTAAATCATCAATTTCAGCAGACAGCACCCTTGCTTTAATTTCCAAAGACGCCTCTCTTGCTTCTGATTTAAAACCAATCGGGCGTATGGTCAAGGTATTACGATCAAGCGTTTTATTTAAAGAAAATATTTTAAACCCGGCTTTGCCGATTTTTAATGTACTATCATATCTTTTATACCCTTGGGCCACTAAACTATTCACCAATAATAACAATCCAAAAACAAAACAATTTTTCATATTTAATTCCTTTACGACTCAAAGTTAGTAGAATAGTTTTAATTTTCCATTCAAACAAAATACAATGCAGTTTCAGATCAAGCAAAGTACAATCAATGATGTTGCATTGATTCAATTACTAGACATCGAATTGGGGGTAACGATCGATATTTTGACAAAAGGAGCCCTTTTAAACAGTTGGCTTTTACGTCAAGGGGTCGAATCCCAGCAATTTATCATGGGTAACGCCTTAGATGCTACTAAGGAATTTGAAAACCAAGGATTTAGAAGTGCAAAAATGAGTCCCTATGTGTGCCGATTGTATAAAGGGCAATACACGCACCTAGATACAATATATACCATGGATCGTTTTTATATGGGCGAACATGCAATACATGGGATCATGTATGATGCTGATTTTATTGTGCAAGCTACTGAAGCAAATGAACATCAGGCTGCTGTTATTTTAGTGCATCATTATCTTGGTAGCGATAAAGGTTATCCATTTCCTTTCACAATACATGTAAAATGGATCTTAGAAAAAAATAATAAGGTTTCAGTGCAAACGACAGTTATTAATGATGGAGCTGTTCCTATTCCTATTGTTGACGGTTGGCACCCTTACTTTACATTAGGCGAAAGTATTGATAATTGTTCATTACAATTTTCAAGTATAGGAAAAATGGAATACGATAGCAACTTACTCCCTACTGGAAATATAATTGTAGATGATCGCTTTAGCAATGGTTTAAAAATTGGGAGTTTGCAACTAGACGATGGCTATGAACTAAATGCAGAAAATAGTTCCTGCACTTTACAAAACGAACAATTTATTTTAAAAATAAATCCATCTATACTTTATCCATATCTACAATTGTATACGCCTCCAGATAGAAAAAGTATTGCGATTGAAAATTTAAGCGGCGCGCCTAACGCCTTTAATAATAAAATAGGGCTCCACATAGTGAAGCCCCAGAATAATATTGTTTTTGATACTAGTTACCAAGTCGTTGTAAAATAAAACTACAAATCCACTACTGCGGTAATACTTATTTCAACATTGACGTTACGAGGTAAAGTTTTCACTGCAACCGTTTCACGTGCCGGAAAATCAGCAGAAAAATAACTTGCATACACTTCGTTCACTTGTGCAAACAATTGCATATCACTTAAAAAAATACTGGTTTTAACAACATGGGCAAAGCTTAACTTAGCTTCGTCTAAAATGGCTTTAATATTTTCCATTACCTGCTTGGTCTCGGATAAAATATCAGTTAAAACAAGCTCCCCAGTTGTCGGGTTAAAAGCGACTTGACCACTCGCAAATAAAAATCCATTGGCGATAACAGCTTGGCTATATGGCCCAATAGGCGTTGGCACTTTGTTGGTTTGAATGATGTGTTTTGGCATATATTTAATTAATATGCGCAATTTCTTATTTTTCTATCAATTCACCGCCTATTTTTGCAAAACAATTACAAATAGTGAATACGATTCTTCATATTGATACTGCAGGTCCAGATGCCCTAATCGGAATCAGCCAAGACCTCAAAGTCATTGCTACAAAACAAAACAACCAATCAAATACACATGGCGAATTTGTACAAGCGGGTGTAGAAGAATTATGTAAAGAAGCTGGTATTTTACTTAAAGATATGGATGCTATTGCCGTGACTATGGGTCCGGGCAGTTATACAGGCCTAAGGGTCGGACTTGCCAGCGCCAAAGGTTTGGCATTTGCCTTAAATAAACCCTTAATTGGGCTTTCTACCCTCCGCTTATTCGCCAAGGCAGCTGTTGGTCATTTGATTGCAACCAGAAATGCCCTGTTGGATAATAAACAATTGCAGGTTTTTTCAATGATTGACGCTAGAAGGATGGAAGTTTTCGGAGCGATCTATAATAGCTCACTTGACTACCTCGCTCCTGAAAAAGCAATTATCTTGGATGAAACCCTATTGCATTCCTTACTCAGCAATGGACCACTTATCTGCATTGGTTCGGGGGTGGCTAAAACTAAAATTTTGACACAACACACTGATTTTCAAAATAAATTACCCCTATTTCTAGAATACACCTATTCCATTCATGAAATGGCCGCTTTGGCAGTAGACAAATTTAAGGCAAATGATTTTGAGGACTTAGCTTACAGTGGTCCGGCCTACCTAAAAGATTACTACCAAAAACCACTCATAAAATAATTGTTTAATTATTGAGTTAATGTTAAACCTTTGGCATTGAACATTGTCCTATTTTTTTTAAATATGAGTACAACGCTCCTATTTTTAATAAAATATATATAACAAAAAATTAAACTAAATAGAATATAATAGCTAAATTTATACCGCTTTTATAGTTTTAACCCCCAAAACATATCAAATGAACCAATCACTTCCAACACTTCAACTCAGCAATGGATCCAATTCATTGAAGGTTGATTTATTGCACGCAAAAAAAGCGGCAATGATTTTAAGAGCATTAAACCATAAACTGAGACAACAAATTGTTAAACTAATTGATGAGCAAAAAAAAGTAACTGTTACTGAAATCTATGTAAAATTAAGATTAGAACAATCGGTTGCATCTCAACATTTAGCGATATTAAGAAGAGCAGGTATTGTTAGCACCATTCGCGAAGGCAAATTTATTTTTTACAATGTGGACTATGCAAGATTGGAGCAAGTAAACCAATTTGTAGAAAATTTAGTAGGATAAATATGTTTTTATCTGTCGAACAATTTCAGCAATTCCTAACCCAAGAAAATGCATTCATTATTGATACTAGGGATGAAGCTTCCTTTTTAGAAGGCTTTATCCCTAGTTCAATACATTTTAAACCTGAGATCATTCATCAAGCAGCGGCCTTAGGTTTATTATCTTTTGAACAACCTTTATTATTTATTGGTGCCGATGACAATGAAAAAATTGCCATGGCTTATTTTGAAAAATTAGGATTTAGCAATATCAAGGGCTGGCTGGAAGGTGGTTTTGCTACTTGGCTGAATGCAGACAAGCGTTATGATTTAGTGATTGAAGTTGAAGCGGATGAATTAGCCATGGATATTCCATTTGATGAATTCTTGATGGTATTAGATATCAGAACCGAGGAGCAATACAATCAAGGACATATAAAAAATTCAATGCATATGCCTTTATTAGAATTTGCCGATCCAGGGAGTATGTCTGAATTAGACGAACATTTTAATATTTATATTATTAGTGAAGATGGCGAAACTAATACGCTTGCGGCTAGTATATTAAAAAAACAAGGTATTCATAATAATAGAGTTGTAAAAGGAGGCTGGCAAAGTGTAATACAACTTAAAGATAAATTCACGATCGAAGTGACTAAAGAAAAAAAAGCGAACGATTCCTTAGACGCGCTTTAATCAACCACTAAGTTTGCATGTTTTTGAGAATCAAATTCATACTTCCATCTTTTATGACTCCATAAATAATTTGCTGGATTTTGTTTGATTTTTTCCTCCAATATTTTCACATACAGTGCAGTCAATTGTCCATCTTTGAAATAATTTGGCGATGTAGTCATGACTTCGTATTGCAAATGATAATAACCCCGCTTCGTGCTATGAAAATAGGCAAACACCTGTGCCGTATTATTTAATTTGGCTCCCTTTTCAGGCCCCTTAACAAAGGGCGTACGTCTACCTAAAAAATTAACCCAAAATGCAGACATTGGATTACCAGGATTTTGATCGGCTGCTAATGCCATTGCATAATTTCCTTGCGTAGCATACTTATGAAACTGCGTTTTAAATTGTGTAGCAGGAATCATAATGCTTCCAAAGCGCTCTCGCATTTTCAATACTATATTATTAATATAAGGATTTGACAAAGGCATATATACCGCAATAAAGGGATATTTTCCGTATTTGGCAACACCCCAATTGGCGAATTCCCAATTAAAAAAATGCCCTGCCATTATCTGAACAGGTTGTCCTGTTTCATATAATTTATTTAGCACCTCAACATTAGAAGTAAATCGTTTTTCAAATTCGGATGTGGAGATGGAAATTAATTTAATCGTCTCGATAAATGAATCTGTAAAATTTTGATAAAATTTTGTTGCAATTTTTTTTCTTTCTTGTGCCGATTTATTAGGGAATGCAATCATTAAATTATTTTCAATGACCTGTTTTCTGTATCTAACTACATATTGTAAAAGAAATGCCATAAAATCACTAACGACATAGGCAATACGCCATGGTAACAAGGATAAAAGATAAAAAAAGGCATACACTAACTTATACATACTACTTCCTATTATAATCAATGCTATTGGGGGTCTACCCAAGCATTATGCTCTTTTAGTAATTGAATTAACTCATCAACAGCAATAGCGCTGTCAATATTTCTTTTCATGATTTCCTTTCCTTTATACAAAGTAATTTTACCTACCCCACTGCCTACGTAACCAAAATCAGCATCCGCCATTTCACCTGGACCATTTACGATACATCCCATGATGGCAATTTTTAAACCTTTTAAATGATGGGTCACCGCCCTTATTCTTGCAGTGGTTTCTTGCAATTCAAATAAAGTACGGCCACAACTAGGGCAGGAAATATATTCTGTTTTCGAAATTCTAGTTCGCGTTGCTTGTAATATTCCGAAACTTATGGTATTTAAAAATTGTACGAATGAAGTATTATTAAAATAATTACGCCCCGATACATTACTTGATTCATTATTTTGTTCTGCATTGGCAGCCACCTTAGCGCTTACGCCCAAACAAATCCCATCCCCTAATCCATCTAAAAATAAGGCCCCCGTCTCTGTTGCAAAATGAATCAAATGCTCGTCTGCGCTGGTCCAAGCACTTTCGGTCATAAGTATCACTGGATTTTGAATTTTTAAATCCATGAATCGCACTATCATTCGGCGGACCGCAGGCATGGCATGTGCCAATTGACTACTTAAACAAAAAACAACCGATTTGTCTTTGGCAATTTCTATGAGCTGCTCATCCCTTATTCCATTTTTTGTACAATAACAATCTACCATGACAAAATTAATAAAGGCACTTTTTCGAGGTGCTGCGATATAATTTCTAAAATCAAATAATGGCAAATACTTTGTTCTATCATTGACTGTTTCCCACTGTTCAGGCTTGGTGATGACACGTAAGGTACCTGGTAAATCAAAATCAATAACGCCATTGGGCGTATAAATAAAGTCAGCAGCCAAATCCGAAATAGTCCATTTATCGGTTGCTACATGATAGGTATACCCAATACTAATTAAATCATCGGGTGTAATCGTCGATTTATGTGTAAAGTCTGCAATGACCACAGGCACCTGCTTACCTCCAATAGTTGAAACCGAATGCGTAACTCTTTTTTTAAATTCAAAAGGACTATATGAAAGTTGGTCAATCTCTGGAATATGATGTACCCCTTTCATTCGATTTGCTGGGTATCTTTTAACCAAATCCTTACAAACCGGAATTTCTAATTCAGGATCCTCTGTTAAACTTACCCTTATTGTATCACCAATACCATCCTCTAATAATGTGCCAATGCCAATTGCACTCTTAATACGTCCATCTTCCCCATCTCCCGCTTCCGTTACACCCAAATGCAATGGATAACATTCATTAAACTCTTGTTGCATTTGTTGCACCAATAATCGATAAGCTTGCACCATCACCTGCGGATTGCTTGATTTCATGCTTAAAATTATTTGGTGATAATCCAAGCTTCGTGCAATGCGCAAAAATTCCATCGCACTTTCCACCATACCAATGGCAGTATCGCCATACCTACTCATAATACGATCACTCAATGAACCATGATTGGTACCGATACGCATCGCTGTTCCATGTTCCTTGCAAATAAGAACAAGTGGCGTAAATCTTTCTCTGATGCGTTCAATTTCTTCCAAATATTCTGCATCTGTGTATTCAATTTGTTCAAACTTTTTCTTGTCAACATAGTTGCCTGGATTCACCCGCACTTTCGCAACAATAGTTGCTGCAATTTCGGCAGCATTGGGTGTAAAATGAATATCAGCGACCAAAGGAATATCATAGCCTTGCGCATTCAATGCTGCTTTTATGTTTGCTAAATTTTCAGCCTCTTTTTTACTTGGAGCAGTAATACGAACCAATTCTGCGCCTGCTTTTATACATTTGATGACCTGAGCCACTGTTAAATCTGTATCCATGGTATCAGTGGTCGTCATCGTTTGAACCCGAATAGGATGACCGTTACCAATGATGATATTACCCACTTTTACTTCGCGTGTAAGTAAACGTTGATAGGAAGTTAATGAGTTACAATAGTATTGCATAAAAGAAAAAATAAAGATAATTATTTTTGTACAACGAGGCTACCTAGTTCCTTTTAAAAAGCCCTGTTGTAATAAAATTTTCTTCAGTAAATTAATATTATTATCAGTTAGGTTAGCTGAATTATTCGCATTCGTATTTAATACAAAAAAATAAGGATGTTGATTTTCTTCTACATAACCCAATACCCATGCTGCATTTTTATTTGCTGTTGTATCTATACCGGTAATGTAACTCAATCGATAATTTGAATTATCTTCCATCAAAATCATTTTTTTTAATTTTTCTTGTGATTTTTTTTGAAAAAACAAATCTTTAAAATAAACCCTTTTAATTAAACCCAATTGCTCGTCCGGTGTTATAACGAGTGATCCGTCTTCCCAAAAATGAGTACTGTCCGCGCTTGCGATACCCTTTCCATAATGGAGCGAATCCAGCACTTTTAAAATTTGTTGGCGACCAATGTTGGCAATAACGGCTTTATAAAATTGTGCCGAATCATTTAAATTTAATGAAGTATCATGATGGTGTATGATTCCTTGATCTAATCCAATTAATGCAGGTATGATAAAAAAAGTATTTGATGGCGCAGATGCAGAATCCTTATACTTCGACAAATTGTGAATGGTGAATTGTTCTGTTCCATTTTCAAGCAAGGCAAAACTACCTTGCATACCCGCACTATCCATTAATTGTGCAATAGCAGTATCACTTTTAACATTGTTTGGGTTACATGCATACACCAAAACAATAAAAAAAGCTGCTTTTAAAAAATTTTGAATCATTGTTAACTTTGATTTATAGAATAGGCAAATTTACCACTTAATATTTACAAAAACACCCCTAACCAGCATACACTAGTTAGGGGTGTTGAAATAAATTTAAATTAAGTGTCGCTTATTCAATTCCTAATAACTCCACCTCGAAAATTAAGGTCATCCCTGGGCCAATAAATGGACCAGCAGAACGCTCACCATAAGCCAATTCTGAAGGAATAAATAACTTCCATTTGCTACCTACTGTCATTAACTGAACTGCATCCTGCCAGCCTTTAATTACACCATTTAAAGGGAAGGTAATTGGCTCACCTCTTTGTACCGAGCTGTCAAAAACCGTTCCATCAATTAAAGTGCCATGGTAGTGACATTTTACCTTGTTATTCAAAGTTGGTTTTACAGATCCCGTTCCTGCAACCATTACTTCGTACTGCATGCCATTGGTCATTTTAACGACACCTGGTTTTTTTGCATTTTCTTCTAAAAAAGCTTTTCCTACTGCTCTGTTGAATGTGATTTTTTCTAAACTCATATTATCTTGGTATTTTTTGATACAAACGTCTAATAAACTATCAGGTATAATTGACTTTGCAATAACACCCGCACTGAACCCTTTTTCAAACAAGGCCAAATTAATGTCCTGTAAGCCTTGTCCTTTCATACTTTGTGCAACACGAAAACCCAAAGCGTAGGAAGCACTATCTTTTGTCGTCTTTAAAACAACACTAACCGGGGTTGCTGTTTTTGACACAGCCACATTAGTGATGGTTACTGGTTTTGCCCCTACTGCTTTTAATGGAGTTGCTTTTATGACTGCAGGTTTTGTTGTTTGTGCGAAGCCAACGCCTACTAGGCTAAAGGAAATCAATATTAATATACTTTTTTTCATGCTTATCATTTGTTAATGAAACGATTAATTTATTTCGATAGGAGGCAAAAATACATCAGAAATGGATTCAAAACCCAACTATCTTGGCAATATTCAGAAACTATTTCAAGAGCTGGCTTAAACAAGCCTGTACCTTGTCTGCACCCAATTTACTTTGAATAATTTTCATCTGATCTGCAATTTGGCTAGTACATAAATTTCCAATACTTCCCTCGTGCGAATGATTCACTTCAGTGGTATAATTAAATTTTCCTGCTTCAATGTCCAAACCAATTTTTTTATAGGCATCCCTAAATGGCATTCCTGCATTTACTAATTTGTTTACCTCCTCTACGCTAAATAAATATTGGTATTTAGTATCCCCTAATAAATCTTTTTTAACCTCCATGTTTTCAATCATTAAAGAAGCCATCTCGATACAGGTTTTAAGTTGACTGAATGCAGGGAATAGATGTTCTTTCAAAAGCTGTAAATCGCGATGATACCCTGATGGCAAATTGGTGGTCATCAACATGATTTCATTGGGCAATGCTTTAATTCGATTACAATAAGAACGAATTAACTCAAATACATCCGGATTTTTTTTGTGCGGCATGATACTCGAGCCAGTAGTTAAAGTATCAGGAAACTGAATAAACCCGAAATTTTGATTCATAAACAAACAGGCATCCATACTTAATTTAGCTAAAGTATCTGCAATATTTGCCATGGCCATCGCAGTAATTCTTTCCGCTTTGCCCCTACCCATTTGCGCATAAACCACATTAAAGTTTAAGGATTCAAACCCCAATAATTCAGTGGTTCTGGTACGATTTATTGGAAAGGAAGATCCATAACCTGCAGCAGAACCTAATGGGTTTTTATTAACTACATTATAGGCCGCATGCAGCATGGTCATATCGTCCACCAAACTCTCTGCATAAGCGCCTAACCAAAGACCAAAGGAGGATGGCATCGCTAATTGTAAATGCGTATAACCAGGCAATAAATCATTTTTATGTGCCTCGCTTTTGGTTTGCAATAATTTAAAAAAATCGTTGACAGATGCGCTTAATTGAATTAATTCCGCACGAAGAAATAATTTAATGTCAACTAGAACCTGGTCATTTCTACTTCTAGCACTATGAATTTTTTTTCCCACATCTCCCAACTTAGAAGTCAATAATAATTCAACTTGTGAGTGAATATCTTCAACACCTGGCGCTAATTTAAATTCTCCATCTTGAATGGTTTGGTGTATTTCAACAAGCGCTTTTTTTAATTGCACCATTTCATCCACTGTCAATAATCCAACTTCCGATAACATGGTAATATGTGCGATTGAACCTAGTACATCATAGGATGCCAAATATTGATCCATCGCTTGATCATTACCAATGGTAAATTTTTCAACCGCCGATGCGACTTCATTATTTTTTTGCCAAAGTTTACTCATGGTTGAAAATTATTGAAAGTAATTGAATATAAGTGGTTACCCCTTCTTTGATTTCGTTTGTATATATAAATTCATCTGCAGTGTGACTTCTTGCAGAATCACCAGGGCCCATTTTTAAAGTTGGGAAAGGCATCAAAGCTTTATCTGAAGTAGTAACTGAGCCATAATAACCTTTACCTAGTGCCAACCCTGCTTTAATAATCACATGATCTAGGGCAATACCCGAGGATCTCATCCTCAAACTTCTTGGAGTTACTTTCGATGTAACATGCTGTCCGATCGTTGCTAATACTTCTTCAAAAGTATACAATTCATTTACACGCACATCCACTACCATCTTACAATTCGAAGGTACCACATTATGCTGTTTGTTATCTGTTTCAATAACGGTTGTAGTCATTTTTACACTTCCAAGTAAATCTGACACTTTTTCAAATTGGTAATTTCTAAACCAATCTAAATCAGCAAGTATTTTATACAAAGCGTTTTCACCTTCCTCCCTTGCCGCATGCCCTGCTTTACCAGTAGCAATCACATCTAATACCATCAGTCCGCGTTCAGCAATGGCAAGCTCCAATTTAGTAGGCTCTCCTACAATTCCAAATTCAATTTTTGGCAATTGGGGTAAAACCAATTCAATGCCATCATGCCCCGAAATTTCTTCTTCCGCGGAGGCAACAAAAATAATATTGTAGGGTAAGTTTTCTTTGTCATAGAAATATAAAAAGGTAGCCAACAAGCTAACCAAACAACCGCCGGCATCATTACTTCCTAACCCATATAATTTTCCTTCTGCTTCAAAAGGGTCAAATGGATCAATGGTATATCCTTTGTTTGGTTTAACCGTGTCATGATGTGAATTCAATAATAAAGAAGGCTTGTTGCTATCAAAATGTAAATTAGTCGCCCAAATGTTATTGATTAATCTTTCAGTTTTAATTTGTCGCGCTGCTAAAAAATCAATTAAAATAGCAGCCGTCTTATCCTCTTCCTTACTGAAAGAGGGAATGGCTAATAATGATTTTAATAAATCAATGGCCTCCTTTTGAAGCGCATTGATTACTTCATGATTCAGTGATATGTTATTATTAAGTGACATTAGTTCGTTATTGTAGTACCTGCAGTACCATTGATTAATTCATGTAGCTTTTCTGCTTTACCGATGATGACCGATTGCACGCCCCCATTCAATGCAAAAAAAGCATTGTCTATTTTTGGTATCATCCCTTCAAAGATGATATTTTCCTTTTTAAGTTCGCTATAAGTTAGGTTATTAATAGATGAAATTACAGAAGCTTCATTAGTAACATCCGCTAATACCCCTTCCTTTTCAAATCCATAAACAAGGTGTACTTGATACAAGCCCGACATAGCAACAGCAATATTCTGGGCAATGGTATCCGCATTGGTATTAAGCAATTGGCCCGCACCATCATGTGTGATAGGCGCAACTACTAACCTTAATTGATTGGCAAGTTGTTGTTGTATGAATTCTTGATTCACCTCGTCAATATCGCCCACAAAACCATAATCAATATTGGCATTCGCACGCTTATGCGCTTTTATCAAATTACCATCAACACCTGACAGTCCCATTGCATTTACATGCAATGCTTGCAGTTGTGCGATTATATTTTTATTAATGTAACCTGCATATACCATGGTTACAATTTTCAAAGTTTCTCCGTCTGTAATTCTTCTTCCTTCCACCATAGTTTGCGCCACGTCTAATGTTTCTGCTAAACTTGTTGCCAATTTTCCGCCACCATGCACTAAAATAGCCTGGCCTTCTAGTTTAGAGAAAGCAGTAAGGAAATTTGTTAACATTACTGGATTGTCAACAATATTGCCTCCTATTTTAATAACATATAATTTTTCCATAAAATACTTTCCTTCTATTTGTTTGTTGCCAATAATATTTCCGACAACACCGCTTGTGCTGCCCAAACTCTATTGGACGCTTCTTTGGTCACCAAACTATTTGTACCATCTAATATTTCGTCACTTAACTCCACATTTCTTCTCACTGGCAAACAGTGCATCACTTTTGCATGATTAGACACCGCTAATTTTGCATTGGTTAACATCCAATTCGCATCTGTACATAGTACTTTACCATAATCTTGATAGCTACTCCAGTTTTTTACATATACAAAGTCAGCATCTTTTAATGCTTCTTCTTGATGATGCGTTATGGTAGCACCCTTTGTATACGCCTCAGCCAATTCATACCCTTCCGGGTGCGTAATCACAAAATCAGCCTCCCCCCATGCATTCACCCATTCACTAAAACTATTAGCTACGCATTGAGGTATTGACTTTATATGTGGTGCCCAAGTTAAAACAACCTTAGGCTTTCTATTTGTAAAGGTGGTGCTCAAATCCATCGCCTCTTGTATTGTTATAATATCTGTCAATGATTGAAGCGGATGCAAGGTGGCACTCTCTAAACTTACAACGGGAATTCCTGCATATTTAATAAATTGATGAATAATATGCTCACTATAATCAACTGATTTATCCTGTAAACTAGGGAAAGTACGAATGCAAAGAATGTCAAAATAATTGCCCAATACGGGTGCTGCATCTTTAATATGTTCAACGGTTGTTCCATTCATAATGGCGCCTTCACTAAACTCTAAAGCCCAACCTTCCTTATCAACATTAAAAAGAATAGGCTCCATGCCTAAATTTTGCGCTGCTACTTGTGTACTTAATCTTGTTCTTAAGCTTGGATTAAAAAAAAGTAAACCAATGCGTTTATGGGCACCTAAATTTTTATCCAACAAAGGTTGTTGTTTATAGGATAATGCCTTTTTGACCAAAGCATTAATATTAGCCACATCCTTTACTGAAATAAACTGTTTCATGCGCTTAGTCTTTATTCTGCTTCAATACTTGAATTGCATTATTCAAGCCGGTTAAAAATAAATTGATGTCCTCCATGCTTATTGCTAAGGAAGGCAATAGTCTTATTACATTTGGTTTTGCTTCCCCTGTAAATATTTTTAAATCATTCAATAATACCTTTCTTACATCTTCTAGTCCCGCTTCCATTTCAAAGCCAATCATTAATCCACGGCCTCTAACCGCTTTAACACCTTCTGTATTTATTAAAGCATTTATTAAATAATTACCTTTTTCATCGGCGGCTTTAATTAAATGATCCTGTTGCATCACTTCAATCACCGCAAGCGCTGCAGCACATGCTAAAGGATTTCCGCCAAACGTAGTTCCCAACATACCAAACTTGGCTTGAATATGTGGTGCTATTAATATGCCTCCAATGGGAAAACCGTTACCCATGCCCTTTGCCATTGAATAAATATCTGCATTTACGCCAGCATGATCATGCGCAAAAAATTGACCAGACCTGCCATAACCACATTGTACACTATCCGCAATATAAACTGCACCAGAATCGTCACAACATTTTCTGATGGCTTGTAAAAACGCATCATCCGCTTCATAAATACCTGCCACCCCTTGAATACCCTCAATAATTACTGCTGCAATGGTTGAACCTTGCGCTGCAAAACAATTTTGCAAGGCTACAATATCATTAAAAGGCAAAAAGAGTATATTATCTGTTTCATTCACAGGCGCAATAATACTTGGATTATCAGTTGCAGCCACTGCCAATGAAGTACGACCATGAAACGCTTTTTTAAAGGCAACTATTTTTTTTCTGCCAGTATGAAATGAAGCTAATTTTAATGCATTCTCATTTGCTTCAGCGCCACTATTACAAAGGAATAATTGAAAGTCCTTTTTCCCACTAATGTTATTCAATGCCGTTGCCAATTCTTCCTGAATGGGCATCACAACCGAATTTGAATAAAATGCAATTGCATGCAATTGATCCTCAATGCGTTTCACCCAATGAGGTTGCGTATGACCAATACTAATAACCGCATGCCCACCATACATGTCTAAATATTCTTGTCCCTTGTCATCCCATACGCGGCTGCCTGCAGCTTTTGTAATAGCGATGGGGTTTAAAGGATACACGTTGAATAATGACATACTGTTAAATTTTATTGTAAATAAAAACAGCTATTGCGTAATTTGAAATTTAGCTGTGATCATTTATTTATCTTGTTATTAAAAATAATTTGCTTTTAATTGTAAGCCTGCTGCTTCATCAATTCCAAAAATCAAATTCATATTTTGCACCGCTTGACCTACCGCACCTTTTAATAAATTGTCAACCACTGTATGAATGGCAATTTTATTTCCTTGTTGCTCAATATGTATTAAACACTTATTGGTATTAACTACTTGTTTTAAATCGATATTGTTTTTTGACACATGCGTAAATGCATGACCTTCATAGTAAGCATTATACAAATCATATAAAGCGTCCAAGCTTACATCCGCACTTACCACTGATGTTACAAAAATGCCTCTTGTAAAATCGCCTCTCCAAGGAACAAAATTTACTTCCGCATTTTGATTGCCTTGCAATTGCGCCAAACTTTGAACAATTTCATTCAAATGCTGATGCTGTAAAGTTTTGTAGGCTTGAATATTATTGGCCCTCCAACTAAAATGACTGGTATTAGATAAACCTTGTCCTGCACCCGTGGAACCAGTGATACCTGTTGTATAAACCTCCTTTAATAAACCTTTCGCAGCCAATGGCAATAAACCTAATTGTATGGCAGTAGCAAAACAGCCTGGGTTTGCAATATTAGTAGCTGACTTAATTGCTTCCCTTTGTAATTCAGGTAAACCATAAACAAAATTTCTATTCCCGATGACTGCAGAACCAGCTAATCTAAAATCTTGTGAAAGATCAATAATTTTTATACTTGCTTTTATTTCATTAGCAGTTAAAAACTTACTAGCATCTCCATGTCCTACACATAAAAACAATACATCAATATCTTGATCCAATGTGTTTGTAAATTTCAAATCGGTATCACCCACTAAATCAGCATGTACTTTACTCACTAATTCGCCAGCACTGCTTGTGCTATGCACAAAAGAAATATGCGCATTTGGATGTCGCAACAATACACGTAGTAATTCACCACCTGTATAGCCTGCGCCTCCAACAATACCAATATTTACTTTTTGCATTTGATTCTTTTTATAATTCTGTCGATAATAAATTACTTTTTATTTTCTTCTTTAACATGATGAAAAATGGCAGTTTGGTTGCCAAATATTTTGGTGAAGCCTCTAACATCAGCGCCCGTCCATCCTGTATTCATTTCGCCATACTTGCCAAACTTCGCACTCATTAAATCGTTCGCTGATTCAATGCCAATGATTTGAAAACGATAGGGATGTAACTGAATAAACACTTCTCCTGTTACCTGTGCTTGTGAATTATTTAAGTAGGCTTCAATATCACGCATTACAGGATCTAATATTTGACCCTCATGCAACCAGTTGCCATAAAACTGTGCCAACTGATCCTTCCATGACAATTGCCATTTGGTTAACACATGTTTTTCTAAAGCATGATGCGCTTTTAAAATAACCATGGGCGCAGCGGCTTCAAATCCAACCCTGCCTTTAATACCAATGATAGTATCACCCACGTGTATGTCGCGACCAATACCATAGGCCCCAACAATTGATTGTATATATTGTATCGCCTCAGTAGGATGTGCGAAAGATTGACCATTCACTTTATTAATTTCTCCATGTGCAAAACCAATAACCATTTCCTCAGAAGCCCCTTCCTTTGTCATTTGCGTTGGCCATGCGCTTTCAGGCAACATGCCTTTTGAGTTCAGGGTTTCCTTTCCACCAACACTGGTACCCCATAATCCTTTATTGATGGAATACGCTGCTTTCTCAAAATTCATTTCCACCCCCTTGGCTTTTAAGTATTCTATCTCTGCTTCTCTACTTAATTGCAAATCACGAATAGGTGTTAAAATTTCAACGCCTGGAATCATGATATTAAAAATCATATCGAATCGAACTTGGTCGTTACCCGCACCTGTACTTCCGTGTGCGACTAATTTTGCACCCACTTTTTTTACATGTTCCGCAATGTGCAAAGCCTGGCTTAATCTTTCGGCACTTACACTTAAAGGATAGGTATTGTTCTTTAAGATGTTCCCATAAATCAAATATTTAATTATACTATCATAATAGCCTTTAACTGCATTAACAGTGGTATGAGTTTTTACACCCAATGCATAGGCATGCGCTTCTACTTTTTTTAATTCTTCCTCAGAAAAACCACCGGTATTCACAATCACGCTATGCACTTCCAACCCTTTCTCAAGCGTTAAGTATTTAACACAATACGTAGTGTCTAAACCGCCACTAAATCCTACGACAACTTTTTCCATAATAATTATTTTTTTCTAAGCCAGCTTATGAATTTACTGTTATTGATTTTCATAAATAAATTAGCTTCTTCATTTTTATTCGATATCTCTCCAACCACTTCTTGTTGGTTTGTATCCTGTTTAGGCTCATATAACATGGCGGTACACATACAATTTTTTCGATCCTTACTCATTAAAATATCGTAATTCACACAGCTTTTACAACCAGCCCAAAATTCTTCATCATCTGTTAATTCGCTATACGTGACTGGCTCATAACCCAATTCGCTATTTATTTTCATCACCGCTAAACCAGTCGTTAATCCAAAAAGTTTTGAATTTGGATATTTGTCTCTAGAAAGTTGAAAAATGGTATGTTTAATTTTTTTCGCAATCCCAGTTTTTCGATACGCAGGGGCAACAATTAAACCACTATTCGCTACAAATTGTCCATGTTGCCAGGCTTCAATATAACAAAAACCCACCCATTCTCCAGAGGCCGTAACCGCGATGACCGCTTTACCTTCCTGAATTTTTTGGGATACATATTCCGGGCTTCTTTTGGCAATACCTGTGCCACGCGCTTTAGCTGAAGATGCCATTTCATCGGTGATGGTTTCTGCATACACAGTATCCCCACTATCGGCTATTCGAACTATAATGTTAGGTTCCAATGATGTAAATTAGTTTAAATGAATGAACAGTTTTGGCTGTAGAAATGAATATGTCGGGG
>Ga0214919_10003987_pt1 | contig 21818 bp, 25 predicted proteins | sample LL1503_MetaG_FD_177994 | JGI IMG/M metagenome (GOLD analysis project Ga0214919, IMG submission 177994) | Freshwater microbial communities from Lake Lanier, Atlanta, Georgia, United States - LL-1503 | ecosystem: Environmental > Aquatic > Freshwater > Lake | place: USA: Georgia | collected... | reverse complement strand
CGTAAAAGGCAACCAAAAATTGAAAGTGTCGGTCACCAACACTGACCGCGAGCAAGACCACGAAAACCTTGAAGAAGGTCAACGCTTGTGGGCGCATTGGGAGGACAACGCTTTGGTGGTCTTGACCTGAAAAGCCCGGTTTACGCGCCCGCTACTTTCATGCGGTTGATCAGCACCGATCCCACCGTCTTGCCACCATAGGTGTAGGCGTCGCTGCCCACCGCCTCGATGCCCAACAACATGTCTTTCAAATTGCCAGCAATGGTGATTTCTTGCACAGGGTAGGCGATATGGCCGTTTTCCACCCAAAAGCCGCTGGCACCGCGGGAGTAATCGCCGGTGACGTAGTTGATGCCCTGCCCCATGAGTTCAATCACGAACAAACCCGTGCCGAGTTTGCGCAACATGGCGTCCAAGTCGTCGCTGGGGCGGGTAAGACTGGAGGTCATGACCAAGTTGTGCGAACCGCCGGCGTTGCCGGTGGTTTGCATGCCCAGTTTGCGCGCCGAGTAACTGGAGAGGAAATAGCCTTCCACCTGACCGTTGTGTAACACCTGACGCGGCTGCACTTTGACGCCCTCTTCATCGAAAGGCGAGCTGGCCTTGCCGCGCAACACAAACGGGTCTTCGCTGACCTGCAGGTGCTTGGCAGCCACTTGTTTGCCCAAAGAGTCCATTAAAAAACTGCTTTGACGGTACAGCGCCCCACCGCTTAAGGCATGCACCAAACCACCCAATAAACCAGACGCCAAGGGTGATTCGAACAACACCGGGCAGCTGGTGGTGGCCAACTTGCGCCCATGCAAGCGGCTCAAGGCACGTTCAGCCGCATAGCGGCCCACAGCTTCGGGCGCAGCCAATTCACCTGCGTGTCGCATGGAGCTGTACCAATGGTCACGTTGCATATCGTCGCCCTTGCCTGCAATGGGTGCTACCGACAAGCTGTGCCTTGAGCTGGCATAGCCACCGCGGAAACCATGGGTATGGGCGCTGAAAAAATGGCTTTGCTGCGCCGATACGCTGGCGCCTTCGCTGTTGGTGATTTGTTTATCGGTAGACAAAGCGGCGGTTTCGCAACGCAACGCCAATTCAGTGGCGCCTGCGCTGTCAATCGCCCAAGGGTGAAACAAATCCAAATCACGGTGCTCATGGGCAATCAAGGCTTCATCGGGCAAAGCAGCAAACGGGTCTTCTGCTGTGAAGCGGGCAATGTCAAACGCTGCTTGCACGGTGCGCTCAATAGCTGGTTGTGAAAAATCAGAGGTGCTGGCGTTGCCGCGGCGCTGACCTACATAAACCGTGATACCCAAAGATTTGTCGCGGTTACGCTCGACGTTCTCAAGTTCGCCTTTGCGAACCGACACGCTCAGACCACAGCCCTCCGAGGCTTCTGCGGCCGCGTCAGTGGCGCCCAAGTGTTTCGCATGGGCGATGGCGCTGTCGACCAAATGTTCAAACTGGGCTCGGCTGTGGCTAAAGCCAGCAAGCGCCGAGGATGTTGGGGAAGAGGCTTGGTTAGTTGGGTTCATATCGGCGGCTATGATACTTGGCAGAGGAAGTCTTCATGTCGCGCAAGCCCACCAAAGGTTATTACGTTAAAGGTCATTTTGTTGCCGAGGGCAGCGAGCTGGACTTGGCACTCAAGCGCGAGCTCAAAGGCGACGACCTGATCAGCAAAACCGACTTAAAGCGTGAAAGCAATGCTTTGCAAAAACTTGGCGAAGACCTGCTGGACTTGCGCACTGACTTGATGCAACAGCTGGTCGTGCTAGGCCATCTGCCCGACCTGCTGCACGAAGCCATATTGGTTGCCAAAAAAATCACCGACTTTGAAGGCAAGCGCCGCCAAATGCAGTATGTGGGCAAGCTCATGCGCAAGCTCGACAGCACACAAGTCGAGGCAATGCGAGACGCTTTGAATGTGCAGCACAACGGAAGCGCCGAAGAAACACAGTTGCTGCACTTGGCCGAAGCTTGGCGTGAGCGTTTGCTGAAAGATGACAGCGCCATGGTGGAATGGCAAAGCGCTTACCCGGGGACTGACAGCCAGCAACTGCGCGCGCTTCTTCGCCAGGCCCGCAAGGACGGCTTGCCTGACAAAACGGCGGTCTCTCAAGGCCTGCACCCGCGTCAAGGCCGTGCTTACCGCGATATTTTTCAAATCCTCAGGCAGCACTTGTTGCAATCGATTCAAGCCCAAGAAGAGCGTGTGTATGACACCCGATAAAAGCCAAGTTCTAGACCCTGTACGAATTGGTATCGTCTCCATCAGCGACCGCGCGTCTGGTGGTGTGTATGAAGACAAAGGTCTCCCCGTATTGCAAGATTGGCTTAGCAAAGCCCTGCGAAACCCTTTGCATTTTGAGCCTCGCCTCATCCCAGATGAACAAGCCCTCATCAGCCAAACCTTGATTGAACTGGTGGATGCTGGCTGCGCTTTGGTATTGACCACAGGCGGCACAGGCCCCTCACCGCGGGACGTCACACCTGAAGCCACGCGGGCAGTGGCTGACAAAGAAATGCCTGGTTTTGGCGAGCAAATGCGGCAAATCAGCCTGCGCTTCGTACCAACGGCTATTTTGTCCAGACAAGTAGCCGTCATTCGTGGAAAGAGCTTGATCATCAATTTACCCGGCCAACCCAAATCCATCACCGAGACTTTGGGAGGTTTGAAAAACGACCAAGGCGAGGTACTGGTCAACGGTATTTTTGCGGCTGTGCCTTATTGCATAGACCTGATGGGTGGACCTTATTTAGAGACGCATGAATCGGTTTGCAAGGCTTTCAGGCCTAAGTCGGCGATACAACCCCCCGCATCCTGATTTATTTGTCTTTTTCTTTGAGTCCGTTCGTATGGATATCAAAAAACATGTCTTTGAAAAACAGACGAAACGGCTCTCGCTTGGGAGACAAAATTTTCCTGATGCCTTTTTTGGGCTGCTCAGCAGCTTCAACGGCCTCAACAGGTGAAAATTTCAAGATCATGAAAATATAGTGCTCAATCGATTTTAAAAACAGTACAAAGTTGGGCACATTCAACTGGGCGGGGTCCTCACAAATAAAACGCCAATGCGCATAGTGTTCATTGGGGGGCGTCAGCTGCAAATCGAATACGAAGTCGTGAACAATCAAACCGTATTGCTCCACGCTGAATGACAGCTTGCCGGCAAAGGTATCGGGTTGATCCCGAACAAGCATCAGGTAGTGCGGGTGGAGCTTGATGAATTGAGGCATATAAGAAGATATCGACCAAACAAGCGAAGTCTTTATTTGAACTGGTAATTGAGATCAATCGATCAATTTATTGAGTTTTTCAATTTCGATGTGGGCAATTTTTGCCGCCTCTTCAGGAACACACTCTTGCCCGCCAGGTGCGGCAGAGGCCAACGTACCCAAAGCCTGCCATAACAAAGCAATTTGCTTGTCTTGCTGAACCGTGTAGTCGATCAACCCGCGCAGAGCTTGGCTGACCGGATCGTCGTCTTGGGTGATGCCATAAGCGCTGAATGTGGGTTTGGGATTGGCCACATCGGCACTCTCGCCCGATTGGCTTGGGATGATGCGCGCCGGTATGCCCACCGCTGTCGCACCAGCCGGCACGGGCTTGATCACCACCGCGTTGCTGCCGATTTTGGCGCCGTCACCCACGGTGAAACCGCCCAACACTTTGGCGCCCGCACTCACCACCACATCTTTGCCCAGCGTGGGATGACGTTTGGCGCCCTTGTACAGCGAGGTGCCACCCAAGGTCACGCCTTGGTAAATCGTGCAGCCGTCGCCGATTTCAGCGGTTTCACCTACCACCACACCCATGGCATGATCGAAAAACACGCGCTCGCCAATCTTGGCTGCCGGGTGAATTTCAATGCCCGTCAAAAAACGAGAGAGATGCGAAATAAACCGCCCCAACCAATACAGACCTGCGCCCCAGCAGGCATGGGCCAAGCGGTGAAAAAACAAAGCGTGCAAGCCTGGATAGCAGGTGAGGACCTCGAGCCAACCGCGGGCTGCAGGGTCGCGGTCCAGAATGGTTTGGGCGTCAGCGCGAATTCTTGAAAACATACAAAGAGTCTAACTTTTTCCCTTGGCCGACTGGCTCATGGCTTTGGCAATCCCACGCAGGATATGGACTTCTTCCTCGCTCAAATCGGCGCGGTTGAAGAGTTGGTTGAGGCGTGGCATGAGCTTTTTAGGGGCTTGGGGATCTAAAAACCCGATGTCGACGAGTGACTGCTCCCAATGCTGCAGCATACCGGCCACCTGCGACGCATCGGCATGGTGGGGCGGCGTGGTCGCGGCTTGCACCGCATAACCGCCCAAGGCCAAGCGCCATTCATAGGCCACCACCTGAACCGCGCTGGCCAAATTGAGCGAGCCGAAGCTGGGGTCGGTGGGGATGGAAAGTGCCACGTGGCATCGGTAGACATCCTCGTTTTTCATGCCAAAACGCTCGGAGCCAAACAAAAACGCCATGCCTCCTGCTCCCTTAGGGTCGGGCAAAGTGGCGAAATGTTCTCTGGGCGAACGTGTGGGCGGGCCGAAGTCCCGCGGCGTCATGGCCGTGGCGCACAAGTGCGTGATGCCGTCCAGGGCCTGGTCCAGGGTGGCCACGATGCGGGCGTTTTCCAACACGTTCAAGGCGCCGCTGGCCCGTTGAATGGTTTCCTCGCGGCGCAACACATTGGACCAGCGGGGAGCCACCAACACCAAGTCATCAAAGCCCATGACCCGCATGGCACGGGCCGTGGCACCGACATTGCCGGCGTGGCTGGTTTCGATCAGGATGAAGCGGGTGTGCATGGGTCTAAAATAAGCCATTGTCGCCGCCCGTCTCACCGGGCGTATTTTTTTGATGTCCCACGCATTCATTGGCGTGTGCTTTTCAGGCCGCCGCCGACCCACCCATGACCGTTGCTTCCTCCTCTTCCATCCACCCCATGCTCAACGTGGCCATCAAGGCCGCACGTGCCGCGGGGGTGATCATCAACCGTGCCGCGCTGGATGTGGAGTCGGTGCGGGTGTCGCAAAAAATGGCCAATGATTTTGTGACCGAGGTCGACCACGCCAGTGAAAACGTCATCATCGACACCTTGCTCAGCGCCTACCCCGACCACGGCATCTTGGCCGAGGAGTCAGGTCAAACACGCGGCAACCCCAACGCCGACAACATTTGGATCATCGATCCGTTGGACGGCACCACCAACTTCATCCACGGTTTCCCGTTTTACTGCGTGAGCATCGCGCTGCAAAGCAAAGGCAAGTTGGAGCAAGCTGTGGTGTTCGACCCCACCCGCAACGACTTGTTCACCTCCACCCGTGGTCGTGGTGCGTTTTTGAACGACCGCCGTTTGCGCGTGAGCAAACGCACCCGCTTGCAAGAATGCCTGATCAGCACCGGTTTCCCCTTCCGCCCTGACGACGACTTCGCCGCCTACCTCAAGGTGATGGCTGATGTGATGCAACGCACCGCTGGTCTGCGCCGCCCAGGCGCGGCAGCGCTGGACTTGGCTTATGTGGCGGCAGGGTTTAGCGATGGTTTTTTTGAAACCGGCTTGCAACCCTGGGACATGGCAGCGGGCTCGCTGCTGATCACTGAAGCCGGTGGTTTGGTGGGCAATTTCACCGGTGACGCCGACTATTTGCACCAGCGGGAATGCATGGCGGCCAACCCCAAGATTTACGCCCAACTGGTGGGCTTGCTGCAGCAGTATTCCAAGTTCGCCGGCGTGGAAGACAAGGCCAAAGCCAGCAAATTGATTGGCCAGTTGCGCAAAGATTTGGCTGACGGCGCATAAACACGCCAAGGTGCTGTGACCATGGCCGATTTGTCGCAACACACCCCCATGATTGCCCAGTACCTGGGCCTCAAAGCGGACTTTCCCCACACTTTGCTGTTCTACCGCATGGGGGATTTTTACGAGCTGTTTTTCGAGGACGCCGAAAAAGCCGCTCGGCTAATGGACATCACCTTGACGCAACGCGGCCAGTCCGCCGGGCAACCGGTGGTGATGGCCGGTGTGCCGTTTCATTCGGTGGACAACTACCTGTCCAAGCTGATCAAGCTGGGCGAGTCGGTCGCCATTTGCGAGCAGGTGGGCGAAGTGGGCGGCAAAGGGCCTGTCGAGCGCAAGGTGGTGCGGGTGGTGACACCTGGCACGCTGACCGACGCTGAACTCTTAAACGATAAAACCGAGGCGTATGTGCTGGCTGTGCATGCCAGTGAACGCGCTGGCAAGCCAAACGGATGTGGCTTGGCATGGTTGAGTGTCACCGAAGGCGAGTTGCGACTGGCTGAATGTGCGGCGGACGAATTGCCCGCTTGGATCGCCCGCATTGCCCCCAGTGAAGTGATTTTCAGCAGCGAGTTTCCCAAGCACCTTCAAACACTGCTGGCTTCAGCCACGGTGAAAAGCGAGCGCCCTGCGTGGGAATTTGACAGTGCCTTGGGTCAACGCAAACTGCTTGCCCAGTTGCAAGCCGCCAGCCTCACCGCTTGGCAAGCGCAAGACCTGCCGCAAGCCCACGCCGCCGCATCTGCCCTGCTGGGTTACGCCGAGCACACACAAGGGCGAAGCCTCTCGCATGTGCAAAAGGTGCGGGTGGAACGCAACGAAGAACGCATTGATTTGCCTGCCACCACTCGGCGCAATTTGGAGCTCACGCAAACCTTGCGCGGCGAAGACAGCCCCACGCTGTTCTCGCTGATGGACACATGCATGACCGGCATGGGCAGTCGGTTGCTCAAGCGCTGGCTGTTGGAGCCGCCGCGTGAACGCCATTTGGCGCAACAACGCTTGGACGCGATTGCAGCACTGCAAGGTGAGCATGGTGCAGGGGTGTGGCGCGAACTGCGCACCGCCTTGAAAGGGCTGGGTGATGTGCAGCGCATCAGCGCGCGCATTGCATTGCGCCAAGTGCGTCCGCGTGAATTGGTGGCGCTGGGTGCCGCGCTGCAACGTGCCAGCGCCCTGCCCGATGTGTTGAAACCGGCTTTGCACACCCCGTGGCTCACCACCTTGGCAAACGCCCTGCTGGCGCCGCCTGAGTGCGCTGCCCTGCTGCAAGCGGCCTTGTTGCCTGAGCCCGCATCCTTGGTGCGGGACGGCAACATCATCAACCACGGTTTTGACGCGGAGTTGGACGAGTTGCGGGGCATTCAAAACAACGGCGACGAATTTTTGTTGGCGCTGGAAGTGCGTGAGCGTGAACGCACAGGCATTGCCAACCTCAAGGTGCAGTTCAACCGTGTGCATGGCTATTACATCGAGGTGACCCAAGGCCAACTCGAGCGTGTGCCTGACGACTACCGCCGTCGCCAAACCCTGAAAAACGCCGAGCGCTTCATCACACCCGAACTGAAAGCCTTCGAGGACAAAGCTTTGTCAGCGCAAGATCGGGCCTTGGCGCGCGAAAAGTTTCTGTATGAGCAACTGCTGGACAGCTTGCAAGCGTTTGTGCCGGCCCTCACCCAAGTGGCTTGGGGTTTGGCCACCTTGGATGTTTTGGCCGCCTTGAGCGAACGCGCTTTCACGCTCAACTGGTGTGCCCCCGAACTGGTGAACACCCCAGGCATCAGCATCACGCAGGGTCGACACCCCGTGGTGGAGTCAAGGCTGGCAGCTACAGGCGGCAGCTTCATCGCCAATGACACGCAACTGGGGCCTACACAGCGCATGCAAATCATCACTGGCCCCAACATGGGCGGCAAGTCCACCTACATGCGCCAAGTGGCGCTGATCGTGCTGTTGGCCAGCATCGGCAGCCATGTGCCTGCCACGGCCTGTCGCTTGGGGCCGATCGATGCCATCCATACCCGCATTGGCGCGGCAGACGATTTGGCCAACGCCCAGTCCACCTTCATGCTGGAAATGACCGAGGGTGCGCAAATTTTGAACAACGCCACACCGCAAAGCCTGGTGCTGATGGACGAGATCGGCCGTGGTACCTCCACCTTTGACGGTTTGGCTTTGGCCAGCGGCATCGCCACGTATTTGCACGACAAAACCCAGGCCTACAGCTTGTTTGCGACGCATTACTTTGAGCTCACCGAATTCGCGTCCAGCCACCGCGCTGCCGTCAATGTGCATGTCAGTGCAGCCGAGAGTGGCAACGATGTGGTGTTTCTTCATGAAATTCAACCAGGCCCTGCCAGCAAAAGCTATGGCATACAAGTGGCGCGTTTGGCGGGCATGCCCGCGGGTGTGTTGAGCCATGCCAAACACGCATTGATCGCCTTGGAATCGCAAGCCCAAGGCAGCCGTGCGCAGGTGGATTTGTTCGCCGAGCCGCCAGAGAGCTTGGACAGCGGCCCCAGCCCCTTGCAAGCCGCCTTGAACAACCTCGACCCCGACAGCCTCACACCCCGCGAAGCGCTGGATGCGCTTTACGCTTTGAAGAAACTCACATGACGCCTGCGACCGCCAGACCCCTTCCCAGCGGCACACCCTTGGTGCTTTTTTTCCATGGCAACAGTTTCCCGGCCAGCACCTACCAGGTCATGTTGAACGAATTGCGCCGCCGTGGTTTGCAGGTGCATACCTTGGAAAAAATCGGCCACAACCCGGCTTACCCTGTGACCAGCAACTGGCCACATTTGGTGGAAGAGGTGCATGCTTTTGCCAAACCCTTGGTAGATGCTCATCAGGGGCCTGTCATCTTGGTGGGCCATTCGTTGGGGGGCATGCTCAGTTTGATGCTGGCTGCGCTTTACCCCGAGTTGGCGCATGCGGTGGTGATGGTGGACGCACCCGCCGTGGCGGGTTGGCAAGCGAATTTGTTGCTCTTATCGAAAAAATTGTCTTTCACCGCCAAGTACTCGCCTGGCGCTGTCAGTAAAAAACGCCGCCACCAATGGGGCTCGCTTGAGGAGGTGCGCCAGCACTTCGCGTCCAAGAAAAACTTTGCCCGCTGGCATCCGCAAGCCTTGGAAGACTATGTGCAGCACGGCACCCAAGAGGTGATGGTGGATGGTCAAATGCGCAGAGAGCTGAGTTTTTCACGCGAGATTGAAACCCTGATCTACAACACCGTGCCCCACCATTTGGAAAGCTTGATCAAACGCCATCCGCTGAAATGCCCCATCAGTTTGGTGGCCGCCAGGCATTCGCGAGAAATGAAATTGGCGGGCATCGAGTTCACCAAGCGCATTACCAAGGGGCGCATCACCATCATAGACGGCACCCACTTGGTGCCCATGGAAAACCCGCTGGCCACAGCGGCCGCTGTAGAAGCGGCCATTCTGAACATGTTGGGCCCTGTGGTGGCTAAAAACTAAGCTTGCCAGACCACCATGCCGCTGTATGCGGTGGCCAAGACCACCATGCCAAAGGCGATGCGGTACCAGGCAAACACCACAAAGCTGTGGGTAGCGATATAGCCGAGCAGCCAGCGCACACAGGCCCAGGCGCTGATGAATGAAAACACCAAGCCCACTGTGAACAGCGGGACATCAGTCAAGCTCAGCAATGCGCGTTCTTTGTAGAGGCTGTAAACGCCCGCGCCTGTGAGTGTGGGAATCGCCAAGTAAAAAGAAAAATCGGTGGCCGCTTTGCGGCTCAGGCCCAACAACATGCCACCGATGATGGTGGCGCCACTGCGGCTGGTGCCAGGCACCATGGCCAAGCACTGCACCAAACCCACTTTCAAAGCATCCATGGGCGACATGCTTTCCACGTTCAGGATGCGGGCATGGTCATCTGGATGTTCGCCTTGTGGACGTTGGCGACCCCAGCCCTCTACCCACAAGATGATGATGCCGCCCAGGATGAATGTGGTGGCCACCACCAACGGTGTGAACAAATGGGCTTTGATGACTTTGCCAAACAACAAACCCAATACAACAGCAGGAATGAATGCGATCAGCACATTCAACGCAAAGCGTCTTGCCAGTCGTTGCGTTGGCAGCGCCATGACCGTGCTTTTGATTTTTTGCCAATAAACAATGATGACCGCCAAGATCGCCCCGGTTTGGATGGCGATATCAAACACCTTGGCCTTGTCGTCGTCAAAGCCCAGCAATGCACCCGCCAAAATGAGGTGACCGGTGGATGAGATGGGCAGAAATTCGGTCAAACCTTCCACCACTCCCATGACGGCAGCTTTCAGCAGCAACATGAAATCCACGACGTATCCTTTTGATTAATTTGGGTTTATTCTAAGCAGAGGATTTTTAAAAACACCTAGAGTTGAAAATCAACTGCTGAACAACTCTGAATGTGTACCCGCCCGCACAAAGTTGATCGCTTCATCATCTGCTTGGTATATCAATAAAAAATCCCCACCAATATGACATTCACGGTGGTCTGACCAGTCGCCCTTCAGGGGATGGTCCAGCCATTCTGGCCCTAGCGGTGCAGCGTTTGCAATCAATAACAACATGGCCTCTTTCAGACGCACCATGTCATAACGACCCGAGTGCGACAAGCGCTGCCAGTCCTTCAGGAACATCTTGGTGAAGTCGCAAGCGCGAGGTAAATTGGTAAGCTTACTGGTTGCTGTTTTTTTCAAGATCAGCAAACAATTGATCAGACGTTTTGAACCTGGCACGTCGCTCAGCCATCATGGCGCGGGATTCTTCCATCGCAGCCAATGTGTCGGAGTTGGGTACTTTGAGTTCCAGGGGAAAAGCTTGGTCTATGACTACTCGGCGCAAAAACAAACGTACGGCGTCGGACATGGTTAACCCCATGGCCGACAAGGCCACAGTCGCTTGTTCTTTGATGTCGTCGTCCACACGGATGTGGAGCATGGAAGTTTGAGCGGTCATTTGGACTCCTGCTTGTCTAGATGAATTTTGTATCTCAAATGAGATATTGTCAAGATTATTTGGTCCATCGGTAAAGTCATGGCTGTCACCCCTATGTCAGTCCTTTGCCGTACTGCTGACGTGTTCAACAACCCAGAAGAGTCCTAAATTAAGCAGTTCGGCAACTCAGGAGATTTCATGTTGATTCAAAAATTAAGGCTGCAACGCGGTTGGTCACAACAACAACTGGCAGACCTCAGCGGCCTGAGTTTGAGCGGTTCAGCCCATGGGGCGCGGATTGGGAAAAGCAACAAGTTGAAAAACGCTTGGGACGGGATACTTTGATATGCAACTCACGCCCCTCATCGCGGTACACATGACTGCTGCCATTGGCGCAGTGCTGATCGGGCCATTTGCGCTTTGGGCTATGCCTATGCCACCTTGATGCTGCTGGCAGCTGTCAGTGCTTGTTTCATCATGGACTTCGATTTGCCCAACTTGCATGGTTTTACTGTCATCCATGTATTGATTCCGGTCACGTTGGTCAGCTTATGGGTCGCTTTTCGCGCCATCGCCAAAAAAGACTTGGTCACGCACCGCATCACCATGCAGTCGTTGTATGTGGGCGCATGTCTGATTGCAGGTGGGTTTACCTTGCTGCCCTCACGATATTTGGGAAACTTGATTTGGCATGAATGGCTTGGATGGCTTTAAAAGCACAAAAGCGCCCCCTAAAATCACTCAATGACCCAACCCGCCTCCCCTGCCACACCCGAAGAACACAAAGTCAGCAACTTCCTGCGACAAATCATTGAAGCCGATTTGGACAAAGGCACTTATGCCAGCCGCCGCTGGGCGGGCAGCCCCGGTGACGCAGCCCACCACGCCAAGGGCGAGCCCGACCCCGCCAAAATCCGCACCCGCTTTCCGCCCGAGCCCAATGGCTATTTGCATGTGGGCCACGCGAAAAGCATTTGCATCAACTTTGGCCTGGCCCAAGAGTACGGCGGCGTCTGCCACCTGCGCTTTGACGACACCAACCCTGAAAAAGAAGACACCGAGTATGTGAACAGCATCATCGACGCGGTGAAGTGGCTGGGCTTCAGCTGGCGCCAGCCGGGCAATGATGCGCCTTACCAAGCCAGCGACTATTTCGACTTCATGTACCGCGCAGCCGAGGCCTTGATCGAAGCCGGTCACGCCTATGTGGACGAGCAAACACCCGAAGAGATGCGCAACAACCGAGGCGACTTTGGCAAGCCCGGTGTGAACAGCCCGTTTCGCACGCGTTCACCCGCCGACAACCTGGCGCGCTTTCGCGAGATGCGTGACGGCCAACTGGCCGATGGTGCTGCGGTGCTGCGCGCCAAGGTCGACATGGCCTCGCCCAACATCAATATGCGCGACCCAGCGATTTACCGCATCCGCCGCGCCACCCACCACCACACCGGCGACACCTGGTGCATCTACCCGATGTACACCTTTGCCCACCCGATCGAAGACGCGCTGGAGCAAATCACCCACAGCATTTGCACCTTGGAGTTCGAGGACCAACGTCCGTTTTACGACTGGCTGATGGAACGCTTGTGCGAATGTGGCCTGCTGGCTGCGCCCAGCCCCAAACAATACGAATTTGCCCGCCTGAACCTCACCTACGTGATCACCAGCAAACGCAAGTTGGCGCAGCTGGTGACCGAGGGCAAAGTCAGCGGCTGGGACGACCCGCGCATGCCCACCATCGTGGGCTTGCGTCGCCGTGGCTACACGCCCGAGAGCTTGCGCCTGTTTGCCGACCGCATTGGCGTCACCAAAAGCGACAGTTGGATTGACTACAGCACGCTCGAAGGCTGCCTGCGCGAAGACTTAGAACTGAAAGCCCACCGCGCCATGGCGGTGCTGGACCCGGTGAAACTGGTGCTCGCCAATTGGGATGAGGCCTTTGGCGCAGGCCATTTGGAGCCCTGCACCCTGCCTGCCTTGCCGCACCCGCCCGAAGGACAGCCCGAACCCGCAGCGCGTCAATTCACCATTGGCAAAGAGGTGTGGATTGAGCGGGAAGATTTTGAAGAAGTGCCACCCAAGGGCTACAAACGTTTGTCTCCTGGTGCCGTGGTGCGTTTGAAAGGTGGCTTTGTGGTCGAGTGCACGGGTTGCAGCAAAGATGCTCAAGGCGTAGTGACCGAGGTGCATGCCAAGGTATTCCCTGAAACCAAGAGCGGCACGGCGGGGTCTGACAGCGTCAAAGCCAAAGGTGTGATCACCTGGGTGGGGGTGGCAGATGGCGTGCAAGCCGAAGTGCGTTTGTACGACCGCTTGTTCAGCGATGCCCAACCCGATGCAGGCGGCAAAGACTTTTTGGAAGCCTTGAATCCCCACAGTTTGCAAGTGGTGCAGGCCTATGTAGAACCTTCGCTGCGGCAAGCTGCGCCAGACCAAAAATTTCAGTTTGAGCGGCTGGGCTACTTTGTGGCGGACCGGGTGGACCATTCATCACAGCAGTTGGTGTTCAACCGTGCCGTGGGGTTGAAGGACAACTGGGGGAAGTGAAGCCATGGAAACCCAACTCACCAACGCCCTGGACCAACTCCACCACGCTTTAGAGCAATTGCGCGATGGGTCTGTGCAGACCCGGGACTTCTGTGACCAAGCCAGAGCCCAAGAAGTGCTGCTGGGCGCTTTGCCTGAACGCTACCAAACGGTTTGGCTGGGCCTGATCGACCGCATGGAGTCCAGCGCCTTGTTCACCGAAGAGAGTTGTTCTTTCAGCCAAACCGAGTTGATCGACAGCTTGTCCATTTGGCTGGACAAGGCCCAGCGTTTACTTGAGGCATGATGCCTACTCATTGAATGGAACCCATATGAACACCACCGAACTCTTTTCCCTGCAAGGCCGCGTCGCCCTCGTCACCGGCGGCTCCCGCGGCATTGGCCGCATGATTGCCAAAGGCTTGCTGTGCCAAGGCGCCAAGGTCTACATCACCGCGCGCAAAGCAGCCGCTTGTGATGCCACTGCGCAAGAGCTGTCTGTATTCGGCACATGCATCTCCATGCCCTTGGATGTGTCACACAAAGAAGGCATACAAGAACTGGTCAAGCGCTTGAGCGAAAAAGAAACGCACTTGGATATTTTGGTCAACAACGCAGGTGCTGCTTGGGGCGCACCTTTCGATGAATTCCCTGAAAGCGGTTGGGACAAGGTAGTGGACCTCAACATGAAAACCCCCTTCTTCCTCACCCAAGCCTTGGCACCCATGTTGCGTCTGGCCGCCAAAAACCACATGGCCAAGGTCATCAACATCGCTTCAATCGATGGCATCTCTGTCAACCCTTGGGAAACCTACTCTTACGCTGCCAGCAAAGCAGGTGTCATCCACCTGACCAAGCGCATGTCCTTGGAGATGATCAAAGACGGCATTGGCGTCAACGCCATCGCACCCGGCGCATTCGCATCCGACATGAACCGTGAAGCGCGTGACCATGGCGACGCCACAGCGCAAACCATTCCGGCACGGCGTATCGGCAAAGACGAAGACATGGCTGCTGCGGCCATCTATTTGTCCAGCAATGCCAGCGACTATGTGGTGGGCCATACTTTGGTCGTTGATGGAGGTGTCACCTTAGCGCGGGGTTGATACAGCAGGTTACAGCGATAATCCTTCTCAAAGGAAATAGCATGACTCAACTTCTCGACAAAATGCAATGGCGCTATGCCGCCAAAAAAATGGATACCACCAAAGTTGTCCCCCAAGACAAAGTAGAACGCATCATTGAAGCCGCACGCTTGGCCCCTACCTCGAGTGGCTTGCAACCTTTTGAAATTTTGTTGGTCACCAATCCTGACATTCGCAGCAAAATTCAAGCGGTTTCTAATAACCAAGCGCAAATCACAGAAGGGTCTCATCTGCTGGTGTTTGCTGCATGGGACACCTACACAGCTGATCGCATCAACCACCACTTCGATTACACCAATGCAGAGCGTGGTGGCACCAACGAAGGTTGGGAAAACTACCGCCAAATGTTATTGAAAGGCTACCCCTCGCGTGAGTCTCAAGTCAATTTTGAACATGCTGCTCGTCAAGCCTATATTGGTCTAGGCGCTTCGTTGATTGCTGCTGCGTTTGAAGAAGTTGACAGCACGCCCATGGAGGGCTTTGACCCCAAGTCAGTCGACGACATCTTGGGCTTAGGCGCCAAAGGTTTGCGCAGTGTTGTTCTCTTGCCATTGGGTTACCGCTTAAAGGGGCAAGATTGGCTAGAAAACTTGAAAAAGATTCGTCGCCCACGCAGTGAGTTTGTGATTGAAGTCAAATAAACGCTTACAAAGGGAAAGACCATGGCCAAGGGTGAACAACGCAGTAACAAAATGACCAAAAAACCCAAAAAGGACACGTCACCACCCAAGGTGATTATTCCTGGAGACAGGCCTACGCCGCCTGTCACGTTTGTCGCCCCCAGAGGCAAGCTGAAAAACAAATAAACCTATTGAACAGGGCCTTTGATGGCTGCTGGCATGGGCAAGGGCATCACTTGTATGCCCTCCTCTAACAATGCAGAGGTTTCCTCTTTAGAGACTTGACCGCGAATAGCGCGTTCTGGGGTCTCACCGTAATGCATTTTGCGAGCCTCTTGCGCAAATTGACCACCTACATCTTCGGTATGCGCCAACACATGTTGCACCATTTGCAACCAGGCTTGTTGCGCTTCCAGAGGCATCACAGCAGCAGAGGACGCTGTTGTGGCTAGCGCAGTTGAAGGTTGTTGGGCGTCTTGCGCTTCGTCAGAAGATGCTTGAGAAGCACCCGATAAATTCAGCCGAGGCGCACTCAGCATTTTGGTAATTTGATGGTCACCACACAAAGGGCATTCGACCAGTGAGCGGGTGTTTTGTGACTGAAAATCATCTTCAGACGCAAACCAACCCTCAAAGCTGTGGTGGTGCTGGCATTGGAGGTCTAGAACTTTCATGACAAGATTATGTCAAAGACTCAACTTCCGAGTGCTTGGACCACTGCATTGGCACACAAAGCCATTAACCCGCCTGGCAAAAGGCCTAAAACCAGAACCAATCCACCATTGAGTGCCAATACAAAGCGCACGTCAGCGCTTGCAGAAACTGTCGTGACCGTCAAGGGCGGGTCAAAATACATGACCTTGATGACGCGTAAATAGTAGAAAGCACCGATCAAAGACATTGCCACTGCAAAAATAGCCACGCCTACAGCCGCAGGCTGCCCGGTCGCTACCAAGGCCTGTATCACCGATAACTTGGCAAAAAAACCGACCAAGGGTGGCACGCCTGCCAATGAGAACAAACAAATAGCCATCACACCAGCAAACATGGGACTGCGTTGATTCAAGCCTGCAAAGTCGGCGATTTCTTCGCTCTCGAAGCCTTCACGTGCCAACAACAGAATCACACCAAACACACCCAGTGTGGTTAAGACATAGCTGATCATGTAGAACATGGCAGAGCTGTATGCATTAGCTGCGGACAGCGTGTTGCCATTCACCACACCAGACAACATGCCAATCAAAACAAAACCCATTTGGGCAATGGTTGAAAACGCCAACATGCGCTTTAGATTGGTTTGGGCAATGGCAGACAGGTTACCTATGAGCAATGTGACGACAGCCAAGACCATCAACATCTGTTGCCAATCAATTGCCAAGGGCAACAAGCCATCCACCAACAATCGCATCATCATGGCAAATGCAGCCAACTTGGGAGCACCACCAATCATGAGCGTGATGGCGGTAGGTGCACCTTGGTAAACATCGGGCACCCACATATGAAAAGGTGCGGCGCCTAATTTAAAGGCAATACCGCAGACCACAAACACCACGCCCAACACCAAGACCTGGTGCTTCACATGACCGGTAGCGACTGCCATGAATACGGAACTGAGGTCTAAGCTGCCGGTTGCACCATACAGCATGGATAAACCGTACAACAAGAAACCGCTGGCCAAGGCACCCAATACAAAGTACTTCATGGCAGCTTCTGTGGCGTTGCTGTTATCACGGCGCAAAGCCACCAAGGCATAGCTTGAAAGCGTGAGTAACTCAAGACCAAGGTAGATAACCAAAAAGTTATTTCCTGAAATCATCACAAACATGCCCAACAAAGCAAACAATGTGAGGATGAACCACTCGCCACCTTTGAGCATGTGTCGGTCAGCCACATAAGGACGACCATAGACCAGTGTGGCCATGACAGCCAAAGAAGCAAAGCACTTCAGCCAATTGCCCATGGCATCTGACACCACCATATTGCCAAAACTGTACAGCGTGGTACCACTGCTGGCATACAGTGCTTGGATGATGGCCACGCTTGCCAAAGTCAGCAATGACAAACCATAAGTCAAATCACGTCTGGGTGAGGTTACCCATAAATCCACCATGGCAATAACGCATGCCATGATGAGCAAAACGATTTCTGGGTAAATGGCCACCCAACTGAAGTTGTCGATCATGCAGTCATCCCTAGGTGTGTAGCGAGGGGGTTCATAGTGGCAACTTACTCACGGATGTTTGCTGAATCAGCTGTTCAACAGAGGCATTCATCACATCGGTGAAAGGCTTGGGGTACAGGCCCATCACCATCACAGCAACAGCCAAAATGCTTAGCATTAAAAATTCGCGGGCGTTGATATCGGATAAAGCCTTCACATCATCATTGACCACAGGCCCCAAATACACCCGCTTAACCATCCACAAGGTGTAGGCGGCGCCAAAGATGAGCGCTGAAGCTGCAGCCAAACCCACCCAGAAATTGAATTGCACAGCTGCCAAGATAACCATCCATTCGCCAACAAAACCTGCGGTAGCTGGTAAGCCGCAATTGGCCATGGCGAACAACATGGCAAACGCTGCAAACTTAGGCATGGTGTTCACCACGCCACCATAGCTGGCGATTGCGCGGGAATGCACTCGGTCGTACAACACGCCAATGCACAAAAACATGGCCGCCGACACAAAACCATGGGCGATCATTTGCACAATACCGCCGCTGATGCCAAGCGGGCTGAACATGAAAAAGCCTAGGGTGACAAAACCCATGTGAGCGACTGATGAATAGGCTACCAATTTCTTCATGTCTTGCTGGACAATCGCGACCAATCCCACATAGACCACGGCGATCAGCGATAAGGCAATCAATAACCAAGCCCATGCATGCGAGGCATCTGGCGTGATAGGCAAGGAAAAACGCAAAAAACCATAAGCGCCTAACTTCAACATGATGGCAGCCAAGACAGCCGATCCACCTGTAGGCGCTTCCACGTGAACGTCAGGCAACCACGTGTGTACTGGCCACATAGGCACCTTGACAGCGAATGCGGCAAAGAAAGCAAAGAAGAGCAAGGTCTGCGTATGCAAGGACAATGGCAGTTGTTGCCACACAGCAAAATCAAAACTGCCACCGGACTGTATATACAGGTAAATCAAGGCCACCAGCATCAACAAAGAACCCATCAAGGTGTACAGAAAGAACTTGAAGGCTGCATAAATTTTGTTGGGACCACCCCAAATACCAATGATGAGGTACATGGGTATCAAGGTGGCTTCAAAAAACACATAAAACAACATGCCATCAAGCGCACAAAACACCCCGATCATCACGCCACTGAGGACCAAGAAAGCACCCATGTACTGGTGCACCCGTTCGGTAATGACTTCCCATGCAGAAATAACCACAACAAACGTAATGAAAGACGTTAACAACACAAACCACAAAGAAATTCCATCAACCCCAAGGTGATAAGCCATGTTGAAACGCAAGATCCAAGGGATGTTTTCAACAAACTGCATCGATGCGCTGTTATTGTCAAAATGGGTGTACAGCGGTAGGCATACCGCAAAACTGAGCAACGCGGACAGCAAGGCCATCCAACGCACCCAAACGGCATGTTCATCTTTGCCAAAGGCCAGAATCAACACACCCAGCACAATGGGTGTCCAAATGGCCGCACTCAGCATCCCCATAGCGCGTCTCTTTTCAAAGGTTGGATATTCATTTCAATCACTTCAGGGATTCATCCAAACAAACCAAGTGATGAGGCCAAACATGCCCAAGATCATGACCAACGCATAGTGGTATAGAAAGCCTGTTTGCAAGCGGCGACTCCAACGTGAAACCATACCAACCAGCTTCCAAGAACCATTCACCACAAAACCATCAATCACACTTTGGTCACCACCCTTCCAAAGTACCGTGGCCAGACCGCGTGAGCCACGCGCCAAGACGTTTTCATTGAATGCGTCTAGATAGTATTTATTGACGAACAAGGTATGCAGCGGTCTGAAACGGTTCATCACTGCAGCAGGAAGCGAGGGGTTGATCATGTACATGTAATAAGACAAGGTCAAACCACTCAATGCCAATAGCAAAGGCACCGATGACAAAGCATGCACAGCCATGGCCCATGCACCGTGAAACTCTTCATGCAATGCATGCATGGCAGGATGAATCACTGTATTGACTTTGATGGCATCTTGAAAAAAGTCGCCAAACAACATAGGCTCTATGGTGAAGTAGCCAATCAAGACCGAGGGAATAGCCAACAAGACCAAAGGCACGGTCACCACCCAAGGCGACTCATGGGGATCGTGGTGGTCACCATGACCATGGTGAGACTCGGGGTTTTGATCAAACCGCTCTTTACCATGGAAGACCAAGAAATACATGCGGAAAGAATAAAAAGCCGTGATAAATACGCCCGCCATCACCGAGAAATAAGCCCATCCTGATGCTGGTAAGTGGCTGGCAGCCACCGCCTCAATGATGCTGTCCTTGGAATAAAACCCAGAGAACAACGGCGTACCAATCAAAGCCAAAGAGCCCAGTAATGAAGTGATCCAAGTGACAGGCATGTATTTACGAACGCCGCCCATGTAACGGATGTCTTGGTTATGGTGCATACCCATGATGACGGAACCCGCTCCCAAGAACAGCAATGCCTTGAAGAACGCATGGGTCATCAAATGAAATACAGCCACTGAATAGGCAGAAGCACCCAAGGCCACGGTCATATAGCCAAGCTGTGACAAAGTGGAATAAGCCACCACCCGCTTGATATCGTTTTGCACAATGCCCAAGAAACCCATGAACAAAGCTGTGATGGAACCCACCACCATGATGAGATTTAAAGCGGTATCGGACAATTCAAACAAAGGTGACATGCGCGCCACCATGAAGATACCCGCCGTCACCATGGTGGCCGCATGAATCAAGGCTGAGATAGGTGTTGGGCCTTCCATGGAGTCTGGTAACCAAACATGCAAAGGAAATTGCGCAGACTTGCCCATGGCGCCTATAAACAGGCAAATACAAATGACAGTCACTAACATCCAAGAAGTGCCAGGAAGACGCAAGGCACCCAACTCAGAGGCTTTGGTAAAAATTTCTGTGTAATTCAAGCTACCAGCAAAAGCGGCAATCAAACCAATGCCCAAAATAAAACCAAAGTCACCAACACGGTTGACCAAAAAGGCTTTCATATTGGCAAAGACCGCGCTGGGCTTATTGAACCAAAAACCAATCAACAAATAGGACACCAGACCGACAGCTTCCCAGCCAAAAAAGAGTTGCAGCAAGTTATTGCTCATGACCAGCATGAGCATGGCAAAAGTAAACAGCGAGATATAGGCAAAAAAGCGGTTGTAGCCCTCGTCTTCTTCCATATAACCCATGGTGTAGATGTGCACCATCAAAGAAACAAAGGTGACCACACACATCATCATGGCGGTCAGGCCATCGACCAAAAAGCCCACCTCCATCTTCAAGTTACCCACCACCATCCAGGTGTAAATGGTGTCGTTAAAGCGAGCACCGTGTTGCACCACGAGATTCAAAGTCTGAGCAGACAAGACAAACGAGACAAGCACGCCCAGAATGGTGAGGCTGTGACTGAGTTTGCGACCCAACCAAGCACCACCGAGCGCAGTGCCAAAAACACCCGCCAAAATGGCCCCAGCCAAAGGCGCAAAGGCGATGGCGAGCAATATGGAAGCTTGAAGAGAGACGTTCATCGGTATTCCATCAACCCTTCAAGGCATTGAGTTCATCCACTTGCACAGTGGCACGGTTACGAAACACCAAAACAAGAATTGCTAAACCAATGGCAGACTCGGCAGCAGCGACCGTCAAAATAAAAAACACAAAAATCTGACCGTGAATATCACCCAGGTAATGGGAAAAAGCCACGAAGTTGATATTGACTGCAAGCAGCATCAATTCAATGGCCATCAACAACACAATCAAGTTTTTTCGATTGAGAAAAATACCCATCACCGACAGCGCAAACAAAATCGCGCCAAGCGTGAGGTAATGGCCTAAGGTCACCATCATGGTGCTTTCTCCTCTTCAGGTGCAACAACCAAGGGTTGACGCACAGGGGCCATTTTGACCAGTTGTAACCTATCGGATGCTTTGACACGGACTTGGTCAGATGGGTTTTGTGCTTTGCTGTCTTTGCGATCGCGCAAAGTAAGGGCAATGGCAGCCACAATCGCAACCAACAGAATGACCGCCGCGATTTCCAAAGGGTACAAATACTCTGAGTACAGTACCAAACCCAAGGCCTTGGTATTGGAGAACTGTTCACCATCAGGCAAGGCAGCAGTGACTGGGGCTTGTGTCAGTCGAAAGCCTCCCAACAGCACAGATGCCAACTCCAAAGCGAGTACCGCACCGATAGACGCAGCCAAAGGAAAATGTGACCAAAACCCTTTGCGCATGGCTTCAATATTCACATCGAGCATCATCACCACAAAAAGAAACAGCACCATGACGGCGCCAACATAAACCAAAATCAAAGAGATAGACAAAAACTCGGCTTGCAGCAACATCCAAATAGCAGATGCTTGAAAAAAGCACAAAACCAAATACAAAGCCGAATGAACAGGATTGCGAGAAGTAATCACCTTCAAAGCCGCAAACAACAACACAGCAGAAAAGGTGTAGAAAAAGATGGAGGTGATGTCCATGGCTTTTAAAGCTTCCTGTGATCAGCGGTATTTGGCGTCAGCCGCCTTGTTTGCCGCAATTTGAGGCTCATAGCGGTCACCCACCGCC
>Ga0214919_10003986_pt1 | contig 21821 bp, 23 predicted proteins | sample LL1503_MetaG_FD_177994 | JGI IMG/M metagenome (GOLD analysis project Ga0214919, IMG submission 177994) | Freshwater microbial communities from Lake Lanier, Atlanta, Georgia, United States - LL-1503 | ecosystem: Environmental > Aquatic > Freshwater > Lake | place: USA: Georgia | collected... | reverse complement strand
CATCTTTTTGGTCTAAAATTTAGAATAAAAACCTTATGTACATCTATGTACATGCGGCTTTTCTTCTAAATTTTATCCTCAAAAATATTTCGCCTAAAAAGTTAATTAAAGATGGGAATTGGTATAACATGGATGAGATTTTGTTAAATACCAAAATCTTGGTTGCAAAAATTAGGCAGCGACATTAATAAGTAAAATATATTGTTTTTATCACTTTAATAAATTTTTCTTATCAATGAATTTACGAGATTTAAAATATATTGTTGAAGTTGATGCAGAAAAACATTTTGCCAAAGCGGCACAGAAATGCTTTGTTAGTCAACCAGCTTTGAGCATGCAAATTAAAAAGCTTGAAGATGAAATTGGTGTGCAAATTTTTGAACGCGGAAATAATGATATTTTGACCACAGAAGTTGGTAAAAAAATTATTCAAAAAGCTCAAAAAATTTTATTTGAGGCATCTGAAATGAAAAAAATTGCTGAAAATTTTAAAGATCCTTTCGCGGGAGAGTTTAGAATTGGCGCATTTCCAACTTTGTCTCCTTATTTTTTTCCTAAAATTACTCAGAAAATTTCTAAGAAATTTCTCAAATTAAAATTACTTTTGATAGAAGAAAAAACTGATGAATTAATTAGAAAGCTACAAAATGGCGAGCTTGATGCAGCTTTTATCGCAATGCCAATTCTTGGAAATGATTTTGAATCAGAAAAAATATTTGAAGAACCATTTTTATTGGCAGTTCCAAAAAATCACGAATTATCTAAAAAGAAAAAAATAACCAAAGCTGATTTACATGGAAAATCATTAATGCTTTTGGAAGAAGGTCATTGCCTTAGAAACCAAGCACTTGAAGCTTGCTCAACTTTAGGAGCTTTTGAAAAAGAAGATTTTAGAGCAACCAGTTTAGAAACTTTGCGTCAAATGGTAATTGCTGGAGTTGGAATAACTTTAATGCCAAGAATTTCCAAACAAAAAGAAGATAAAATTTCTTACATTGAAATTATTAATGCCCCCAAACGCACTATTGGAATTTATTGGCGCAAAGGTTACGCTAAAAAAGGCTTGATAAAAGAAATTATAAAAATTGTTAAAAATGAAATTAAATAGAGAAATTCTTGCAGTAGTTTTTTTGTTTTTTGTAAACTCCTGCGCCTTTAATTCTGTTGATTACAGAATAAAATATGCTGACGAATTAGCTGTTCAAAATTCTTTAAAAAAAGAAATTATAAAAACTCAGAATTTCTATTTATTAACTTATTCAAAAATATCTAACTCCAAGGCAACGCTTAATGTTTACATTGAGGGAGATGGGTTTGCTTGGAAAAACAGATATACAATTTCTGAAAATCCCACGCCAAAAAATCCTGTGGCTTTAAAATTAGCGATTGTTGATTCAAATTCTAACATTCTTTATATTGCCAGACCTTGCCAATATGTGGTTGACGCGATGTGCCAAGAAAAATTTTGGACTGGATCTAGATTTTCTAAAACCGTTATAGATTCTACAAATGAAGTGATTTCTGAATTTGTTAAAAAACACAAAATGAAAAAAGTGAATTTATTTGGCTATTCTGGTGGCGGGGCGGTTGCGGTTTTGGTTGGGTCAATTCGTGGTGATATTTCTTTGATTGGAACCGTTGCTGGAAATTTGAATCACAAGGAATTGATGAAACTTCACGGTGTTACGCCCCTTGATGATTCTTTGGATGCAGTTGATATTATTGAGAAGGTTAAAAATATTCCGCAATTTCATTTGGTTGGAGCAAGAGACAGAATTGTTCCACCTGAGATTGTTATTTCTTTTGCAAAAAGAGTTAATGAAATTGGAGGGAATGCTAAATTTAAAATTATTGATAAGGCGAATCATCCATATGAAAGGTGGGGCGAGGTTTGGAAGGAAGCTTTAAAAAAGAATAAAGATTGATTAAACAGCAACCTCAATTCCAACCACCAAATCATCATCATCAATTTTATTTTCAAAGAAAAATTTTGAACCTGATTTTACCAAATCTTTATCAGAAATAATTTCTAAATTTGAACCAAGAGTTTGTTCTTTTATATATCCAGAAAATTTTTCAGCCACTTCTGAAATAACTTTATTTTGTGAAAAAATCTTAAGGTTAATGCGATCAGAAACATTTAAACCTGCTTCTTTGCGATTCTGCTGAATAGCGCGCACAATGTCTCTGGCGACTCCTTCTTCTTCTAATTCTTTAGTCACTTCAATATCAAGTTGAATTAAATAATCATTGCTTGGAAGTGCGGCAATGACGAATTTTTTATCATCTTGATTTTTAGTCATCAGTTTAATTTCAAATTCATCATCAACCAAATTTATTCCAGCAATTGCAATTTCTTGATCGCTAATTTTTTGCCAATTTCCATCTTTAATGCTTTGAGTAATTTCTTTCATTTTAGAGCCATATTTGGCGCCAATTTTTTTGAAATTTACCTGCAATTTCATTTCTGCAAGTTCGCTAATTTCTTCTTTAATTTCGATATTTTTAACATTCACTTCTTCAGCAATAATTTCTTTAAAATTAAGAATTCTCGCTACATTTTTCCCAATCACTGTCAATTGATTTAAAGGCAAGCGAACACGCAAATTTTTATTATCACGAATTGATAAAGCTGTGCTACAAATGCTTCTCACCAAATCCATATTGGAAACTAAATCTTTTTCGTCATTTAAAAAAGAAACATCAGGGAAATCTTGCAAATGGACGGAGCTTTTACGATTTATCATTTTTTATATCTTACCAAAAATTCGAAGTTAGAAATATGCAAAATTAGCTTAGTATGCTATAGTTATAGAAAACTTCAATTTTCTATAGGTGACATTTTAATGTGTATAGAAAAAGCTACTTTTCTATACACATTTTCTTGATATGTATAAATTTTTTATAAAACTGGACTGCTAAAAAGCTTAAAAAGATTTATGTTGATATAGTAGCTCTCACGCCCCTTCTTTTCCTTTTTCATAAGCCCAATTTTAACCAACTCATTCAAATACTTGGTAGCTGTTAAACGACTTACCTTCATTTCTCTAACAACAAAATCAATCTTGGTATAGGGATGACCAAATACCACATTAATTAGGTCTTGACTGTAAATTTTAGGTAACTCGCTGCGCATCTTTTGTTTATGATTTTGCATCAGAGCTTTCATGCCTTGGATTAATTTTGTGGTTTGTTGAGAGGTTTGTTCAACACCTTCAAGCATAAATAAAACCCATTCTTCCCAAGAATCTTCATTACGAACTTTTTGCAAGAGTCTATAGTAGTCAGCTTTGTTTTTGTTAATATAGCGAGACAAATAAAGGATTGGACTGTTTAATAATTTTTGCTTAACAAGATATAAAACATTTATTATTCTTCCAGTTCTGCCATTTCCATCGCAGAGTTGTAATGATATTTTCAATTGCTGAACTGTCTTTTGCCTCTTGTAAAGACAAAGTATTAAGTAAAATATTCTGGTTAGGAATAATTGCAGCAACGCCTTTTAGCTCTGCTAAAGCTTGGTGTGCTTTAGTCAATTTTTTAAGATTTCTTTGGTTTCAAGATCTTTTTTTAATGGAAGTTGTGGTATGATATAATTCATGTTGCCTTGCTTAAATTAGCTTCCCAATAACAAAAGCCTCTTCACCAGATTTTTCTAAAACATCTTTAACTTTCTCAGCATCATTTTTATCAACCACTAAAACCATGCCAATTCCGCAGTTAAAAGTACGACGCATTTCCTCATCAGCAACATTTCCCATCTTTTGTAACCAAGGGAAAATTTCTGGGGCAGTCCAAGACTTATAATCAATTTTTACTTCTACACCTTCACTTAAAACTCTTGGTAAATTTTCTATCAAACCACCGCCAGTAATGTGTGCCAAAGCTTTTACTTTGCCAGTTTTAATAGCATTTAAACAAGATTTTACATAAATTTTTGTTGGGGTTAACAAAACTTCACCAATTGTTTTATTGCCAAATTCAGCAATTTTATCTTCAAAATTAATGTTATTTTTTTGCAAAATAAATCTTGCTAAAGAATAACCATTTGAGTGAACTCCGCTTGATTTTAAACCGATCAAAACATCACCAGCTTTAGTTTCTTTTGGCAGAATTAAATCTCTTTCTACAGCACCAACGGCAAATCCCGCCAAATCATAATCTCCCTCTTTATACATTCCTGGCATTTCTGCGGTTTCACCGCCAATTAAAGCGCAGCCCGCTTGTTTGCAACCTTCAGCTATTCCTTTAATAACATCGCTAGCAATATCTAATGACAATTTTGAACAAGCAAAATAATCAAGGAAGAAAAGTGGTTCAGCGCCTTGAGCCAAAAGGTCATTTACCGACATTGCAACTAAGTCAATTCCAATTGTATCATGCTTACCAAGATCAATTGCCACCTTCAATTTAGTTCCAACGCCATCAGTTGAAGAAACTAAAATCGGATCTTTATAGCCACATTTTTTTAAATCAAAAAGCGCGCCAAAGCCTCCTAATTCTGAATCTGCGCCTATTCTTTTGGTAGCTTTAGCAAATGGTTTAATACGATTAATTAGCTCATTTCCAGCATCAATATCAACACCAGCTTGTTTATAATTTAAAGACATTAATTTAGATAATTTAAATGGATTTTTTTTAACGCTGTTTTAAGCTTCCCAACTCTTCCTTAAGAGTTCTAATTCGTCTTAGTTTAGCGCGGCAGAATATTATTTAGCCGTGAATCCAATGTCAATTTAAGATTATGTCAAAAAAAGAAAATCGCCTAACAGTCAAATTACTTTTACAAAATCTCTTAATATTTCTTGTTGTTTTTACCTCTCTGGCGAATAAAGCTAATGCACAGCAAGTCAATAATTATATGGTTGAAGGTATTGCGGCTAAAGCTTCGGCAAGATCGTCTGGTGATGCCAAAATTTTAGCCACTGCCAGCGCCAGAAAAGATGCTTTTGTAATTCTGCTTTCTCGTCTTGCGCTTAACCCTTCCCTTGTCAATAATATCAGCAATGACGATCTTTTTGACATGGTAAATTCAGAACAAATTACTGAGGAAAGAATTTCTGGAAGTAGCTATTCTGCTATTTTCAATATCGCCTTTTCTGAAAGCGCAGTGAAACGCATTTTGAGAGATAAAAATATCAACAAAACTGATGATGTAGTTGAGAATTACTTATTGATTCCCGTCAAGATTTTGAAGCCAAAATCACTTGATGGTAATAGTCCCAACGAACTTTTATTATGGGAAGCCGAAAATAACTGGAAAATTGCTATAGAAAAAGAAATAAAAAACTCCTCTATCCCTAATTTTATTGTTCCAGAAAGCGATTTAAGTAATATTACATCTTTGAATAAAGACAATATTGAACAGGTAAGCTTTAATTATTTAGAGCCAATTCTTACTAAATATAAATCTTCAGAAGGTTTGGTGATGTTTTTTTATTATGATGATATTGAGAATAAAGTTATTATCTCAGTGCAAAATGTTAAAAAACTACAAAAGAAACTTTTTAAGCTTAATTTTGTTAATGTAGAGCGTCTTAACTATGAACAACTCACCAGCAAAGTTGCGCAAAAAACTATTGAATATTTGTTAACATTAAAAAGCGGCAATAAATCAAAATCTGAAACAAATTTTATTAAAATTGAAATTCCAATTTCAAAACTTGGTGATTGGATGATGATTAAAAATAAAATTGAAAATAGTAACCTGATAAATCAATTAAACATTGAATCTATCTCTAAAGATTATGTCAGAATTTCGGTAAATTATACAGAAAACCAAACTGATATTATTGAGGCTTTTGCTCAGAAAAATATTTTCCTAGAGAAAAAAGCAGAAAATTTATTTAGCCTTTCTTTAACTAGAAATATAGAGCCTCGCAATTAAAACATAAATTCTTCAACGCCATGAAATTAAAAGAGAAATTAGTATTTTCAGTAGTCGCGGTTTTGATTTTTATTTGGCTAATTTACCTTGCCAAGGCAATACTCACACCCTTTGTCTTTTCTTTGACTGTATCTTACTTTTTAAATCCCGTAGTTGATCGCTTTACCAAAGAAAATCGAATGTCTCGCTTAAAAGCCACCACATTAATTCTGGGACTATTTTTTGCTATTTTCATCAGCCTATCTTTCATTTTATTGCCAACAATTTACACACAATTGACTTCTTTAATTGAAGCTTTACCAAGCTATTTCAAAATTTTTGCCACCAATTTTTATCCAAAAATTTCTGAATCAATTAATAAAGCTGGATTTGACATTGAAACTAATTTTTCCAATCTTGCCCAACAACAAGGCGTCGCTTCAAAAGTTTTTAACTTTTCAACAGATATTTTAAACAATGTTATCAGCTCTACAATTGTAATAATAAATGTTTTAGCCCTGCTTTTTGTCACGCCATTTTTAATTTTTTATCTCTTAAAAGATTGGGATATCATGATTGAGAAAGCTAATGGTTATCTGCCTCGCCAAAGCTCTTCATTGCTTAGAAAAATATTTAAAGAAATTGATGCAACATTATCTGGCTATGTACAAGGTCAAATTAATGTTTGCCTTATTCTTGGTGCCATTTATTCAGTTTTGTTAAGCTGTACTGATCTTAATTTTGGATTTATCATTGGTTTTTTAACAGGGCTATTAGTCTTCATTCCTTATGTTGGAATGTTGATTGGAATTATTACAGCTACTGTGGTTGGTTTGTTTCAATGGGGATTTGACATTTATCAAATATCACTAATTTCTTCAATTTTCTTATTTGGACAAGTGATTGAATCAAACTTCTTAACGCCAAAATTAATTGGCTCTAAAATTGGAATTCACCCAGTCTGGATGATTTTTGGACTATTCTTTTTTGGAAATTTATTAGGTTTTATTGGAGTTTTTATAGCAGTTCCTCTAACTGCAATTTGCGGCGTTATCATCAGGCAATTAGCTCTGGAATATAGAAGGAGATTTGACAATGCCTCATAATATTGCTAGAGAGATAGAAAAATTAGCCGATGACCTTGGGGTTGATAGAAAAAGATCAATTGGCGATGTTGCCAAAGAGTTAAAAGTTGAAACTCATATTATCAGGTTTTGGGAAGAGAAATTCCCCCAAATAAAACCTGAAATTGGCACTGGACAAAGAAGATATTATTATAACAAACAGTTAAAAATTCTTAAAAGAATTAAAAAGTTTTTATATGAAGATGGCTATACTATTGGCGGCTTACAGAAACTTTTAAAACAAAGAAAAGCTGACAGCTACAAAGAAGAAGATCTTGATATAATTGTTAGCACGGCGGCTCAATCATCACACGATCTTGATGATTTTATTGATCCTGATTTGGAAATAAAAACTGATTTAAAGAAAACTAAAATTGATAGAAAAACTAAAATTGAAGTTGAAAAATTGCTGATGAGAGCGAAGCAAAATTTAGAGCAATTGAAGACTCTTTTGCATAAGTCAATTTTGTAAACGGACAAGATATTTGTCATCTTCGCCCCTCTTGTTGTCCTCGCGAAGGCGGTGATCCATTTTAATCTTGAAGGCTCTGGATCCCAGCCTCCGCGGGGATAAAAAGAGGGGCGAAGATGACAACGGGGAGTTAAAACAACTGTAACAAATCCACATCACAAAGAACCAACAGATAGTAATAAAAAATCTTACCCGCCACCACCAACAATAAAAACTTTTTTATCTTCGTTCTAAAAAATCCTGCCAAAGTTGTGAATGGGTTTCCTACAACTCCCAGCCAAGAAAACAACAAAACATAAACCAAAAATTTATGCCATTTTTGTTCCGCCATCATCATTTCTTTTGCTTTTCTTTGGAAAAAATCAGTTTTATGAAGAAATAAAAAATATTTACCAATTTGCCAATTTGCTAAAGAGCCGCAAACGCTTCCCATCAAAGCTAAAGCGAAAACCAGATAAATATTATAATTGGGGAAAATAGTCATTAATCTTACCACCATTTCACTATGAGGAGTTAAAATTAATGCTGAAAAAAAACTGTCGAAGAAGAGGAATGAATAGGATTCAATAAGGCTCATAATTATTTATTAATTCAGTTAAAACATTCTTTGTCATACTCAACTCTTGTTATCCCCGCTATCTTCTTGTCATCCCCGAGAAGGCGGGGATCCAGAATCTTCAAGGAACCCTATAGCATACTAATACCATTTTAACCTGAAAACACCCATTTTCTTCTGCAAAATTCTGGCATAAATTGCTCGGCAAGCATAAAGCTGTATCACTTGATACAGCTTATGCTTTTCGTTGCAATTTCTGCTCATAATTTTTTTGAAGAAAATGGGTGTTTTCAGGTTAAAATGGTATAAGCTAATCTTACATATTTCTAACTAAGAAGTTTTGAGAAAAAATTGCGACGAAGAATATAAGCTGTATCAGGTGATAAAGCGTTATTCTTCGAGTAAATTTTTACCAAAAATTCGAAGTTAGAAATATGCAAGATTAGATTAGCCTGCTATAGATCCCAGACTTCACTGGGATGACAGGGGAGCTTTCCAAAGCTTTCGCTAAAATTATACCACAGGAAATTGCTACATTTAATGATCTCATATCATTTTGCATCGGAATAAAAACTCTCTCATCAGCCTTTGCAAAAACTTTCTCTGGCACTCCAGCGCTTTCTCTGCCGAACATTATAACATCATTTTGGGAAAAATTAAATTCTCTATAATCAGTGCTACCTTTGGTTGAAGCTAAAATCAGGCGCTGATTCTTTTGTTTAATTTCACTATCAAAGAAATCATCAAAAGAATTATGACGAAAAATTTTAGCTTTAAAAATATAATCAAGGGCGAATTTTTTAACTCTTTGCATATCAAAAGGAAAGCCACAAGGCTCAATAATATGAAGCTCTACATCAAAACAAACACAAGTGCGAATTATCGTTCCAACATTTCCAGCAATATCTGGTTGAAATAAAACTATTTTTGTCATTTTTATATTAATTTTACTTTCTATTAAAATTTTTTAGTAAAATTCTTTATTATTAAATTCACGCTTAATAAAGTGAGAAATCATTTTTCATATTAAAATTTGCCAAAATAAACAAGCAATGACCGAAACCGTTAAAATTATATTTATTTGCCAAGATGCAAGAAAAGAATTTCAAGTTCCCGTTGGCACCACGGTTTTAGAAGCCGCTCACAATAACAATATTGATTTAGAGGGTGCTTGCGAAGGCTCTCTCGCTTGTTCAACTTGCCATGTTGTAGTTGATAAAAATTTTTACGATAAGTTAAAAACTCCAAGTGAAGATGAAGAAGATATGCTAGATTTAGCTTTTGGATTAACTCCAACTTCTAGATTAGGATGTCAAATCGTAATGAGTAAAGAATTAGACGGACTAACATTGATAGTTCCTAGCGAAACTCGCAATGTTTCAATTAATAATTAAATAAATTCATAGTCATGAACAAAGCAATTGTAATAAAATCAATAGTTTTAATAGCGGTTTTAGCTTTAATTCACAGTGTTTTCTGGTTCTTTAAAGCAGGACAAATTGAAAAACATGTTAATAATTTTATCACTGAAAATTCTGCTCATGTTTCAGCTGGAGAAGTTGCTGTATCTGGCTTTCCTCTATCTCAGAAAGTTTCAATTCAAGATCTTAAATTTATAGTTCCAAATTCAGCTTTAAGCAGATATCAGACTACAGTTAAAAAGCTTGAAGCCAAAGCAAGCATTTTTAGTAATAATTTTGAAATTTCACTAACTGACCAAGTTTTAGTACAAGATTTAGAAGGAAGTAATTTTGGTTATGTTGAATTCAATAAAACTCCTGAAATTAAATTATCTGTTGATGATGGTGCAATTTCAAATTTCACTTACACAGATTCTGGTTACAGAATTTTAGATTCAGAAAAAGTTGTAATTTATTTAGCTGCTTCTTCCAATGTTACTTTTGAATCTTCTAAAGAAGATGGAGATAAAATTAAAAATAAAATTACAGCTGATATTAAAGATATTGAAGGATTTGATGTATTAAGTGTTTATAAAAATGCTGTAGAGAAAAAAGTTATTGATGGCATTAAAACAGGCGAAATTTCTATCGGAAATTCTACTACTGATCTTTCTAAAGAAGCTCCAGCTCCTGTTGATCCAAGCGCTCCAGTAACTGATGTAACTGATGCAACCTTAACTACCAATGTCACAGCAAATCAAGCTGCTGCTCCAGCTTCTGCAAATGAGACTCCAACTCAAGTGACTATTACAAATACAGTTGATAATAACGCACCTCAAGCTGCTAACCCAACTGATGATGCTGACCCTAAATTAGATGAAACTGCCGTAACGCAAGCTCCAGCAGAAGTCGCCGTACCTAGTGAAAACAGTCCTATTAAAAGCAATTTAGTTTTAGATATTGAATATGAACTAGTGCCGAGCTACACTGATCAACAAGCTTCAGCGCCAGTTGATCCGACACAAATTCAAGAAGCTCCAACTCATTATAGCAAAGCTATAAAAGTTAATAATTTTGTATTCTCTAACTCACTTTATAAAATAACAGTTAACGGAACAGTTAGCACATTCCAAGATGACTCTATGCCATCAGGAGCTATAACTGCAAAAATAGAACAAGTGGATAATTTGGTAAAATTTATTTCAGAGAGCTTAAATCAAATAATTACTCAAGAAAATCCAGCAGTTGAATTTCAAGCTTCTGAATTACCTGTTTCTGAAATTCCAATGGGCGGTACTTTAGATACTGCGACACAACAAACTGAAGATCCTTACAAACATTTCTTAAAAGAATTGATCAATAATTTATCTTCAGTTTCTAAGGAAGTGGCTCAAAAGAATCCTTTATCTGACGCTAATTCCGCAGTATTTGACCTTAGAAGAGAAAAGAACATTGAAATTTTGGTTAATGAAACTCCAATGCGTGAAATTTTGGGTAAACTTTAGTCAATGAAGATATCTGAGGTTTTAGCGCAAGCAAAAAATCAGTTAGAAAAATCGGGCGTGAGTAATAGTAAATTAGATTCTCTAATTTTACTTACTCACGCCCTTTGTGTTTCTAAGGAGTATGTGATCTTTAACCCTGATTTGCAGCTAGACAAGAAACAGCAGAAAAGTTTTTGGGAGTTAGTTGAACGCCGCTCTAAACGCGAACCGATATCGCATATTCTTGGTACAAGAGAATTTTATGGTCGCGATTTTATCGTTACTAAAGATGTTTTAGATCCAAGACCTGACTCAGAGAGTTTGATTGAATTAGTTCTAAAAAAATTTCCCCTTAAAGAAAATAAAAAAATCAAGATTTTAGAAATTGGCTGCGGTTCTGGATGTTTGGTTATTACTTTGCTGAAAGAGTTGAAAATGGCTGAGGCAATTGCTTTGGATATTAGTGAGGCGGCTTTGGAGGTTTTTGGCAGGAATGCTAGTTTGCATGGGGTTATGGATAGAATTAAGTTTTTACAATCAGATCTTTTTACCCAGCTTAAACACCATGAGATCCTTCACTTCTCTCAGGATGACAATATTACTTGCCCTCCTGAGCGAAGTAAAGGATCTCATGATTCTTCGCAAAAATTCGACTTAATAATCTCAAACCCACCATACATTGAATCTCAAACAATTGAAGAACTACAACCAGAAGTAAAAATTTACGAACCAAGATTAGCTTTAGATGGTGGTTTGGATGGGCTTGATTTTTATCGTAAAATTGCGCTTGAAGCAAAGTCATTTTTATGTCATAGTGGCAAAGTCGTCTTAGAAATTGGATTTGGTCAAAAAGAAGAAATAGTAAAAATCTTTGCTCAAAATGGCTTTATTTTGGAAGAATTAAAACAAGATTTAGCCGGAACTGTGCGCGCTTTGTGCTTTTCTTTAAATGATTAAAAACAAGAGACGGCAAAGCCCAATCTTATCATTTAAATTATCATATTTATGACAAAAGACACAAAATTGGATAAATTTTCCCCCCTAAGTGACGCCAGAATTACAGAAATAGTTGAAAGATCTAAAGACAAACCAATCAAAGACTGGCTGATTCCAATTGCCGCCAAAACACAGGAAATTCTGGGCGAGGAAAAATATGAAATATTGGCCAAGCAAACCAGAGATGCTGACGGAAGCAGAAAAATAATCAGCAAAGAATTTCTTAATGAAAACTTAGATTTAGTTGGTGAATTTTTAAAAGATTGTCGATTGATTGGAACTTTAAATGAAGAAACCAAAGTATCGCGCGGCGCTTATGTTATTGGCGCAGAAGGCTTATCTTTAGTTAATCAATATCTAGCAACCAAACCAAATAATTCTACTGCTCACGAAGTTGCGGTGGTAAGAAATATTGATTTTTTCACAGGTGAAGATGATAGAGGTTCAAGCAAAACGGCTAATATCTTGATGGATAAAAAGGGCGTTCATGATGGCTGGGCAAGAATGCTTGGTGAAGACTTGTCGCAGGCAAAAGATAAAGATTTTAATAAAACTTATTTGATTGAAACTTTTAGCTCAACTGGTGGCAACCATTTTGTTGCAGTTACAATTAGAAAAAATGCCGGTGAAGATGCGCCATTAGTTGATTTTTTTGATCCTTCTGCCGGATTAATTAGAGGCAATATTGAAACATTCCAAAATGCAATTGCCATAGGATTTGCTGCGCAAGTGATGGTTGATGCCACTCTTACTAAAGTTTTTGAAGAGCAAGAATTGCGATTTGATTCTGAAAAATATTTCAATAATTTTGAGCCTTTTCAAATGAGAGGAAGCGGCAATTGCAGTATTTTTTCTTACGAAAAAGCTTATGCAACAGCAAGTTTAAGCAGAAAAGATCATGAGGACTTATTGAAAGATCATTACAAATTTAGCAATCCTTTTGGCGGTAAAGGTGAAATTGATATTGATCTTGCAGCGGTTAGCGCAAGCGATATTGGTAAGGTTGAAAATCCACGATTTGATTTACCTGCGCAATATATGGCGATGTCACAATTTAGAAGTAATGTTGAACAATATTATGGTGACGGAAGGATGGAAACCACTGATCACAAACGCAAAGGTGGAAAGGAAGAAACTGTTAAACAAAGATATGATCGATATGCAAGAGATGAAAATGGCGAACCAATTCCAAATTCTTTAATTGATCAAAAAATGTTGCGACAAAAATATGGTCATTTATTTGAAATTGTTACTAGTCCACAATTTTTGGGGATGGCTGATATGGAGCGCAGAATGGAAATTCCAGCAGTTCCAGCCTTCGCTGATTCGGCTTATTTTCCAGATTACACTGCCAGTGAAATGCCAGATAATGAACAAGTAAAAAATTTGGTTAAGGGGCGCAAAGCCAGTGGAGAAGAAAAGGAGCAAGGTGTAAAAGATATTAAAGGGCTTAATGATATTATGCCCTTTCCAATTAAAATTGTTTCAGCCGCTTACGATGAAGCAACTAATCAATGCCATGCCAGTCTTTATGTTAGTGATAGGTTGAAGCATAGAATTGAAGCTTGGGCAAGAGAAAATGATTTTGCTGTTGATGCACAAACTGAAAATTTTGATGAAAAAGGCTTTAAACTTAGTCATATAAGCCCTATTTTACGCAGCAGAGAAAAGGTTACTATTGTGGTTCCCGTTAATGAAGAATCATTAAAGAAAATTGCCGATACCAATAAAACAAGGTTTGAGTCAACAACGCCTTTGCCAAGGACTGAAGAAGCTTTAGTAAATCGAGTTCTGACTTCACAAATTGAACAAATTAAATAATGATCACAACCAAAACAATTCCGCAAATAAAATCAGAACTAAAAAAGTACGAGGGCAAGAGAATTGCCAAGAGAATTGCCAAGAAAATTGCCTTTGTGCCAACAATGGGAGCTTTGCATGATGGGCATTTGGCTTTGGTGAAAAAGGCGCGGGAATTTGCGGATATTGTGGTGGTGAGTATTTTTGTGAATAAGGCGCAGTTTAATGATTTGAATGATTACAAAAATTATCCAAGACAGGATTTGGAAGATTTGCAGAAATTAGAGAAATGTGGTGTTGATTTAGTGTTTTTGCCTGATGAAAAAGAGATGCTAGGTGATGATTTTACTAAAGATTCTGGTTTAAAAATTACTCCTTCTAAATTAACTAATTGCTTATGTGGAAGCGCGCGTCCAGGGCATTTTGATGGCGTGGCGTTAATTGTTTCTAAATTATTTGATATTGTAAAACCTGATATTGCGGTTTTTGGACAGAAGGATTTTCAGCAATTGGCGATTGTTAAAGAATTGGTAAAAAATTTGAATTTGAATATTGAGATTTTTGCTCATGAAACTTTTAGAGAAAAAAGTGGACTGGCAATGTCTTCAAGAAATCAGAGATTGTCGGAAGATAATAAAATCAAGGCAGCGGAGATATTTAGAATTTTGCTGGAAATAAAAAATGAGGTTGTGAAAAATTCTGAAAGTGTTGAAGAAATTTTGGAGAAAAAATCTCAGGAATTGTTGGAAATTGGGTTTGAGAAAATTGATTATTTAGAAATTCGCACAGAAGATGGGTTGGAGTTGGTGACTAAATTTGATACAAAAAAATCTAGCAGAATTTTTATTGCTGTATATTTGGGTGGAGTTAGATTGATTGATAATTTAGAATTGTAGTAATTTCTTTAGTTTCATAGACCAAGCGTACTAAGTGCGGGACGAAAACTGGAAGTAATAGCCTGATGCTGGTCGGGCTTTGCAAACCCGACCTTTCGTTTGTTAAAATTTTAGATTTTCTAACTTTTGTAATTTTAACAAACACAAGTCGGCATTGCAAATGCCGACTAGCACCAGTGCTTGCTTGTTCCATGAATCCAACTTTAAACAATTAATAACTTATCTAACAATGACAACAGACCTGATGCTGGTCGGGCTTTGCAAACCCGACCTTTCGTTTGTTAAAACTTTAGATTTTTTAACTTTTGTAATTTTAATAAAAAAAAGTTGGCATTACAAATGCCGACTAGCGCCAGTGCTCGCTTGGTCCATGAAGCTAAATTTGAACACTTAATTAATCACTTATCTAACAATGACAACAGACTCAACCAACCTACCAATAATCGCCGCCAAACATCCATTTAAAGTTGATGTAGAAGCTGGTAAAAAATATTTTTGGTGCTCTTGTGGCGCATCGCAAAATCAACCTTTCTGCGACGGATCACATAAAGCTTACAAAAATGAAGATGGCACCAGCATCATGAAATCTGCAATTTATGAAGCTACTGAAAATGCCACCATTCGTTTTTGCGGCTGCAAACACAGTAAAAATGGCGTTTTATGCGATGGATCTCACAATAATATTTAATAATGACACTATTTAAAGAAAAACTTACCCAAAAAACAAAGGTTAAAACTAAAGTAAATCTTCACGGCCTTTTAGGTCTGTGGCCATTTTTTCGACCTTATTTAAAAGAAATTCTTTTTGCATTTCTGGCTCTTTTGGTCACTGCTTTTATGGTTTTGTTTTTTGGTCGAGCCATCAAATATCTAATTGATGACGGATTTTTACAAAAAGACGGCTCTTCTTTAAATTTAGTTTTACTAAGTTTTATAGGCGCAACTTTATTAATGGCGGTTGCAGGATATTATCGCTCCAGCCTAATAAATGCAGTTTCTGAAAAAGCCATTACTGATTTACGCAAAAAAGCTTATTCTCACATTATTAAAATTTCTGCAGAATTTTTTGAGGTTTTTAAAGCTGGCGATGTAATTGCCAGACTTACCACCGACTCATCCCTGCTTTACAACATCATCAGCAACAGCGTTTCATTTTTACTAAGAAATTTAATACTTTTTATTGGCGGAATTTGTTTTCTGTTTTTCACCAGCGTTAAATTAAGCATCATTTCTTTAGCTTTAATTCCTTTAGCAATTGCACCAATTATTGTAATGGGGCGCAAAGTTAAAGGATTGTCTAACGAAGCGCAGGAAGCCACTGCTTCAGTTGGCTCACATATTGAAGAAACCATTAATGGCATTAAGACCATTCAATCTTATTTATGCGAAGAAAAAGAGGTTAAAAATTTTTCTAATCTTGTTGATGGCTCGCTTGCAGTTTCTTTGAAGAAAATTAAAGTTCGCGCCATGTTAGTTGCCTTGGTAATTGCCTCTGCTTTTACTGGAATTGCGGTTGTGTTGTGGATTGGCGGACATGAAGTTTTATCTGGAGAGCTAACTTCAGGAAGCCTTTCTTCTTTTATATTTTATTCCGTTATTACCTCAACTTCTTTAGTGGCTTTAAGCCAAATTTCTGGGCAATTACAAAGCGCATCTTCTGCCGCAGAAAGAATTTTTAATCTTTTACGAGTTGAATCTCCCGTAAAAGAAGCAGAAGTTTTGCAAGAATTTTTACAGCAAAAAAATGTTGAGATCTCTTTTGATAAAGTAAATTTTTCTTATCCAAGCCGCCAACAATCCTTGGTTTTAAAGAGTTTTAATTTACATGTTAAGGCAGGTGAAAAAATTGCTCTTGTTGGTTCAAGCGGAACTGGTAAAAGTACGGTATTACAGCTTTTATTGCGTTTTTACGATGTAAGTTCTGGAGCTATTTTATTAAATGGAGTTAACATAAAATCAATTTCATTCTCTGATTTACGCCAAAATTTTTCTTATATTTCACAAGATTGCTTTATTTTTTCAGGCACGGTTTTTGACAATATTGCTTATGTCGACAAAAACATCACAGAAGCTCAAGTACAGCAAATTATTGATGAAAATCCCGCCTTACATTTCATCAATAATTTGCCACAAAAATTGCATAGCTTTGTTGGTGAAAAAGGTATTAAATTATCTGGTGGCGAGAGACAAAGAATTGCCATTGCACGCGCTATTGTGAAGAATTCGCCAATTTTGCTTTTAGATGAAGCAACTTCTGCTTTAGATAATTACAATGCTTATATTATTGAGCAGGCAATTGCTGTTTTGGCAAAAGATAAAACTGTTATTACAGTGGCGCATAAACTTTCTGCAATTAGCAACTGCGATAGAATAGTTTTTATTAAAGATGGCGAGGTTGCAGAAGTTGGTAAACATCACGATTTAATGGAGATCAAGGGGCTTTATGCTAAAATGTATGAGGCTGAAGCGGCGGAGGTTGTTTAAAAAACCGTTGGTTAAGCGTAGTCGAAACCATCGGTTAACGATGTGAAGGAATAATTACTTAAATTAAATTAGATCAAAATTTGACATCTAAATTTTTTTCCCCTACAAAGTCGCGCTCTTTTAAAAAGCGGTTATAATTTTTAAAAGAAATTTGATAAAACATTCCTGATTTTAGGGGATTTTTATTTCACGGAGAAGTGGCCGAGTGGTCAATGGCAACAGACTGTAAATCTGTCCGCGCAAGCGTTCGCAGGTTCAAATCCTGCCTTCTCCACCATTCAAAATATTAAAGTTTCAGACCATGAAAAAACTTATAGTTTTAACCCTTGTAGTTTTACTTTCTTCTTGTGGTATTAAATATACACCTATAGTTAGCACGGCTCCAACCAATACAATTGATTTTTCTTCCGACCTTAAGAAAGAAGAAAGAGAATGCGCTTATGGACTATTGTGGTTTCCTCCTTTTGCTGGATCTGACATATCTGTAGTTTCGATAGCGAAAAAGAATGGATTTAAAAAAGTTGCGATAGCCGATCATCAGGCTGATTTTTTTATTTTATTTAACAGAACTTGCACTATAGTTTATGGGGAGTAGTAATTTAAAACTTTCCCATTTATAAACATAACTAATTTTATATTAAAATTGATCAATCTTTTTAATATAAGACTAAGCTGTGACAAATTATCTGATAAATAAATTTCTTCATGCGGGTGTAGCTCAACGGTAGAGTTCCAGCCTTCCAAGCTGGCCGTGAGGGTTCGATTCCCTTCACCCGCTCCATTTTTTTAGATCAGGCTCAACAAAATCACCACCAGCAATGTATAGAATTGTTTCCATTGATGAGGAAAAAGAATCTTTACCTGGATATTCGCCAGATAAGGCAGATGACTTTCATATTGAATCAGCTAAAAGCGCCAACAAAAAATTCGATCAAGAATTAAAGAAAATCAAAAACAAGAAAGTAATTTTAATGTGTGGTGGCAGCGCCTCGGGCAAAACTGAATTTATCGAAAAATTCTGTCCAACTATTAAAATTGACGAAAATGATGATTTAGAAGGAATAGTTTTTGACTCAACATTAGCAACTGAAAATGGCGCAGAAACAAAAATCAGAAATATCAAGAAATCAGACAACATTCCAATAGTTTGTTTAATCTTACCAATTAGTTTGAGAGACAGCTTTTCTGCTTTTTGCAAAAGAGACAGAAAGATTCCAGAAGCCAAATTCTACGAGACTCATTCTGGCGCAAGAAAAGTAGCATTGTTTTTGGCACAGAAATATTTAGATGTTGAAATGTTAGTGTATGTTAACTCTTATGATCGTGGCAATTTAGAAGAAAATGAGCTTTCTTTTGCCAGAGTTGATTTTGAGGATTCGGCAGAAAATAATGCCAAAGAAGAATTGATAAATTTTTTACAACAAAATCAATTTTCTGAAGAAGAAATATTGCAGTTAGTAATCGAAAATAAATAGTTATGAAAGTTAGGGTTCTAAAATCGATTAACAAAAATACTCCGTCGGTTAAGGCTTACACTAAAGCGATAAGAGAAGGTCAGCATGTTGTTCCATCGGTAGATGGATGGAAAGTAAAAAAAGCAAATTCTGAAAGAGCGACAAAAAAATTTGATACTCAAAAACAAGCTATTTCTTTTGCGATGGAAGTTGCTAAGAATCAAAAAACTGAATTATTGATTCATGGTAAAGATGGCAAAATCAGAAATAAAAATTCTTATGGGGAAGATAGCTTTCCACCACGGGGGTAGATTGAAGAGTTTAATGAGCAAAGATGAATCTCGTAAGTGTTGGATGTGTGGTAATCTGGCCACTACTGCGGAACATAAAATTAAATGTAGTGATCTAAAATTAGCGTTTCCAAATATTTCTTTAGCTGTGGGAGATCGTATGATTAAAACCAACAGCGTTGGAGACGAGTCATTGGTTCAAGGATGGCAATCGAAGGAGGTAAAGTACAAAAAGAATCTATGTAAGCAATGTAATGGCAGCATTAGTAAGGCTTGGGACAATGCTTATCTGGACTTTGTCTTGTTTTTAAGTAAAAATCCTAAGCTAGTTTATAAAAACAGAGCTGTGGATCTGAAAGTGATCTATGGTAAAAATGTCAAAGAGAGCCAAGTACATTTGTTTAGATATTTTGCCAAGGCTTTTGGTTGCGCTATTTATGAAACTGGCTGCGAAGTTCCGATCTTTATTTTGGATATAATCTATGGTAAAAGTTATGGAAAAAGTTTTTTTGTGACTGTGTCTTCAATTGAAGAAATTTATGATTACAATCCTACCATAGAAGGACTTCTTGGTTGCTCTGATTTGATGTCAATTGATGATGGAAATACGCCAGTAGCTTGGAGATGGCTTCAAAATTTAGCATGGTTTGTTATTGATTTCAGGTTCAATCTTGTTGCTCCGGAAAGAGCTATTCCATGGACTGGAAAAAGTAAGAAGATTTTGTTTTCTCCAAGTATCAAAATAAATACAACATAAGATGTCCCAAAAATTCAAAATCCATTCCAAATTCAAACCTGCAGGTGACCAGCCTGCTGCTATTGCCAGCTTGCTTTGTGGTATCAAAAACAAAGAGCGAGATCAAGTTTTGCTTGGAGTTACTGGCTCGGGGAAAACTTTTACCATGGCAAATATTATTGAGACTACTCAGCGCCCAACAATAATTATGGCACATAATAAGACTTTGGCGGCGCAGCTTTATGGGGAGATGAAGGAATTTTTTCCTGAAAATGAAGTTGGGTATTTCGTGTCTTTTTACGATTATTACCAGCCTGAAGCTTACATTGCCAAAACTGACACTTTTATTGAAAAAGATTCTGCCATTAATGAACAAATTGATCGCCTGCGACATGTGGCAACCCGCGCTTTGTTTGAGCGCAGAGACACTATTGTAATTACCTCAGTTTCTTGTATTTACGGTATTGGTTCGCCAGAATTTTATTCTTCAATGGTGTTGCGCCTGAAAGTTGGTGATGTGATGAATCGCCAAAAACTCTTGCTGCGCTTGGTTGATTTGCAGTACAAAAGAAATGATGTGGTTTTAAGTCGTAACGACTTTCGGGTGCGCGGCGACTGCGTTGATATTTTCCCTTCGCACTTTGATGACCGCGCTTGGCGCATTTCAATGTTTGGCGATGACATTGAAGAAATTACTGAATTTGACCCGCTGACTGGCGAAACTTTTTGCAAGCTAAAAGAAATTGCACTTTACCCAAGCTCGCATTATGTCACGCCACAAAACACCATGAAAAACGCCATCATGCAAATTAAAAAAGATTTGGCAATTCGTTTGGAAGAATTGGACAAAGATGGCAGAATTCTTGAATCACAAAGGTTACAACAGCGCACCACTTACGACATGGAAATGTTGCTTGAAACAGGAACTTGCCGCGGCATTGAAAATTATTCACGCTATTTAACTGGTCGCCCTGCTGGCGCACCACCTCCAACTCTTTTTGAATATTTGCCAAAAGACGCTTTGCTTTTTGTTGATGAAAGCCATGTTTCCGTGCCGCAAGTTGATGGCATGTACAAAGGCGATTTTGCACGCAAATCAGTTTTGTCATTACACGGATTTCGCTTACCAAGCGCACTTGACAATCGCCCTTTAAAATTTGGTGAATGGGAGCAATTTCGCCCCCAAACAATTTTTGTTTCTGCCACTCCTGGTAAATATGAAATGGCAAAAACTGATGGAAAATTTATTGAACAAATTATTCGCCCAACTGGTTTGCTTGATCCAATTTGCGAAATTAGGCCAGCCAAAACTCAAATTGATGATTTGATTGGCGAAATTAGAAAAACTATTGAGCGTGGCTTTAGAACTTTAGCCACCACTTTAACTAAAAAAATGGCGGAAGATTTAACTGATTATTTAACTGATTGCGGAATCAAAGTTGCTTACATGCACTCTGATGTTGACACGCTTGATCGTATTGAAATTATCCAAGATTTACGCTTAGGAAAGTATGATTGTTTGATTGGTGTGAATTTGCTTCGTGAAGGTTTAGACATTCCTGAATGTGCTTTAATGGCAATTTTAGACGCTGATAAAGAAGGCTTTTTAAGAAATGAAACTTCTTTAATTCAAACAATTGGCCGCGCCGCCAGAAACTCTGAAAGCAAAGTTATTCTTTACGCTGACAAAGAAACTAAATCTATTGTTAAGGCTTTGAGCGAAACTAACCGCAGAAGGGCAATTCAAATTGCTTACAATGAAAAACATGGAATAACCCCAACCACAACCAATAAGTCTTTTAGCTCGGCTTTGTCTAATCTTTACAATAAGAAAAAAGGCGAAGAAGAGGAAGTAAGCGATGTGAAAAAAGAATATGCCCGATTTGTAAGTTTGGCAAGAGTGGGTGATTTTGCTTTGCTTGATCGCAAAATTTCCGCTTTGAAAAAAGAGATGTTGGAAAAGGCAATTGAACTTGATTTTGAAGGAGCTGTTAAGTTTAGGGATGAGTTGAAGAGATTGGAAAATTTGCGTTTGATGCAATAAGTGGTCACTTTTTTCTCAAGGCAGGAATGGACTGCGATTTTTTTCCTGCCTTGAGGATATGCTACCGCTCTGGACTACTTCCGCTCTTTACTCTAGTTCATCCTGAAATACCCCTTAACCCCAATAAACACTTGACTCCAAACCAGTTTTAACCTAAATTTATTTGCAAGAAATCATGAGTTTTACCTCACAAATCCAGCAAATAAATTTAGTAAAATA
>Ga0214919_10003985_pt1 | contig 21825 bp, 21 predicted proteins | sample LL1503_MetaG_FD_177994 | JGI IMG/M metagenome (GOLD analysis project Ga0214919, IMG submission 177994) | Freshwater microbial communities from Lake Lanier, Atlanta, Georgia, United States - LL-1503 | ecosystem: Environmental > Aquatic > Freshwater > Lake | place: USA: Georgia | collected... | reverse complement strand
AGGAAAAATAAGTAATCAAATTAGCTAAAGTATCGGTGATGTTTTCTTCGTAAATCTTAGTTAGTTCCCTACTTACAGAAGCCTGCCTTTCTGCACCAAAATATGTGGCAAATAATTCTAAGGTTTTGACCAAGCGCATAGGGCTTTCATAAAAGATCATGGTTCGCGCTTCACCCGCTAAGGATTCCATTAAGGTTTTTCTGCCTTTTTTTAAAGGAATAAAGCCTTCAAATATAAAACGGGTGGCGGGTAAGCCACTATTCACTAGTGCGGGTACAAAGGCAGTGGCTCCTGGCAAACTACTTACGGCAACACCGGCTGCTTTACAAGCACGCACTAATAAAAATGCAGGATCGGAAATACCAGGCGTTCCAGCATCGGTAATCAATGCAATGTTTTTACCTGCTTGCAATTGTTGTACCAAATGATCCACCACTTTATGCTCATTGTGTTGATGATAAGGTGTGAGTGGTTTATTAATATGATAATGCTGAAGTAATTTGGAAGAGGTACGTGTATCCTCACACAATATAAAATCCACCGATTGCAATACTTCAATAGACCTGAATGTAAAATCTTTTAAATTTCCAATGGGAGTGGGAACTATATAAAGCATGGAAATAATTGTATCTTAAAAATATAAATGCCTATTGCACAAATTCAATCTCAAAAAATTCCATTACCGCATTGGCCAATAATTTCTTAGCGGCTGTTTCTGCCATTTCTTTGGCTGCAGCTTGGTTGGTTGCTTCTATTTTTAAAGTAATATGCTTGCCTACACGAACATCTTGTATGCCCGTTAAACCTAAATTGTGTAAACCGCCTAAAACTGCTTTCCCTTGTGGATCTAATAAATCGTTTAAGGGCATTACCTTAATTTGAACTTGAAATGTCATACTATTTTAATTGAGTGATGGTATTTTTATAAAACAAAGATACTAAGCAATAGCCAATAAAGCCAAATGGGATGGCCAACCATTTAAAAAATACAGCAGAAATAATCAGGTCTGCCAGTAAAATCAAGATAGGGGTCAATAATTTTTTATTATTTCCCAAGTTTTTTAGGGCCAACATAGGACGATGCATCACCATCAAATAAGCCACGACGATAATGTATAGATACCAGAAAATGGGACTTAACATTAATTTAGAAACCAGGGCTATGGGCGACTGCCAATATATAAGCGGGAAGGCCGCAGTGAGTATCCCTATCATAGGAATAGGTACTCCTTTAAAATAAGTAGCTTGTTCTGTATCAATATTAAACTTTGCCAATCGATAAGCCCCTGCCATGGCAATAATGAATGCTGGCGCCATTAATAAAGAACTATGATTTAAAGCATTGGTATCTGATGCCAAGGACAATCTTAAAAATTGAAAAACAATAAAGGAAGGCGCTACACCAAAACTTACTACATCGGCTAAGGAGTCCAATTGTTTGCCTAATTCCCCATCTACTTTTAACCATCTTGCAACAAAGCCATCAAAAAAATCCATGAGTCCTGCAAGTGCAATAAATAAACTTGCATAAAAAATAGGTTCAGGAATTTCAATGAGCATGGAACCAGATTCATCTATACTGGCCATCGTACCTGATTGAAAAGTAGCAACAATGGCGCAGCAACCAAAAAATAGGTTCATTAAAGTAAACAAATTAGGAATGTGTTTTTTCATACTTGATTTTCTGATTGATTACTTTTTACTTACACGCATCAATGATTCAATTTCTTCTGCTTTGATGGGCATCGTCTTCATTAAATCCTGATTGCCTGTTCTGGTGATCCAATAATTATTTTCGATACGTACCCCCATTTTTTCTTCCTTGATATAAATACCCGGCTCGATGGTAAAAACCATTCCTGCAGTGATAGGTGCTGTTCTTGTACCTAAATCATGTACGTCTAGCCCTAAATGATGCGATATGCCATGGTATAAATATTTTCTGTAGGCTCTGTTTTCTGCATCTTCATTTTTTACATCGGATTTACTTAATAAACCAATTTTCAAAAATTGTTTGCTCGCTTCCTCTCCCACTTTATCGGTATAATTAACAATGGTAATGCCTGGCTTTAAAATTGATTTTGCATAATCATGCAAATGCAAGCAAGCATTGTACACTTGTTTTTGCCTTTTGGTAAACTTGCCATTCACAGGTACGGTTCTGGTTAAATCGGCGCAATAGCCGCCATACTCCGCACCAAAATCCATCAATACCAATTCTCCATCTTTGCATACATTGTTGTTGTTGACATAATGCAAGGTTCTTGCATTGTCCCCACTGGCGATGATACTATGATAAGCTGCCCCTGTGGCACGTTGGGATAAAAATGAATGATAAATTTCTGCTTCAATTTCATATTCATGTACGCCTGGTTTGATAAATTGCAACAATCTTCTAAATGCCACTTCTGTAATGTCAATGGCTTTTTGTATCACGGCCACTTCTTCCTTGGTTTTAATGGCGCGCAAATCTTTCATCAATTTTGCCGCACGTAAAAAGTGATGCAATGGATAGCGCGCTTTCATTTCATCAATGAAACAATATTCATGTGTTCTAATTAAATTATTTTTTCGGTCGTTCTCGTTGGAATCTAAATAAATGGCATCTGCTAAATGTATCCACTGTTGCAATGGAGCATCAATTAGATCCGCCCATACAATAGTTTTCATTCCATTAATGGCAGTGGCTTCATTGGCTCTTAATCTTTTGCCATCCCAAATTTCTTTTAATTCTTGTGGTCTAACCAAGACCAATACTTCTCTGTATTTGGGATCGGGATTGTCTGGATATAAAATGATCATTGACCCTTCTTGTTCTATGCCAGTCAACCAAAATAATTCAGTGTTTTGCTTGAACCCATGCAAAGCATCTCCATTGGAGGAGAACTCATCATTGCTTACAATAATGGCAATGCTATTTTTTTGCATTTTAGCCACAAAACGCTTTCTGTTTTGTATAAAAATTTGCGGATCGAGTGCTTTGTATTTCATAGAATAATTCTTTATGGTTAACTAATGGCAAGTTAATTAAAAAAGGTCTGCTTTAAGCGATCTTGCCCCAACCAATTTTTGCTTTTTGAGCGATTAAATAAGCCCTTAGGGGGGCATTTTCAGGAGCGCTAATTGTAGGGTCCTTTTCGCATAGTAAAAAGGCTGCTTCTTTGGCCGTTTCTAAGGCCGCTTTGTCATTGATGATATTGGCTAATTTAAAATTAAGTGCTCCACTTTGCCTTGTGCCATCAATATCACCAGGACCTCTTAATTCCAAATCTTTTTCTGCAATCACAAAACCATCATTGGTGCTGCACATTATCATTAATCTTTCCTTGGCTTCTTTTCCGGTTTTAACACTACTTAATAATATACAATAACTCTGCTCACTTCCTCTTCCTACCCTTCCTCTTAATTGATGCAATTGAGATAAGCCAAATTTCTCCGCACTCTCTATCACCATTACAGTTGCATTAGGTACATTCACGCCTACTTCTATCACTGTGGTGCCCAACAATATTTGTGTATCGCCCGTTTTAAATCGGTGCATATTGGTTTCTTTCTCCTTACTATTTTGCCTGCCATGCACCATACTTATTTTGTAAGTAGGTTCTGGAAAAAAACTTTTTACTTGCTCATAGCCCTGCATTAAATCCTCATAACTTAATTTTTCACTTTCTTCAATTAAAGGATATACATAATAAGCCTGCCTTCCTTTTATAATTTCTGTTTTTACAAAATCCATCACGCTGGCCCTGGAAGTTTCATAGCGGTGCACCGTTTTAATGGGTTGTCTTCCTGGAGGTAATTCATCCATCACACTATAATCTAAATCGCCAAAAGCCGTCATGGCTAATGTTCTTGGAATAGGCGTAGCTGTCATGACAAGTACATGCGGAGGAATGGCAGATTTTTTCCAAAGCCTGGCTCTTTGTGCCACACCAAATCGGTGCTGCTCATCTATTACCGCCAAACCTAAATTTTTAAATTGTACTATATCTTCAATAATAGCATGGGTACCCACTACAAAATGGATATCATCTTCTAATAATCCTTTTAATATTCTTCTGCGCTCTGCTATTTTAGTACTTCCTGTTAATAAGGCAATTTCAATAGGCATTTCTTTTAATAATTCTGTTAAACTTTCATAATGTTGGCCTGCTAAAATTTCGGTGGGCGCCATCAAACAACTTTGATAACCATTGTCCGCAGCTATTAACATGGCCATTAAAGCAATCATTGTTTTTCCACTGCCCACATCTCCTTGTAACAATCGATTCATTTGATAACCCTTGCCTACATCTAGTCTAATTTCTTTAATCACTCTTTTTTGCGCACCCGTTAACTCAAAAGGTAAATGCTTGCTATAAAAAGTATTAAAATAGTCCCCTACTTTTTCAAATAAATGGCCCTTACTATTTTTATGGCGATCAATTTTTATTAAATTAAGTCTTACTTGCGCCACAAACAATTCTTCAAAAATGAGTCGGTCTACCGCTTTTTTATAATTGGCCTGCGAGCTTGGAAAATGTATTTGTCTATAAGCCTCCCATCTGCCCATTCTGTTTCCCAACAAATGCGCTGGTAAATTTTCTGGTAGGTCTTTTTGGCTAATTTGTTGGAATAAGGTTTGGGTTAATTTTCCAATTTGTTTGGCATTGAGTCCGCGGGCTTTTAATTTTTCCGTGCTAGAATATACTGGTTCTAATAAAGATTTTTGCACCATGGCTTGGGCTACATAGGGTTCAATTTCTGGATGCACCATTTGTGCTTTCCCATTAAAAAAACTAACCCTTCCAAAAACCAAATAAGCTTGCCCTTCTACAATATTCTTTTGCACCCAAGTAATTCCCTGAAACCAGGCTAGTTCTATGGTGCCTGTTTCATCTTTTAACTGAGTGACCATGCGTTTGGCCCTTTTTACCCCAATAATATCGATGCCTTGCAAGACCCCTTTGAGCTGCACAAAATCCTGATCGGGGCTAATAGAGGCAATGGTCGCTACCTTGGTTTTATCAATATGCCTAAACGGGAAATGATGCAATAGGTCGTTAAAACTGAATAAACTCAACTCTTTTTTAAGCATATCCGCCCTCAGAGGACCTACGCCTTTCAGGTATTCAATAGGGCTAGATAATAAAGATGCTGTGCTCAATCTATTTTTTTTAAATTCTGTACAAATATCCCAAAAAGATGGCAAAAAATGGGTTCCTGATTCATTATCTTCGCAGTTCTATGGAAAAGGAAATTGTATTGAGCGGAATTAGGCCAACTGGCTTCTTGCACCTAGGCAATTATTTTGGTGCCATGCGCAATTATGTGCGTATGCAAGACGATTACAATTGTTATTTTTTCGTCGCCAACTGGCATAGCTTAACTACGCATCCCGATACCAAAACTTTAAAAGAAAGTGTACTTAGAGTAATTGCAGAAAATATTGCCTGTGGCTTAGACCCAGAAAAAGTGGCCTTATATGTACAAAGCGATGTACCTGAAATTGCTGAATTGTATTTGTATTTAAATATGTTGGCTTATAAAGGCGAATTAGAAAAGACCACTTCTTTTAAAGACAAAGTGCGCCTACAACCTGAAAATGTAAATGCAGGACTACTTACCTACCCTGTTCTTCAAGCAGCCGATATTTTAATACACCGTGCGGTGAAAGTGCCTGTAGGTAAAGACCAAGAACAAAACTTAGAAATGGCCCGCAATTTTGCGGAGCGTTTTAATTTTAGATATGGCGAAACTTTCCCTTTACCTTATGCCTTTAATTACAACAGCGAACTGGTAAAAATATTGGGTTTAGATGGGAATGGTAAAATGAGTAAGAGCGAAAACCAAAACACTACTTTGTTTTTGGCAGATGAAGACGAGGCTATTCGTAACAAGATAAAAAAAGCAAAAACTGATCAAGGACCGCTTACGCCCAATTCGGTGAAGCCAGATTATATTGAGAACTTGTTTACCTTGATGAAACTAGTGAGCAGTGCAGATACGGTGAAAAAATTTGAAGATGATTTTAATAATAGCAGTGATGGGAATTGTATCATAAGATACGGAGATATGAAAAAGCAATTGGGGGAGGATATGGTTAGGTTTATTCAACCTATTCGTAATCAAGCGCTTGATTTACAAAACAACAAAGACCTACTGAACAAGATCATTCGTCAAGGTGCAGACAAAGCAAGGGCAAGTGCTTCTAGCACCTTGTCTATTGTAAGGAAAGCGGTTGGCATGGACTATTAAACAGGACTAATTAATTATTAACAAAGATAAATAGTACTAAACTATTTTGTATTTTCACGACCATGGCAAAAGCTAAAAAACCCAAACACGTTGCAATTGCAGGAAACATTGGAGCGGGTAAAACTACTTTAACAGAAATGTTAAGCAAGCATTATCGTTGGATTCCGCAGTTTGAAGATGTAGACCACAATCCCTATTTGATGGATTTTTATGACGATATGACGCGTTGGAGTTTTAATTTGCAAGTTTATTTTTTACATGGCCGCTTGAACCAAATTTTAGAAATTCAAAGTGGTACAGAAACCATCATTCAAGATAGAACCATTTATGAGGATGCCAATATTTTTGCGCCCAACTTGCATGAAATGGGACTAATGAGTAAAAGAGATTTTGATAATTATTATGGTTTCTTTAGCACCATTAAAACTATGATTCAACCTCCAGATTTATTGATTTATTTAAAAGCCTCTGTACCAACCCTGGTTTCACAAATTCAAAAAAGAGGAAGAGAATATGAAGAAAATATTCGTTTGGATTATTTAAAAAAATTAAACGAGTACTACAATAAATGGATTGAGGGCTACAAAGAAGGCCCCTTGTTGATTATCGATTGCGATAAAAACAAATTCGGAGAATCGGAAGAAGATTTAGGCGAAATTATCAGCAAAGTGGATGGCATGCTGTATGGCCTTTTTTAATTACTAGTTTTTAATAATTTTCTGGAATGAGCAAGCTTACACCATCTATACTAGAGGAAATTAAATCTGTTGTAGGTGCTGATTATTTTTTTACTGACCAGGAAAGTTTTGCTAAATACGGTAGGGATGAAACCGAAAAATTACATTACACCCCACAAGTAGTTGTAAAGCCAAGAAAAGCCGAAGAGATCGCCCAACTTTTAAAAATTTGCAACCAATATTTAATACCTGTCACCCCAAGAGGAGCAGGCACTGGACTCACAGGTGGCGCCTTACCTCATTTAGGGGGATTGGTGATTTCCATGGAGCGTTTTAATACCATCTTAGCTCTTGATGAAAGAAATTTACAAGTGACTACCGAACCTGGCGTGATTACCGAAGTTTTACAAAATGCCGTGAAAGAAAAAGGTTTGTTCTACCCGCCCGATCCTGCCAGTAAAGGCAGTTGTTTTATTGGCGGCAATATTGCTGAAAATTCTGGCGGCCCCAAGGCCGTAAAATATGGGGTGGTCAAAGATTATGTTTTAAACTTAGAAGTAGTGCTTCCCACTGGTGAAATCATTTGGACGGGTTCGAATGTTTTAAAAAATGCAACGGGTTACAACTTAACACAGTTAATAGTTGGTAGCGAGGGCACTTTAGGCATTGTTACTAAAATTGTTTTAAGATTAATTCCGCATCCGAAATTTGATTTATTAATGCTAGCTCCTTTTAATAGTTTAGAAAAAGCAAGTGAGGCAGTGAGTGCGATATTTAGAGCAGGCATTACGCCGAGTGCCATGGAGCTCATGGAAATTGAATCTATTCAATTAGCAAGTAAAATGTGTGAGAGCACGGCCATTCCTATTACCGAAGATTTAGCTGCCCATTTAATTATAGAAGTAGATGGCAATGATATGGAGGTTTTAATGAAGGAAATGGAAGCTATTGCAGCAGTACTAGCAAACTTTGAAGTAGGTGAATTGTATTTTGCCGATGATGCACAACAAAAAAATGAACTTTGGAAAATACGCAGAAAAGCCAATGAAGCATCTGTAGCTGCAGGTTATACCATTGAAGAAGATACTGTGGTGCCTAGAGCTGAGCTACCCCGTTTAATAAAAGGGGTAAAAGCATTAGCCCTTGAAAATGGATTTAAAGTTGTTTCTTATGGACATGCAGGAGATGGCAATTTGCATATTAGAATTAACCACCCCAAGTACAAAAAGAGCTATGAGCATATCGAAATACAAAAAATTCTCATTGAAATATTTGAATTGGTAAAATCTTTGGGTGGCACCATTAGCGGCGAACATGGCATTGGACTAATTCAAAAGCCCTATATGTCTGTTTTATTTGATGAAGTGACCATGAATATTATGCGTGGCATTAAAAAAACTTTCGATCCCAATCATATTTTAAACCCAGGAAAAATATTTGATTTAAAATAAGCTCTCTATGAAAAATTCAACTATGCGTCTTCACTATTTTACTCTTCTAATTTTTTCTTTATTTAGTTTTTCAGCGAATGCGCAAAATATTATACAGACTAATAAAATTGAAAATCCAAGTCCTATTTTTTTTGGAGGTGGTATTGTATTAGGGGGAGGATCTGGTTCTTTTCAAATTGGATTGAATCCAGAATTAGTCAAAAGCGTGAATCAATACATCGACTTAGGCGCTGCCATGAATTTATATTTTGCATCCTACAAATCAATGGACCTTACTGGTAATATCAATGCTAGGTCCAACAATACTCAATTTGGACTGGGTGGTTTTTTAAGAGTATGGCCTATTGATCAATTTTTTATTCAAGTGCAACCAGAATACAACTGGACTTTCACCAATGCCAAAAGTTATGTCAATGGGAATTCCGGCAGTTCTAATGTAAGTGCTCCAAGTGTATTAGCAGGTATTGGCTACGGTAAAAGAAGTGAAAATGGGTTTTCTTATTTTTCTATCATGTTTGACTTAGTCAATTCTTTGCAATCACCCTACCGAATGGGACAATTGACTGCTCAGCCTATTATAAGAGCAGGGGTTGGCTTTCCTATATTTAGGGGTAAGAAAAAAATGCCTTAAGTTCTTCGATTGTTGAACAAATATTTAAGCGGTACCTACTGCGTTCGTATAAAAAATCCTCTTCCTCCATTTTATCAATCATCGCCACCAAAGGATCATAGAATCCTAGATAATTAAATAGCACTATTTTTTTATCGTGGATGCTTAAATTATTCCAAACAAGCATTTCAAAAAGTTCATCAAAAGTGCCCAAGCCACCTGGCAACACTAAGGCAGCATCTGCTTTTTCATATAAAAGTAATTTTCGCTCATGCATTGTCTCTGTAACAATTAATTCAGTTAACCCTTTATGCCCTGCCTCCCATTCCAATAATAATTTGGGCATAATACCCACTACTTTTCCTCCATTGGCTAAGCAGGCATTGGCTGTTGCACCCATCAAACCTTTATTTCCACCTCCATATACAAGTGTAATTTGTTCATTAGCTAACCAACTGCCAATAGCGATGGCCATTTGTTCAAAAGCAGGATTTTTACCCGGTTTTGAACCGCAGAAAACGGTTAGGGACTTAATTTTCATAAAAAAAGTTTTATAACTTGAATATAGCTGCAAATTAGCCAATTATTTCAAAGATTCTTACTACTTTGCCCATGCATTAATCAAAAAATATGAGCGCACCATTACTGTTTTTATTTGTGCTTATTTATTTCCTCATCCTACTAGGAGTGGCTAAAATCACAGGGAAGAATAGCAATAATATGTCCTTTTTTATTGGCAATAAAAACAGCCATTGGATGCTAGTGGCCTTTGGCATGATTGGTACTTCCTTAAGTGGCGTAACTTTTGTGAGTGTACCAGGCGCGGTGGGCAAGGATTCTTTTCATTATTTACAAATCACTATTGGTTATTTGATCGGCTACTTAGCCATTGCCTATGTGCTACTGCCTATTTATTACAAACTTAATTTGACTTCTATTTATCATTACTTAGAACAAAGATTGGGCTACAATGCTTATAAAACTGGCGCTTCCTTTTTTGTACTTTCCAGAACCCTAGGTGCAACTGCTCGGCTGTACTTAGTGGTGAAAATTTTACAAGTATTTATTTTAGACAATATGGGCATCCCCTTTTGGGGCACTACCTTGGTCATTCTAATGATGATTCTATTGTACACCTATGAAGGAGGCGTAAAAACCATTGTATATACCGATACCCTTCAAACTTCGGGCATGCTTCTTGGTTTAATTATTTGTAGCATTTATATTTTAAAGAACATGCATTTTTCTTTTTCTCAAGGGTTAGAAGCGATGCAGGTCAAAGGCTTGTCTACTATTTTTAATATGGAGGTGACTAGTAAAACTTTTTTTCTTAAACAAATTGTGGGTGGTGCTTTTGTGACTTTAACGATGACCGGCCTAGATCAAGAAATGATGCAAAAAAATATTTCTGTAAAAACTTTAAAAGATGCACAGAAAAATATGGTCACTATTGGATTTACCATGTTGCTAGTGATTAGCTTATTTCTTTACCTGGGCGGATTGATTCATTTATATGCAGCACAAAACAATATTCAAGCTATGGGTGATGATTTATTTCCTACCCTTGCCTTATTCCACATGCCTCCTTATATCTCCATCATTTTTATTCTTGCATTAATTTCTGCCTTATTTCCAAGTGCCGATGGAGCCATTACAGCGCTCACTTCAAGTTTTTGTATTGATTTATTGGGCATGCAAAGAAATACCCATTGGGATGAAGTTAAAAAGAAAAAAATTAGACAAAGAGTTCATTTGTGTTTCGCTTTTTTGTTTTTTATCATGGTACTTGTTTTTAAATGGATAGACAACAAAAGCATCATCGATTTACTTTTAAAGATTGCCTCTTATACTTATGGGCCACTATTAGGCTTATTTGCCTTTGGCATCTTAACCAAAAGAACGCTTAAAGATCATTGGGCCTTTCTTCCCTGTTTTTTAGCACCCCTATTGTGTTTGCTACTAGATTACTTACAACCCTATCTTTTGGGCAATTTTAGAATTGGACAGGAACTATTAATCATAAATGGGCTGCTTACTTTTCTAGGTCTTTGGTTGATTTCGAGCTCAAATAGAGAAAAAAGATAGACATTTGTTCCATGGAATTTATTCACCCTTTGGCCAATGACTATGCGCAAAAATACAGTAGTAGTACCCCCAGCTATTTAAAGCCATTGTTCGATGATACTTTGACTACTCATGCGCATGCCCATTTGCAAAGCAGTTGGACCCAAGGTGGTTTTTTAAGTTTTATCAGCCAATTGGTTCAACCTTCCAATATCTTAGAAATAGGAAGTTTTACCGGCTTTAGCGCCCTGTGTTTGGCCGAGGGCCTAAAAGCCAATGGCGAATTGCATACCATTGAGTTAAGAGAAGAGGATGCCAAAAAAGCGATGACTGCTTTTTCTACTAGTCCTAAAAGTCATCAAATCAAAATGCATATTGGAGATGCTAAAAAAATTATTCCTAGCCTTGATAAAAAATGGGACTTAGTTTTTATAGACGCAGACAAAACAAGCTATATCGACTACTATAATTTAGTACTACCCCTATTGAACGAAAATGGCATTCTACTAGTAGACAATGTACTTTTTCATGGTGAAGTGTTAGAAGCCAATATTCAAGGTAAAAGCGCTAAAGCCATTCAAGCTTTCAATGAGTATGTCCATGCCGATGAAAAAACGGAGCAAGTGTTATTAACAATGAGAGATGGCTTAACTTTGATTAGAAAAAAACAATAAAATGAAAAAAAGCTTCATTGCCTTAATGCTAGTCTTTTTAATCCCGAAATGCATATTAGCTCAAAAAACGGCTACTTTAATTTATATTGACGAATACAAAAATATTGCCATTAAAGAAATGAAACGAACGGGTATTCCGGCCTCCATTACTTTGGCTCAAGGCATCATAGAATCTAACAGTGGTCAAAGCAATTTATCTTTAAATTTCAAAAATCATTTTGGCATCAAATGTAAATCGGATTGGCAAGGAGAAACTACTTATCAAGACGATGATACAAAACAAGAATGCTTTAGGGTGTATCCAACAGCAGCGCGTTCCTTTATTGACCATTCTGATTTTTTAAAATCTAGACCCAACTATGCCCCTCTTTTCGAATTAGATCCTGTGGATGATTCGGCCTGGGCCTATGGTCTAAAAAAAGCAGGCTATGCCACTGCGCCTGATTATCCAAAAAAATTAATGAAAGTCATCACCGACTTTGAACTATCCCAATTCAATTTTCCTGAATTGGCCGAAGAAGATTCTGCTGAGGCAATAAAAACAATTGTTGTTGCAAAAAATACAGATACCAGTAAATCCTTAATTAAAGATACTACTGCTATTGCGCTCATTGCACCCAGCCCAATGATTGCTATAAAAGATTCGAGTATCCTTATAAAAAAAGATACCCTTATTCAATGGGTAGATACTGTTCAATTATCCAATGTCAAAGGCATCGAAGCTGTTTCCTCTCCTATTACTAGTACACCCAATGCCATCCAAGGTATTGTGCAAGTTAAACCAGCCCTATCAATAGACAGTATACCAATACTAGATACTGTAAAAAAACTAATACCTCTTACAAGCCCTAAGTATCCTGATGGTAGATTTAGAATCAATGAGGTTCCTGTGGTTTGGGCAAAAGCAGGTAGCGCTTACTTGGCCATTGCCACCAGTCAAAACGTTTCCTTATTTAGATTGTTTGAATACAATGAAATACCCCAAAACGATTTACTAGAAAATGACCAATTAATATTTTTAGCCCCTAAGAAAAAAGAAACACCTAAAAAAGTACATACTTTAAAAGCCAACGAAACTTTATACGGTATAAGCCAATCAGAAGGCATTCAGTTGAATTATTTGAAACAGTACAATCCTAAAGCCAGTGATGATAATTTAAAAGAAGGTGATTTTTTATTTTTATTCAGATCCTTTGATGCACCCAAAACAAGCAATGCATTGCTTGAAGCTCTTCAACCTTTTTCCCATTCAGCATCCAAAAGCAATCCTGAGCTTAAACCAATAACCAAAGCCGAAAAAGCAATGAAGGATAGCACAAGCGAGCTTAAAACCAAACCAGCTGCGAAAGATAAAATTGATTTAATTAAGAAAATAAAATCCTTCATTAAAAAGAAAGCATAGTTCCACTGCTCTTAAATAAAACCCATGCCTACCATAAAAATACTAGATAAAGAATTTGTACCCTATTTGAATGAAAAAGAAATTCAAGAAAAAATTACCAAGCTAGCGCATCAGATCAATACAGATTATGCAGGCAAGAAGCCTATCTTCCTATCTATTTTGAATGGCTCTTTTTTATTTACTGCCGATTTATTTAAACAAATTACTATTGAAGCAGAAGTTTGTTTTATCAAACTAGCTTCTTACAAAGGCATGACTTCTTCGGGCAATGTCATTACCGCCATTGGACTAGAAGCCAATGTCAGCGACCGACACATTGTTATTCTAGAAGACATTATTGATACGGGTAAAACATTGCACCACTATTTGCCTCAATTGGCCTCCAGCGGCCCCGCTTCCGTTAAGATTGCTGTTTTATTGAATAAAAAAGAAGCCTTGCAATTTCCTGTACAAGTAGATTATTCCTGCTTCGACATCCCCAATAAATTTGTGGTAGGCTATGGCCTTGACTATGATGGGCTGGGTAGAAATTCAAAAGACATCTACCAATTAAAATAAAATTACTTGCTTGGCTTGGGCTGGAAGTTAGGGCTTTGTTGCATCTTCTCTAATATAGCCTTTTCATCTGCACTTACTTGTTGAGGTGTCCAAACATTCACATTAATTAATTGATCTCCTTTGCCATAGCCTTGCACTTCTGGGAACCCTTTACCTTTTAATCTAAATATTTTGCCACTTTGTGTACCTGGTGGAATTTTTATTTTAGCACGACCATCAATGGTGGGCACTTCTATACTAGTTCCAAATACCGCATCGGGTATCGTAATATATAAATCAAATGAAACGTTCAAACCATCTCTATGTAAACTCTCATGTGCTTCTTCTTCAATCATGATAATTAAATCCCCAGCACTTCCACCCCTTTCACCTGCATTGCCTTTGCCAGACATACTCAATTGCATACCATCTTGCACACCCCCTGGAATATCAATGGATATAGTTTCATCTCCATACACACGGCCTTCCCCCTTACAAGGCGCACATTTTGCAGTGACGGTATTCCCTTCTCCATTACAAGTAGGACAGGTATTCACTGTTTGCATTTGACCTAAAAAAGTATTGGTGACTCTTTTCACTTGACCTGATCCGTTACAAGTACCACAGGTTTGCACACTGTTTTTATCTTTTGCTCCATTGCCTCCGCAGGTAGTACACAAGACATGTTTTTTCACTTTCACTTGCTTGTTGGCCCCATTGGCAATTTCCTCAAAATTCATTTTTAGTTTAATTCTCAAATTGCTTCCTCTTTGACCTCTTGATCTTGAAGAACGAGAACGACTGCCGCCTCCACCACCAAAAAAACTTCCAAAAACATCTTCCCCAAATACATCTCCGAACTGACTAAAAATATCGTTCATATCCATTCCACCTCCACTAAAACCACCACCACCGCCCGCACCTGGACTAAATGCAGCATGTCCAAAACGATCATACTTGGCTTTTTTATCTGCGTCACTTAATACCTCATAGGCCGATGCCGCTTCTTTAAATTTTTCTTCCGCAGCTTTATCACCCGGATTTCTATCTGGATGAAACTGCATGGCCACTTTTCGGTAGGACTTTTTTATTTCATCAGCAGAAGCAGATTTTGTAACGCCTAGTACTTCGTAATAATCTCTCTTTGACATAGTGTTAATTTATTTACCAACTACCACTTTTGCAAAGCGGATAATTTTATCATTTAATAAATAGCCTTTCGATATTTCATCCACTACTTTTCCTTTTTGTTTATTGTTGGTAACAGGTATTTCAGTAATGGCTTCATGTAATTCAACATTAAAATCTTTGTGTAAACTTTCCATAGCTGTTACACCTTTTGATTGTAAGGTGGAACGAACTTTATTAAAAACCAACTGAATGCCTTCTCTTTGTAGTGCAAGGTCATCGGAACTATTTAATTGCTTTTCTGCTCTGTCGCAATCGTCCATTACATCCAACATAGCGACAATGACTTCTTTTCCTGCCGTTTGTATTAAATCCAATCTTTCTTTGGCCGTCCTTCTTCTGAAGTTTTCGAATTCAGCCATGAGACGAAGGTATTTATCCTTTTGGTCGGCCAAATCTGCCTTCATTTGATCAAGCTCGCTCAATGGCGCAGCTTCTTCGGCAGGAGCGGTTTCGCTGCTGTTTTCCCCCTCCTTTTGAGCTGGTAGGGTCTGTTCTGTCAAATCGATGTCTTTTTCTTCCATAGTTTTCATATTGTTACAAATATCTCCCAAAAATATTGCCAAAGCAATAATTAGAGCAAAATTGACAGAAATGGCCTCAAAATTGGCACAAGTTGTCACTAATTTGGGGGGTATATTTGTGCCATGACAAAGGTGTATTTAAATAAAAAGATCAACCCCAGAATTGCCCTAGGCCACCCCTGGATTTACAACAACGAAGTGGACCGTATTGCAGGCCCTATCGAGCCGGGGGATATCGTGGAAGTGTACTTTTTTGATGGCCAATTGGCAGGTCGTGGTTACATCAATCCCAACTCTCAAATCATCATTCGTTTACTCACGCGTAAAAGAGAAGAAATTGACCCTGCCTTTTTTCATAAAAAAATTAAAGAAGCCTGGGCTTATCGTCAAAAACTAGGCTATGTTGAAAATTGTCGTTTAGTATTTGGAGAAGCGGACGGTATTCCTGCATTAATCATTGACAAGTTCAACGATTATTTTGTGCTTCAAACCTTATCCCTTGGTATTGAAAAATGGAAAGAAGCAATAGTTGCCGCCATTAATGAAATTTTTAAACCCAAGGGCATTTATGAAAGAAACGATGTACCTGTGAGAGAATTAGAAGGCATGGTGCAGCAAAAAGGATTTTTATCTGATCCTTTTGCAACAGAAATTATCATTCAAGAGAATGATTTACAATTTTATGTAGATATTGAAAATGGACAAAAAACAGGCTATTTTTTAGATCAACAAGACAATAGAAAAGCTATAAAAAATATAGTTCAAGGGGCCGATGTGTTAGGCGCATTTACTTATACAGGCACTTTTGAAATTCATGCTGCGCATTATGGTGCAAAATCGGTATTAGGGATTGACATTTCAGAAGGGGCCGTAGCGCAAGCGAATAAAAATGCGGCCTTGAATAAATTAGAGCATATTGTGAAGTTCGAAGCTATGAACGCATTTGATGTTTTGAAAAAATGGGGAAAGGAAGGAAGGAAATATGATGTGGTGATGTTGGATCCGCCTGCATTCACCAAAAGCAGAAACAATATTGACAAAGCAGTCACTGGTTACAAAGAAATTAATTTAAGGGGTATGCAGATGCTTCGTAATGGTGGCTTTTTGGTAACATCAAGTTGCACCAACTTAGTGAGTCCTGAATTATTTTTAGACACGATACAAATGGCTGCCTGGGATGCTAAGAAAAGAATTCGTCAAGTGACCTATCAAACGCAATCGAGCGATCATCCTATTATTTGGGGGATGGAAAATACCCACTACTTGAAATTTTTGATTGTAGAAGTTTGCGATCGATAGAAATTAATACGATTGTAATTAATATTCTATAAAAATTAGAAAAAAGGGTTCCATTTTACTGGAACCCTTTTTAAAATCATTAGACAGCGGAATGTTAATTTTATATTCTATAAAAATTAACATGAAGCGACGCTTCAGTTCAATTTATTCAAAGTAGTTTGAATGGCTTCGAAATTAGGTAAGTCACCTGGGGTAGCACAAATTTCTTCGTATTGAACCACACCCTCTTTGTCAATCACAAAGGCAGCACGCTTACTTACACCTTGCATTTCAAAAGCAGGGAAAACATCGTACTTCACACCATAAGCAGCAATGGCAGTTTTATTAAAATCGCTCAATAAAGGGAAGTTTAATTTTTGCTCTTCTTTGAATTTACCTAAAGTAAATAAAGAGTCTACAGAAATGCCTATGACTTGTGCATTGGCGGCATTGTAAGTAGCGATATTATCTCTAATGCTACATAGCTCGGCAGTACATACGCCTGTAAAAGCCAATGGAAAAAATAAAACCACTACATTTTGACCTTTAAAATCTGCCAAATTAGTTGCTTTTTTATCTGTATCAAAAAGCGTGAATGCTGGGGCTGGATGGCCTGTTAAATTGCTCATTTTATTTGTTTTATATTATTTATTTATTTTAAAATCTAGTAGGTCAAAATTAAAAATGTTTCCCGACTAAAGCGTTTATTTAATGTTTATTTTGTTGAAGTTTTTCTCTTTTCGAAACTTCATTTGCAGAATCCATCAATTCTTTAAATTCAATAGGATGTCGCTCTAAGTAATCGATGGTATGGTAAAAAGCTACTCTATCTACCTTATTTAAATCAAAAATCTGTTGATACATTTGAACATTTATTTTGTTTACTTTCCAAGTGCTATCCAATATAGAAGCTCTTGTGTAATACTCATCGGCTTGCATCAATTGCCAAACTACCCCTTTCATTTTATTGATGTCGATTAAGTTTTCTTTCTTAGTGCTAGGCTTACAACTTAACAGGGCCAGTAAAAATATAAGGAGGGTATTTCTCATTCTAACTTTTCTTTATATTTATTTAAATTGGCAATATCAATGGCAGACATCGTAGTCAATAATTGTTTTTTCATGGCCTTGTCCGCCGGGGTAAATAGGCCAACAATTTCTGTATATTTTGCTTGCATTAAAATAGGCACTGCCATAGAATTAGAGCTAGCCTCATGTATTTCTTGAAAGCTCATTAAAGCGTTTAACAAAGCGGTTCTGGCTATTTCGGGTTTCTCTGACATCGCATCCAAACCATCACGATAATAATTGTAAATAACCCCATGTATTTTATCGTAACCGGCTTTAGTAAAATTATCTAGAAATATATACCGGTTTCTTCGACCATCGTATGATTTCCAACCAGTAATGCCCGAACCTTCGGGTGCATTATTGACAATATTGAGCGCCTTTTCAAAATAAGGTACCCCCGCTTTTAAAGCAAATGAATCGTAATCTAATCCTAAGATGACATAAATATAATAAGCCAAGGTTGCGGTTAAATTAGCCTCCAATGCATTGGCGCCTTGTACCCTATTTTCATTGAATTCAATTGGCTGAGCCAGTTGGTACTTAAAAGTAAAATTAGCATCTTGCATGTTCAATAAGGTAGAAGTATACGCAGCATTGTGTACAGGCCTATTGGAGACTACACTCAGTTTAGCATCGAAAACACCAGGTGATACAACAGATTCAATAGTAATAAAAAAATTACAATCTATTTTTTCTTCTGCAGCAAAAATATCCGAAGACCATTTTCTTTGATTGATAAAGTCTTTCAATTGCGTTTGCAATTCAGGAAATAATTTGGCGTCTACTTGATTGTCTACCTTATTGGATTGAATGGTGATGGTGGCAGCCAATTCTTGGGCAGGCAAAGAAGTATCTAAGCATAAGCCAATAAAAAATATATAAAAGAATTTCTTCACCATCTTCTTTACTATTAATGCTCTAAAATACAAAACGTCCCGATGAAAAATTCATTTCGGGACGTTTTTATACTTCGTTTTTATAAATTAACGGAATAAATCTGTTTCCTCATTTTTACGATAATAAATCTTGTCCTCTATAAATTCAGCGGTAGCCAAAATAGCAGGATTAGGCATACGCTCATAAGCCTTTGAGATTTCAATTTGTTCTTTGTTCTCATGGATTTCCTCTAAGCTATCTGTATGACTTGCAAATTCTTCTAATTTAGAATGCAATTCCTCTCTTACAGAGATATTGATTTGATTGGCTCTTTTAGAAATAATAGAAATTGATTCGTACAAATTTCCAGTTTTATCTTTCAAAGATTTCAAATTCTTTGTTTCAACAACAGAAGGGGTGTTGGCGCCCATGTTTCTTCTTAGTTTACTCATTTTAATTTATTTAAATAATTATCAGTTTGTTTCTTAATTTTTTTAGCTTCAGCCAATAAGGGGCTCTCGCTATATCTATCTACAAAATCATTATATTCCAAAATAACTTTTGCAAATCGTTCCTTTTGTTTGTCTACAAAACTATTTTCTGCAAACATATAATACGCTTTCAATGTCAATAATTTATATTGATCTGATTTTTTTGAATCAGGGTACCCATCGGACAACAAGCTATAAGAAATGGCCGAGGCGCGGTACAAAGCAAGATTATAATACAAGGAAGCCGTGTTAAAGTCCTTTTTCTCTAATTTAGCATGACAAGCCTCAATCACCTCCGTAGCTTCTTTTGCTTTTGGGCTAGTAGGATGACCATCAATGAATGCTTGCATCAATTGAATGGTTCTATTGGTGGTGGTTTGATCTAATTCAGCTTTAGGAGAACGTTTGTAATACGTATAAGCACGCATGTATTCAACGTCTTCTGTTTTAGGACTGTTAGGAAAATACTCAACGAAAGTTTTAAATAAATTTTCTGCGTTTTGATAATCATTATCGAAATAATAAGAATTCGCAAATTGTAAATACAACTCTTCGTATCTAGGAGTTCCTTTAACAAATGGCATAACCGATTCAAAGAGCTGTTGTGCGTTACTGTATTTTTTTTCTTGAAAGTACTTTTCGGCCATCTTCACCTTAAAGTCCGTATCCTTATTCTTTAAAATTTGTTGAAATTTTGAAGTACAGGATCCAAAAGTCAAAACAACACAAAAAGCAACTAATATTCTATTCATACAGGGAGGCAAAATTAACTAATATTCAGCAATTTAGAACTAAAAAGGTTCCCAATGAAACCCCCTTCGTTAAGAAATAGCAAAAAAATTCCTTTTCTTGGCCATTTTTGAACTTCCTCCTTTAAAAATCAGGAAGCCTAGTCATAAAATTGGTCTCTTTACTTGCATAAAGAGACCAACTTAAATGTATTAGAACAAAACTAACCCTGGGATTAACCAGCGTTATTCTCGTCCATTTTAGCTTTGATTTCAGCCAAAGCACCTAAGTCACCCAAGGTAGATTTCTCTACTTTAGCTTGAACTGCTTTCACTGCTTTTTTAGTCTTTTCTGTTTCGACTTTAGCTTCTTTCTTCGCTACTTCTTTTTCTTCTGTGATGGCTTGCTCCCAAATTCTAGCATGGCTTACTACAATACGCTTTTCATTACGATCAAATTCGATCACCATGAACTTCGCTGTTTCTTCTGCTTGAACTTGCTTACCGTCTTCTTTAGCTAAATGACGATTAGGTGCAAATCCTTCTAAACCATGTGGCAATTGAACAATGGCTCCTTTGTCGTCTTTACGAACAATGGTACCCTCATGAATAGATCCGATCGCAAAAGTTTGCTCTAATGCATTCCAAGGATCTTCTTCTAATTGCTTATGACCTAATTGTAATTTTCTATTTTCTTTATCAATGTTCAAAATTTTGATATCGATAGATTCACCCACTTTAACATATTCAGAAGGGTGATTGAAACGCTTCAACCAACTTAAATCGCTGATGTGAATCATTCCACCAATGCCTGATTCTAATTCAATAAACACACCATATGGAGTGATATTTTTTACCAAGCCTTTGTGTTTGCTACTTTCTGGGAATTTGTTATCGATAGAACTCCAAGGATCTTGAGACATTTGTTTAATGCTCAAGCTCATTTTACGTGCATCTTTATCCAAGGTAACCACTTTCGCTTCATGCTCATCTCCCAATTTGAAGAATTCTTTTGCATTGATTGGCGTGTTGGCCCAAGTAATTTCAGAAACGTGTACCAAACCTTCAACACCTGGTTGAATTTCTAAGAAAGCACCGTAGTCTTCGATATTCACTACTTTACCTTTGATTACGCTACCTTCTGAAAGCACTTCTGGCAATACATCCCAAGGATGTGGAGTCAATTGTTTTAAACCTAAGCTGATACGTTTTTTGTCATCATCAAAGTCTAATACTACCACTTGAATTTTTTGATCTAATTTAACCACCTCACTTGGGTGAGAGATTCTACCCCAAGAGATATCAGTGATATATAATAAACCATCTAATCCACCTAAGTCCATGAACGCACCAAAGTCAGTGATGTTTTTAACCACACCTTCTAACACTTGGCCCTTCTCTAATTTACTCATGATTTCAGCACGTTGTGCTTCGATATCGCTTTCAATTAATGCTTTATGTGATACAACAGCATTCTTAATAGTTTCGTTGATCTTCACTACTTTGAATTCCATTGTCTTTCCTACGAATTGATCATAATCAGTAACGGGTTTCACATCAATTTGAGAACCTGGTAAGAATGTCTCCATACCAAATACATCAACGATCAAACCACCTTTTGTTTTGCTTGTTACTAAACCGGTAACTACTTCGCCAGTTTTGTGTACTTCCATAATTCTTTCCCAAGCACGGTAAATACGCGCAGACTTACGGCTTAAGTGAAGATTACCATCACGGTCTTCTTTTTCTACTACCATTACCTCTACTGTATCACCAGTTTTAACACCATTGGTGTCACGAAATTCATTCAATGAAACCAAGCCATCACTTTTAAAACCAATGTTTACTACAACATCTGTTTTAGTTAAAGCAACTACTAATCCATTCATGATTTCTCCATCAGAAATTTGTACGAAAGTGCCATCATACACTTTATCATACTTTACTCTTTCAGCTTCTGCATAATGACTAACGTTACGTTTGTCAACGCTCCAATCAAAATCGTCATGCGCTGTAA
>Ga0214919_10003984_pt1 | contig 21826 bp, 11 predicted proteins | sample LL1503_MetaG_FD_177994 | JGI IMG/M metagenome (GOLD analysis project Ga0214919, IMG submission 177994) | Freshwater microbial communities from Lake Lanier, Atlanta, Georgia, United States - LL-1503 | ecosystem: Environmental > Aquatic > Freshwater > Lake | place: USA: Georgia | collected... | reverse complement strand
GCGAGAGCGCATGGCCGTGGTATTTCGATGCTTGATGGAGAGATGGCTGATGGATTAGTGCCTGATGGATTGGTCCCGGATGGATCCATGGAAGTTGAAGAACTAGGCGGTGGATCCGGCGCTGGAGTTGGAGCTGGGGCTGGATCAGCAGAAGCGCTCGTTGAGAAAGCGAAAGTGAGACATGGTCGGGGGATTGGTGGCAAGCCAGTCTTGTCTAGAGGCTTATCGTATGACGCCATTACAGGAGTTTCTGTGAAAGAGGAAAGTGGGAAATTTTACTACACGCTACATGGTCTCACTAAAATACAGTTCAGTGATTTTTCCAGACCAGGACAATCTTTATTTTCTAAGCTTGCGACCAGAGTCTTGGGGCCTGAAGCAGGCTTAGAAGCTTTTTATACAAAGGATTTTGGCGCTGTTATTTCTATTAAAAAAGAGCATGCGACAGGATTCATCCAAGAGCTAAGGGCGATGAAAGAGGGCGTGCCTCATTTTTTGCTTCCTCGGTATCAAAGATTTGCCAAGCAATTGGCAGAAGTAACGCCAGGAATGCCTCGTTTAAAAGATTTAGATTTAAAAAGACCGATTGTCTTTGTGGAAGAAATTGCAGATATGCAGTTGAAACTTGAGTTGAATGACGAGAGCGAAATATTGAGGTTTAAATTTTTGAATGTGCGCTTGGGTCGATTCAATGAGATTTTTAGGGAACGGCAATCCTTGGCTAAGGCTTTTTCTAAGGCGGAAGGGGAGAAAGAGTATCCTTATATTTTGATTCGGAAAGAGAAAGTGCTTCTTTTTATGCAGACCTTTTTAGGTGATCCATCTATTAAAGCCGCTAATTTGCCGGGCTATTATCAGTTTTGTGAACACATGCTAAGCCTCGTTCCTGAGCTTAAGATAAAAATTATGGCTCCTGCTTTAAAAAGAGGTATGCAATCTTGGAATGTAGAGCCTGCTCAAGAAAAAAAGGGGATGTTGCTTTACCAACTGACTGATTTAAGCGCAAAGGATGACTGGGATGTCTTAAAGAGACCAAGCTCAAATTTAGGTAATCTGATTAGGAATTCTGGTGGGAAGCTGGAGTGTGCTCTGGGTCGTCATGAAATATTTTTGCCTATTACAAAAGCTGCGGAAATTATTAGTCAGATGCATGCTTTAAAAAATATGCGTTTCATTAAGGGCCTGGCTGAAAAATTTAAAAGTGCGAGTCCAGAGAAAATTAAGAATGCAATTATTTTTTATACGCAGCCTCCTATTACTAAGATTGAAAATATCTGTGCTGAGACGGTGAGTGTTAGTCAAAAAAAGGGGCAGGTTATTTATGTGCTGCATCACTTAGATAAAAAATTTTTTAAGGATCATATGCGACAGCCTCGTACTCATATCTCTCAGTGTTTAGCGAGCTGTGGTGGGAGTTCTTATGTTGATGTAAAAGACAATAACAATAAAAAATTGACGATCCCCCGCTCTCAGATTCAGCATTTTTTTAATTTGCTTTCAAGGCCTTCTACGCGTCTTGAGATTTTTGATGATGAATATGCCAAATTTGTTGATGTGCTTAAAAAAGCTTATGACTCCATGCAGGCGTCTAGGCCTGTTCTTGTGTCTACATTATTGGGTGATGGATCGATCTATCAGTGCATGATTTTAGATGCTGATGGAAATTGCCGTGGTGAAATAACTTTAGAAAATAAAAAAACTAAAAAGACTGAAGGGTCATCAGATGCCCTATCAGAAAAAGAAGAGGGAAAACTAGAAGAGATTCTAGAAAAATTATTAAAAGAAAAGCCCTTGTCAAAACTCTCAAAAAGGCTGACTCAAGAAGGTTTTTGTCTGAAGTTAAAGCATAAGATTAATAAAAAATTTAAAGGCGCTTTAGATTTTTTAATAGATGATTCAGTGATTAAATCAGGGGATAAAAAAGAGAAAGCAGAAAGGAAAGAAAGAAAATCAGAAGACATGCTAGGGGTCATTAAAACAAAATTGGTCAAGAAAGATCTAGCAGCTTCAGGCCTTCGTGAGCCGGAATCTTCTGAAGAATTTTCTGTGATGTTTAAAAAGTATGAAGATCGTCTGAAGGTTGAAGTTAACAAGGGAAGCGCAAAAGGGGGCAGGTATCTTTTTAACGGGATAATCCCAGGGGTGAATCTGACAGAATTCTTCGACAATTATTCATTGAAGATTCGCGTTGCTGATCAGATCAAGTTGTTGATAGCACCGTTTAAAAAAACAAGTTGTTTAGACGTTAAAGAAAAAGAGCGTCTTAAACAGATGATGATTACTAGGGTCCCTGGTTGGATTGATGAAATTAAAGAGAAACTTGCACGTCAAGCATTGCCTGACTTGCCTGATCTGCCTGGATGTGTTCTTCGTTGGTTAAATTTTAGATGTCGCGACTCTGTTCCAGCCTATTTTATTTCAGGTGTTCGATCTAATGAAAAAAGCTATGAGGAGAGCCATGGCCTGAAAAATAAAAGTGATGATGCTTTAACCTATCAAGGCCATTATTTGGTGAATCAGAAAACGGGGGCGCTTTTTTTTGGGGATGAGAAAAAAGATGAGTTATTGGCAACAATACGAGCTGCCAATTCAAGCTTCACTCTCAACCCTGAAGATATCTTCAAGTATAAGAATTTTAGGATACAACAAGCCTCTCAAAAGGCTTTTCTCAAATTAAAAAGAGATAGGGCTGGTCAAGTCGTCATTTCAGAGGGCGGCTTAGGTGATGGACCCGCTGGCGCAGGGTCAGGGGCGGGAGCTGATTTAGATGATGGTTCAAATGCTGGTTTGGTTTCTCAGAATAAAGGCAGAATTTTAGCGGCCGGTCCGGGGGGTTCGCCGCAGATGCTTAAAGGTGGAACAGAAAAAATCCCCAAAACAACAGGGGTGCCTGCGACACCCTTCGCCGCTTTGGCTCAAGGTCTTGGGCCTGCTCATGGGAAGCGTTCTAGAGATGGGGCTGGAATTGAAGCTGGAATTGAAGCAGGTCGTTCATGTGGTCTTTGATTTTGACCCGTGAGTTAACAAAAAAATAAAAAATAAAATAAACAAGGGAAAATTCATGTCAGGAATTCCAGAATTTTTAAAATCTATTTATCCAATAGATGAAAATCCATTAGCAGAAGCAGCTGTCAAGGCAGTCTTAGCTAAAACAAATGTGGCGGCTGAAGAAGAGTTTTATTTTGCAATCCCAGATCATTTTGAAAAAGAAGATGAGCTAGAACTTAATTCCAGTCATAAAAAATTGTTGAGCCGAGAGGCTAAGGCCGATCTTTTGGACTTATCTCAAAAAGTAGAGCGATATATTGTTCCAGAAGACAGTGGGAACCCACTCAGTGGCGCTTATGGATTGAGATGTAAAGCAGGGTCGAAGAATAGAATCAAACAGGGTGATTATATTTGTGATTACCCAGGCGTAGTGACCACGGCTGAATTTGTAAAAGACGGTGATTATCACTTGAACTTGCCGAATCCAGATGGCTTGTCTGAAGATGAAGTGCTGTTTATTAATCCCCAGCAAAATGAATCTGCAGAATCTAGAGAATCTAAGTTTGATCCTGCTTTAGGGCATTGTGTGAATGCCAGTCATACCTACGGTGTTTTTGATGCGAAACTAGATCATGAGCCTAATTGCACGTATGTGTTTTATAGAAAAAAGGGCGATCGTTTTTTTCGGGCGGTGCTGGTGGCGCTAAGAGATATAGCGCCTGGCGAAGTCTTGTATGCCGATTATGGAAAAAGCTATTGGGAGGCCTGGGCGAGAGCGCATGGCCGTGGTATTTCGATGCTTGATGGAGAGATGGCTGATGGATTAGTGCCTGATGGATTGGTCCCGGATGGATCCATGGAAGTTGAAGAACTAGGCGGTGGATCCGGCGCTGGAGCTGGAGCTGGGGCTGGAGTTGGAGCTGGATCAGCAGAAGCGCTCGTTGAGAAAGCGAAAGTGAGACATGGTCGGGGGATTGGTGGCAAGCCAGTCTTGTCTGGAGGCTTATCGTATGACGCCATTACAAGTATTTTGGCAGAAGAACAAACAGAGGGGGTTTCGTACAGTATCCATGGTTTCGATAAAATAAAATTTAGGCAACTATTTCGTAAGAAATCGGTCATTTTTGACATTTTAAAAGAAATTTCTGGAGCCTCTCCAGATGCCTCATTCTCAGACTCTGGGGTGGTCACTTTAAATATTAAAACAGAACATCTGGAAAAATTTATCCGTGCGCTTTTTATGAAAAAAACAATTGTTCAGGGTTTGAATCGGCGATATGAGAAGCTTGCTAAAGACCTTAATCAGGCGCTACCCCTCCATCTTCAAGTGCAGTCTTTAGTGGCGTCGGATAATAGTCCTAAAGTAAAAAATGTAGGTGAGATTGACTTAGTGCTGGAGAGTCATGATGAGCATTCTGATCTGTGTGTATTGAAACTGCTCAATATTCGTCATGCTAGATTTAGCCAGCTGATACAAAAAGAGCATGCTTTCGGGCGGGCATTAATAGCCGCTGGGAGTATTGGTAATGTATATCCCAAGATTACAATTCAGAAAGAAAAAATAACGGTTTTTATTCAAGCGCTCCTGGATTCTTCCAAGACGAAGACGAGCCATTTGCCCGCTTATGAAGCTTTTTCGAAAAAAATAGCTCTGCTGTTGCCAGAGTTGGAGATTGTGATCACGCCACCAAAGCTGAAAAAAGGGATGCAATATTTTGTTGTAGATCCAGCTAAAGAAATCAAAGGGATGGTCGTTTATCAATTTCAGGGGCGTAGAGCTGACTGGGATACTCTTGCTAATAAAAGGCGTCCCTTTTGGAAGCTGATAGAGTCAATGGGTGGAAGCATGAATGCTTGGCAGGTTTTTTTGCCCTGTACCAGTGCTGTAAGCATTATTCAACAAATCCATCAATTGCGACTCAAAGGTCCCATCCAATCAATCGCTGAAAAAATGAAGGCCGCAAGTCCAACAGTGCTCAGAGAGCAGATTGTTTTTCATGCAGATGATTTTGTTAGAAACTTTTGGGATATGTCTGTTAAGACAATCACTTTGAGTCAGGAGAAGGATCAGCTTATTTATGTATTTGCGTCTTTAGATAGCTCATTTTTTAACATGAATATGCAGAATAAATACTCTTTTTTTGGACAGTGTGTGGGGCGACACGGGGGGCGAGTTTTCTGTGATTTAGCGGACCACCGCTGCAGAAAATTAGTCATTCCCCGAGAAAATCGCATCGCTTTTTTTGAAGCACTGAAATCTCCTAAAAATCGTCGATTTTTGAAAGAGTATGAGTTTTTGTCGAATCTACTTTCAGACATGGCTTCTGATTTGCCCTTGAGTTCTGGAATGAGCTCTGAAATAACGCCTGGAAAAAGAGCTGATCGCAGCATGGGCGTTTTATCTGGATTCAATCTTTTAGCAACGCCTTTAGAGCCTTTAGAAGAAGGTGTTTTCCAGTGCATGGTTTTAGATGCAGAGGGAAATAGTCATGGAGAGATAGCCTTAAAAAATAACAAAATGGGGGAGAGTGATTTAACAAAAAAAGAAGAAGATGACTTTATAAAGATTTTAGAAGAAGTCTTGAAAGGTCATTCATTTTTAAGACTTTCGAAGAAGTTATCTCAAGAATATTTTTGTCAAGAATTAGCGCTTAAGATTCGTGAAAAATTTCATGGAGATTGGGATTTTTTAATAGAAAAATCTGTAATGAAAGAAAAAAAGGAAGTTCCCGTAGCGCCCGTAGCACCTGTAGCACCTGTTAAAACAAAGCCAGTCTTGGCAGCGCCCGGCGAAAATAGGCATGGTGAAGAGCTGACCTTGGCATTTACAAAAGTGAGTAGATCCAGTGAATCGAAATTAAAATTTGCAGTGAGGCGACTTGGCGGTGGTGAGTTGTTAATTGGTCAGGTGCGAATAGAGGGCATAGATGAGTTTTTATCGGATCGTTCTCTCAAAGCGCCTGTTACTGAGAAGATTAAATCTTTGATGAATGAGCAGGGAAAAATTGCAAGCATAGAAAGTCAGAAGGACATCCTGAGAAATCTTATTTCTAAAAAAATTCCTGTCTGGATTGCTGAAATTAAAAAAGAGCTGAAGCAGCAAGAATCGCCGAGTCTGCCGAGTCTTCCTGGCTGCACTGTTGAATTATTGAATTTTAGATTGCGTCAACCGGCACCTGCTTACTTTATTTCCATGGTTCCCTCTAATGAAGTGGCCTATAGAGCAGCGAATGGTATTAAAAATAGAAACGGGGATGCGTTGACCTATCAGGGCCACTATCTGTCTGATCAAAAGGGGCAGCTTTTTTTTGGTGAAGAAAAAAAGAAAGAATTAGTAGCAGCAATACTGTCTGTCGATTCGACATTTAAGATCAGCGTTAAAGATATCTTGACTTACAGAACTGCAAAAAAACGCAAGAAAGAACCGGAGCATGTGCTTGGGTCAGCACCAGTGCGGACTTATCAAGTCACTGCGAAGGGTCACTTAAGTGAAGGCCCCGCTGGTGCAGGGTCAGGGGCGGGAGCTGAGTTAGATGATGGTTCAGGTGATAGTTCAGGTGATGGTTTGGTCTCTAAAGATAAACGCAGAATTTTACCGACAGGTCCGGATGGTTCGCCGCAGATGCTTAAGGGGCGAAAAGAAAAAATCTCCAAAGCAACAGGGTTGCCTGCGACACCCTTCGCCGCTTTGGCTCAAGGTCTTGGGCCTGCTCATGGGAAGCGTCCTCGAAGTGAGGCTGGAAATGAGGCTGGAAGTGAGGCTGGAAGTGAGGCTGGAAGTGAGGCTGGAAGTGAGGCTGGAAGTAAAGCAGGTCATTCATGTGGTCTTTGATTTTGACCCGTGAGTTAACAAAAAAATAAAAAATAAAATAAACAAGGGAAAATTCATGTCAGGAATTCCAGAATTTTTAAAATCTATTTATCCAATAGATGAAAATCCAGCTGCAAAAGAGGCGGTCGAAGCAGTCTTAGCTAAAACAAGTCGAGCAAGTAAAGATGAGTTTTATTTTGCAATCCCAGATCATTTTGAAAAAGAAGATGAGCTAGAACTTAATTCCAGTCATAAAAAATTGTTGAGCCGAGAGGCTAAGGCCGATCTTTTGGACTTATCTCAAAAAGTAGAGCGATATATTGTTCCAGAAGACAGTGGGAACCCACTCAGTGGCGCTTATGGATTGAGATGTAAAGCAGGGTCGAAGAATAGAATCAAACAGGGTGATTATATTTGTGATTACCCAGGCGTAGTGACCACGGCTGAATTTGTAAAAGACGGTGATTATCACTTGAACTTGCCGAATCCAGATGGCTTGTCTGAAGATGAAGTGCTGTTTATTAATCCCCAGCAAAATGAATCTGCAGAATCTAGAGAATCTAAGTTTGATCCTGCTTTAGGGCATTGTGTGAATGCCAGTCATACCTACGGTGTTTTTGATGCGAAACTAGATCATGAGCCTAATTGCACGTATGTGTTTTATAGAAAAAAGGGCGATCGTTTTTTTCGGGCGGTGCTGGTGGCGCTAAGAGATATAGCGCCTGGCGAAGTCTTGTATGCCGATTATGGAAAAAGCTATTGGGAGGCCTGGGCGAGAGCGCACGGCCTGAGTTTGGTGCCTGATGGATTAGTGCCTGATGGATTGGTCCCGGATGGATCCATGGAAGTCGAAGAACTAGGCGGTGGATCCGGCGCTGGAGTTGGAGCTGGGGCTGGATCAGCAGAAGCGCTCGTTGAGAAAGTCTCAGTGAGACATGGTCGGGGTATTGGCGGCGAGGCTGTTTTTTCTAATTATGTGAGTTATGCCAATATTGCTGTGGCACTTGAACTTGATGGATATGGCGCTAAAAGCGAGACATTAAAATTTAAGTTTCAGAATTTGAACTCTGTCGCATTTAAATTTCTTGTGAATGCAGAAAAGTCTTTATTACGTCGCGCATTAGAGAGTGTAGAAGGAAGGGGTCAGCACCCCTATATTTTTATTAATAAAGATCGCTTGGCTCAGTTTGTTCAAAATTTTTTATGTGATCCTTTTTTGAGGCCTACTTTCTTGTCTTGTTATCAAAGCTTTCTCACAAAGATGGTAGCGCTCGTCCCTGAGCTTGGTATCAGCATTAAGTCTCCTGAGCATGTCCGTGGAATGGCATCTTGGGAGGTTTTGTTTGATAAACAAGTAGACGAAATGCTTGTCTATAAACTACAGAATCTAGAAAAAAGTCATTGGGGTGAATTGAAAAAAGACTCCTCGTCTTTGAGGTCTTTAATTACGCGTCATGGTGGCCGATTAGAAGGTAAGTTGAATCAAGCAAGAATCTGTCTGCCCATGGTAAAGGCCAAAGAAATTATAAGAGACATGGCTCAGCTTAAATGCTTGGTACACGCACAGTCTCTCGCTCAAAAATTTAAAGAGGCGACTCCTGCATCTTTTGATGAAAAGATTTTTCTTTCGGAGGAGCGCCGATCAGTAAAGCCTCCTGAAAAAACGCCTAAAGTCGCCCCTCTGATGGTTAAAAAAAATCCCTTGTCGTCTGAAGACGAAAAAAAGCCCGTGCTTTCTAAAGTTTCTACAAGGCTCCATTTTTTTCAGAGAAACATAGGCGATAGAAAACAGGTGCTATGGTTTAGATTTTTGTCCGATGGACATTATTTAACGGGTGATTTTTTAAAGTTTAACGAAGGGGAAATGAATTATGTTTTGAACAGCCTGCGATTAAGAAAGGCTTTGAAAAATAGAATAGAAGAAGTGGTGGTAGCTGCGCATGCGCACTTGAGTGTGATGCCGAAAGAGAGAAAAGAAGCCCTAAGACAGGACATTATGTCTAAGCTGCCTACATGGGTTGTAGAAGAACGCGCAAGACTAGAAGAAGAGAGGCATCATTTACCAATCCTTCCTGATCTTGATCAATTTCGAGTTCAAGAGATTGCCCGACCAAAATTGAAAAAAATTAGTTTTGGCTATCAAGTTTTAGGTGTGGCTTCTAATGAATCTGAGTGTATAGAGCAGCTGCTTGTTCAGAATAAACATCCTTGCGAAGAGGCGTGGAGTTACAAAGGCTATTATTTTTGTGATTCGAACAGTAACTTTTTTTTCGGTCCAGAAAAGAAGAAAGAATTACAGCAAGCGATAAAGCTTGCCCATCCTGACGTTAAGCTGACAGATGCGGATATTGTCAGGTATAAAGCTTTTTCCAATGAAGCCCATGAGGCAAAAAAAAGGAAGGACATACAAAAGCGCAGTCGTTGTCAGGTAGTCGTTGCAGAGCGAGTTGCAGAGCGAGTTGCAGAGCGAGTTGAAGAGCGAGTTGAAGAGGATGGTTTTGCACCGGAAGGTAAGCGCAGAATTGTTCCGACAGGCCCAGAAGGAGTGCCAGTGATAACTAAAGGAAAAAAAACAGGCAGACCATCAACCGTCTTTGCAGATGAAGCGCTTAAAGAGAAGCCAAGTTCATCAGATAGTCACCCTGATAGTCACGTTGACGCTGAGGAGCATGACCTTTTTTATAGCTAGCAGATGACCAGGGTGAATCTAATATTCATCCTGGCCCCCAAGATGGTTTTATGAGTGCTCTCTTTTTTTGGAGAGATAAAAATAAAATAGGACATCCTAAAATTAAAAAATCTGTAAAAATAATTTCTGATATATAAATCAAATGATTTTGTATTTTTAAAATCTCTGGTGGGACTAAGCCCAATAAAAACCCTAGTAATACAGTGATTAAACCGAGAGCTGCTAGTAGTTTAATAAAAATATTTTTAATAATTTTCAAAGCAGAAATAAAAACTAAGGCGAACATTAATAAAGTAAATTGGCTGGTAATAACTATGAGAAACCAAAAGGCTTGAGTCACAGAAGGCATCCATAAATAGACAGAGAGTAAGAGGGTGCCGATGACTAATTGAATTAATAAAATGCCTGAAGGCATCTCATGACGGTTAGTTTTTTTTAATAGCTTGGGCAGTGGATAAGTTTGGGAATGTGCCAATTGAAATAAGCCTCTGGCTGGTCCAATAATCCAAGCGCTCATGCAGGCTAAGCTTCCCAGCGCTAAGAAAATTGCTAAGACAGGCGTTAAAAATCCTACTTTAAAAAAATCAAAAAAAGCCTGAAAGCTTTGCATGACGCCCGTAATAATATGCATCGAGCCACTGGGGATAATGCACGATAGGCCAAGGGCCGTTCCTATAGAAAGTAAGATAATTAACGCGCAAGAGAGCAATAAAGCTTTGGGTAAAGTGTGTGTAGGGTTTTTAATATTTTGAAAATGAAACGCCGTAATTTGCATGCCTGAATAGGCGGAAAGAACACTGAGAAATAAAGCAAAATTAGAATAAGAAAAAGAAGCGTGAGCAGGAGAAAAATCAGAGAGAGACTGTGCAAAGGCACTAGAGATAAAAACATCGTGAGAGTGGGGGCTTAAAAATATAAAACTAAGTGCCAGTCCCATGATTAAAAAACCTGGAATTAAAGTGCCTAGTAGGGCGCCGATAGTATTTAATTTCGAAGACGTTGCGATGTTTAAGCTATTTAGCCAAGTTAAAAAACAATAAATAAAAAACAAAGTGAAAAAAAGATGCAGGGGTGTTTGATTAAAAAAACTAAAAAATTTAATCCCACCAACGCTGATAAAACTTAAAGTGCCGACAAGACTTGCGAGTGTGGCAGGGGTTGAGACTAGGTTGTTAATCCACTCCATCCAGATGGCTAAGAACCCCCAGGAAGGCCCTAGAGATTTTTGAACCCAAATATAAATACCACCAGATTCTGGAAATTGCTTAGACAGGCTTAAACAAATCAATGTACTGGGGATTAAAAAACAAAGCGCGCCCAGTAAATAATAAAAAACAGACCACAGACCTAGCGCCGCAATAAGGGGGATGCCTCGAAGATTTAAGACCGCTGAAATCGTGATCATCGTGAGGGCGAAAACCCCCAGAGATTTCACGCGCATTAAATCTCTCCGCGCTGATGCATGGCAAATAATTCGGTGTAGCCGCCAATCAAAATATTTTTAATAAATATTTCTGGGACGGTTCTGCGGCCTTGTGATCTTTGTAACATTTCGTCTTTTTTAGCAGGGTCTAAATCCACTCGAATTTCTTGATAGGTTAAATTCTGTTTGGCTAATAAATTTTTAGCTTGAATGCAGTAGGGGCAGGAAGCCGTGGTGTAAATTTCAATAGTTTTGATAGTGGACATGTTTTTTTTGACCTAGTTTTTAATTTTAATTTTTTATTTTAAATATTGTCTTTTATTGGGGATATCTTTCCAGGCATCGGCGTCTGAAGGCGGCTCGCATTTTTCAGTGATGTTTGGCCAGAGTTGAGATTTTTCTGTATTAATTTTTAAAAATATTTCTTGATCAGGTTTTAATTCATCTTCAGAAACAATGGCGTTGACGGGGCATTCTGGTTCACACAAAGCACAATCAATACATTCGTCTGGATTAATGGCCAGGAAATTAGGGCCTTCGTAAAAGCAATCGACAGGACAGACTTCAATGCAGTCGCCATATTTGCAATTGATACAGGCTTCAGTGACAACAAAGGTCATAGATCTTCTCCGGAAAAATAAGATATAAAAAACGGGGGATGCTCCCATAAGCTTTTTCATGATGCAAATGGTTTTCTTGTTATACTGCTGGGCTTTTTTATGGATAAAAACAGAAGGTTTTTTATGCTGGCAAGATTTTTTAAATTAGAGCTGAACCAAACCCATCTTTCACGTGAGCTTATGGCGGGTCTTACTACTTTTATTACCATGGCCTACATCGTGATTATTGAGCCCCAGATGCTAGCGCAGGCGGGCTTGGGCTTGCAGCAGAGTTTCTGGGTGGTGGCTCTGGTGGCTGCTTTCTCCAGTATTTTATGCGGTCTGATCTCTAATTTGCCTTTTGCCCTCGCGCCGGGGCTGGGGCTTTTATCTTTTTTTAGCTATGTGGTGGTCCAGAAGATGGGCTTGCCGTATCAAGCAGGCTTAGCCGCAGTTTTTATTTCAGGGCTATTGTTTTTTTTAATTACTATTACACGCGTTAGACAAATGATCTTAGAGTCTATTCCGCATTCTTTAGGCTGTGCGATTGCGGCGGGTATTGGCTTTTTTATTGGCCTAATAGCCTTGAGAAATATTAATTTAATTATTAGCTCGCCAGTGACTTTGGTGCAGTTAGGGAGGGTGGATACACCCAGTATTATTTTATTTTTTCTCGGCTTTTTAATCATTGCGATCTTAGACCGCAAGAATATTCCGGGGGCGATTTTAATCGGCATGTTTTTGGTTTCTATTGTTGGTTTTATCTTTCATGTGAGCCAATTTCATGGGGTTTTTTCTTTTGCACACCCCTTTGATTTTAAAAATTTTAATTATTTTAATAATTTAAATTTTAAAGCCTTAGATACTAAACAAGCCTGGCCTTTGATTTTTACGTTTTTAATCGTCGCACTGTTTGATTCAACAGGAACCATGCTGGGCTTATCTCATCAGATGGGCAAAGAAACGCCTGAGATTAAGAAAATTAATAAGGCTTTATTAGCGGAAAGTATTTCAACGACGGCGTCTTCTCTTTTGGGTGCAACGACGACAGCGGCTTTTGTGGAATCAGCGGCGGGTATTAGAGCAGGTGGGCGGACGGGTCTAACAGCAGTGACAGTAGGATTACTATTTTTATTAACTTTATTTTTTTTCCCACTGGCGGAATCCGTGCCAAATTATGCGACAGCCTGTGGTTTGTTTTATGTCAGCTGCATGATGATTCGGCCTTTTGCCAAAGTGGATTGGGAAGATGCGGCGGAATTTATTCCAGCGGTGATTACTCTGTTAATGATCCCTCTGACTTTTTCTATAGCCGATGGCGTGGGCTTAGGTTTAATTTGCTATTGGGTTTTAAAAATTGCCAGTGGAAAAATTAAAACCATGCATCCGATGCTCTGGATTTTGACTGGAGTGTTTATTATTTATTTTATGATTTAAAAACCGTTGACAATGAGGGGTGCGTCTTTATAATGCCGCCCCATCGCGTGGGTGCTTAGCTCAGATGGTAGAGCGTCGCCCTTACAAGGCGAGGGTCGTGGGTTCGATCCCCTCAGCACCCACCAGGTTTAGGTATGTTTAGATAGTTCGATGCGTAGATTTTCGGGGCTATAGCTCAGCTGGTAGAGCGCTTGCATGGCATGCAAGAGGTCAGCGGTTCGACCCCGCTTAGCTCCACCAGGGATTTTTCTGTTTCTGTCCCCTTCGTCTAGTGGCCTAGGACACCGCCCTTTCACGGCGAGAACAGGGGTTCGACTCCCCTAGGGGACGCCAGTTTTTATGACTGGTTTTTCTGTGTATGAGTGTGATGGTAATACGCGTAGGTTTTTTTTTATGTTTTTTGTCCCCTTCGTCTAGTGGCCTAGGACACCGCCCTTTCACGGCGAGAACAGGGGTTCGACTCCCCTAGGGGACGCCAGTTTTTCCAGTATCTGGGATTTACTTATCTGGGGTCTGTTTAAAAATGAATATTATTAATATTTCGGCTTATAAATTTATCCCCTTATTTGACACGGAATATCTAAAAGCTTCTTTCTATGAAGCCCTGGGTCAGATTGGTCTTAAAGGGACTGTGATATTGGCCTTTGAGGGCATTAACATTGGCCTAGCAGGAACTCCAGATCAAATAGAAAAATTTGATTGTTTTTTAAAATCCCAAAACAAATTTAAAGATATTATTTTCAAAGAAAGTCCTTCTTCTTATGTACCCTTTAAACATTTAAAAGTTAAGCTTAAAAAGCAGCTGGTTCCAGGCGGAGATGATCAATCTTGTCCGCTTAATAACACAGCGCCTAGGATTTCCCCTCAAGAATTAAAATCTTGGTACGAAGATAAAAATAAAATACCAGGCAAAGATTTTATTTTAATAGACACCCGTAATGACTATGAATTTGAAATGGGGTCTTTCGAAGCGGCGATACACTACGATTTAGAAAAATTTCGAGATATAGAACAGCATTTTTTACAATTTTCTAAACAAGATCCAGAAATTTTATCTAAGCCAGTGATCACTTTTTGTACCGGCGGGATCCGCTGCGAACGCGGGGCGCCTTTAGCTAAATTGGCAGGCCTAAAAAACGTCTATCAATTAGATGGCGGAATCTTAAATTACTTTAAAGATTGCGGTGCTGCTTTTTGGCGCGGTAATTGTTTTGTGTTTGACGAGCGTCGCGGTGTGACTCCAGATCTTTTGCCAGCTTGATTTTATTTGATCCGAGCGGCAGGCGGGCGAATAAAAAATTTGTCCCTACGGGAAGCCCAATCTGAGCCAAACTAAAAACCTCCAATTTTATTGAGTTTTTCTTGAAATTTTTATTATTATTTTATTATATTTTAATAAGTTAGGTCGCATTTTTTCATAATTCATATCATATGAATTATAAAACATGAATTCTCTCAAAAATTCCCTACAAATCTTTGGCCCACCTCTGTACAATCGCCGTTTTTTTAAAATAATTTTTAAATTTTTTATAGGGGTTTATTCTCAATGGTCCGGTCTCATTACTGCGGTGAAGTTATTGAAAGTCTGATGGGGCAAGTTGTAAAAATTTGCGGTTGGGTCCAAAAAAGACGCGATCATGGTGGGGTGATTTTTATTGATTTAAGAGACCGTGAAGGCTTGGTTCAAGTAGTCTTTGAGCCAGAATTTAATAATTTTAAATTGGCTGAATCTTTGCGTGGTGAGTTTGTCATAGAGGTCGAAGGCTTGGTCAGAGTCAGACCACAAGGCCAAGAAAATTTAAATTTAAAAACAGGAAAAATAGAAGTCCTGGTTCAGAGTTTAAAGATTTTAAATACCGCTAAGACCATTCCTTTTCCATTAGATAGCCATCATCAGACTATTAGCGAAGAGGTGAGGTTAAAATATAGATATCTGGATCTACGCAGACCGCAGATGCAAGAAAGATTAATCTTAAGAGCCAAGATGAATAATTTTGTGAGAAATTATTTGAGTGAGAAAAAATTTATAGAAGTCGAAACACCTTGTTTAACAAGGGCCACTCCAGAGGGTGCGAGAGATTATTTGGTTCCCTCTAGAACTTACCCCGGCGATTTTTTTGCCTTGCCCCAGTCTCCCCAGTTATTTAAGCAATTATTGATGGTTTCTGGCTTAGATCGCTATTTTCAAATTGTGAGATGTTTTAGGGACGAAGATTTAAGAGCGGACAGACAGCCTGAATTTACCCAGTTAGATATCGAGATGTCGTTTATTTCAGAGCAGGACATCATTCCGTTGATGACGAATTTAATTCAGGGATTATTTAGTCATTGTGGGCAGGAATTACCCCAAGAATTTCCAGTCATGACCTATCAAGAAGCGATGCGTCGCTATGCATCTGATAAGCCAGATTTGCGAAATCCCTTGGAATTAGTGGATATTGCTGATTTAGTTAAAAATACGGATTTCAAAGTTTTTCAAGAAGCGGCTAACAATAAAAATTCTCGAGTCATTGCTTTGAAATTACCCAAAGGCGCTGAATTATTAACTAGAAAGATGCTGGACGACTATGCCAATTTTGTAGGTTTATACGGCGCGAAAGGCTTGGCTTATATCAAAATTAATGATTTATCTTTGGGCTTATCGGGACTTCAGTCCCCTATTTTAAAATTCTTGCCAGAAGAAATAATTAATAAAATTTTAGAGAGATTAGAAGCCAAAAATAATGATTTAATCTTTTTTGGGGCTGATAAAAATAGCGTCGTTAATCCATCGATGGGTGCTTTAAGAATTAAATTGGGCCATGACTTAAATTTATTAAATACGAAATGGGCGCCCTTATGGATTGTTGACTTCCCGACCTTTGAATTAGATGAAAAAACAGGGGAATTATTATCCGTCCATCATCCATTTACCTCGCCTAAAGTTAACTCTGCCCAAGAGTTAGAAAATACAGCGCCCGAAGATTTATTAGCCCGTGCTTATGACATGGTGATTAATGGCTATGAAGTCGGCGGGGGATCTATCCGGATTCATGATCAAGAATTACAGTCGGCTGTTTTTAAATTATTAGGTATTAATCAAGAAAGAGCCGCTGAGAAATTTGGGTTTTTATTAAACGCCCTGGAATATGGTGCGCCGCCACATGGTGGCTTGGCATTCGGAATGGATCGGTTATGTATGTTAATTTCAGGGACAGATAATATTCGTGATGTCATTGCTTTTCCTAAAACTCAAACCGCGTCTTGCCTCATGACCGATGCGCCTTCCAGTGTGGACCCTAAGCAATTACAAGAGCTGGGGATCCGAGCTGCGAGTCCAGTTAATAAAAAATAAAAAATGGGTAACAAATGAGCCGTCTTCCCCTCTACTTAGACTACGCAGCGACAACGCCAGTCGATCCTAGAGTCGCAGCCCTAATGGCAGAGTGTTTAAGCTTAGAGGGCGACTTTGGGAACCCGGCGTCTAATACCCATGTTTACGGCTTTAAAGCCAAAACCAGAGTGGACCAAGCTCGGGAGCAAATCGCAGCAGCTTTGAAAATTTTAGATCCTCGAGAAATTATTTTTACCTCGGGAGCGACAGAGTCTAATAATTTGGCGCTTCAGGGTTTTTTTAAAAATTATTTAAATTTAAATCATCAAAATTACTTAATCACCATGCCAACTGAGCATAAAGCCGTCTTGGATCCTGCGAATTATTTAAGCACCCAGGGTGTGAATTTAATTTATTTAAAACCAGAACCTGACGGAATTTTAAATTTAGAAAAATTGGAACAAGCTTTAAAAAATATTGCCCAAGAGAATCAAAAAAATAAGCCTAAAATTTTGGTTTCTATCATGTGGGTCAATAACGAAACTGGCGTGATTCAAAATATTTTAAAAATTGCTGAATTAGTTAAATCTTATGGAGGGTATTTACATGTCGATGCCGCTCAAGCCGCTGGTAAATTAGAGATTAACTTATCTCAAATCCCCATTGATTTACTTTCTCTTTCTGCTCATAAATTTTATGGTCCCAAGGGCATTGGGGCTTTATATATCAAAAGAAAACCGAAAGTTAATCTAAGTCCCCTTATTTACGGCGGAGGCCATGAGATGGGTTTTCGATCAGGGACTTTACCCGCGCATCAAATAGCGGGGATGGGTTTGGCTTTGTATTTATCTCATGAAAATTTAGCCCAAGAGTCAGATCGAATTTTGAAATTAAAAAATAAATTTTGGACTGGCTTGGCTCAAAATTTAAGTCAATTAAAAATCAATGGGATTAAAAATTTAGAAGATCAAAATCTCGCTATTCCTAATATTTTAAATATTGGCTTTGAAGGCGTAGACAGCGAGTCTTTAATTATGGCGCTTCAAGAAGATTTGGCTGTTTCAGCAGGCTCTGCCTGCACTTCAGCAAGTATTGAAACCTCGCATGTGCTCTCAGCCATGGGGGTGTCAGATCAAGATGCGCATGAGTCTTTACGATTTTCTTTCGGAAGATTTGTTCTAGACAGTGATATTGATCGGGCCATTTTGGCGATCACCCAGCAAGTGAAAAAATTACGGGCTATGTCGCCGATTTGGCAAATATGAAAGATCTTGAGCATAAAAAATTGAAACAGGCCCAGACTTTTTATAATCAAGATTACTGGGGTGTTTTATTAGGTCCAGATATTAAAATTTATCAAGCGGGGTCTCTTTCTTCGGGGCAGCTGATTAAAATTTATTTAGAAATTTCAAATCAAAAAATAATCGATATCCGTGTCCAAGTCTACGGCGGGCCTTATTTAATCATTGCTGCTGGGTATTTCTGTGAATTTGTTTTAAATAAAAATTTCAAAGAAATTTTAGAAAAATTTTCTCTGGAAAAAATCTGGGCAGATTTAAATTTCCCAGAGCATAAAAAAAGCATTTTATTATTGCTTGAAGATATCTTGCAGAATTTATTATCGACTTAAATTTAAATTTAAAATAAAAATAAAATAATTCTGGAATGCAGCAAAAGAAAAATGTAATTTTCTTTCCCATTTCGGGGTAGCCCTTTGGCTTTTATCTTTAGCTTTTAATTTAAAGGATATTTTTTATGCCTAATGATGATATTGCGATTTATATCCCGGGTGCTATGCGGGGTGATATCCGGGATCGTCCATAGAATTTGCTAGCGGGTGCTTTTATGGTCTCTTTGGCAACTTATCTTCAGTCCAGCGAGCCTGATGTGTGGCGGAATCCAAGTGATGAGCTTTTTTATTCAGCACAGGCTGCCTCTGTTTTTTTGTTCGGTTTAGCATTATTGGTTTCTCACAAACCATATCTTGGGATTACTTTCCTCTGTTTGGGTGTGGCTAGCTTTGCCCTTTCTTTGGGGTATCAGTTCAGCTCTTTCGATGTGAAGAATGATACGCCAGGTAGCGCATTAACAAACTAATGCTTTGTTGATCAGTCAATAAAATGATTAGAAATTATTCAGGAGTTTTTATTGTGCATGATTTTTATAATAGGGAGCCACGAGAGCTAGGAATGAAGCTTTTTGGGGTTTTTGCTTTTCTCACTGCGACTTCTTTTTTGTATACCAGCTTTTTTCAGGGGCCGCATGACAGTCCCTATCGGCAGGTTTCGCATCTTTTCACTGCAGCCTCTTGCTTCTGTGTCGCTCTAGGGGCTTTCGTCCCGCAAGAACGTCAGTTTATGCATAAGCGGGTTGCTCCAGCTTTCTGGTTTGCTGGTCTTTTTTCGACGTATCTGTCTGATCTCGGTCCTGTTAATCAAGGGCCCGCTCAAGAGTCCTCACCAGGTTTTTCACACTAATTAAATTAATGCTGAACTCAGGAGTTTTTTAGAAAAATCCAGCTAAATTTTGGCGCTTAAAATTTGGTCTAAATTTTTCTCCTAAATTCTCGTAAATTCTCCTGAGGTCTGGTGCAATGCATTTTAAAAAATTAGTCATAGCTTTGAATTTCTCTGCCATTTTCTTAGCTTATTTAGGTTTTGCTGATAGCCCTCTTATCTTACCTTCCGGGGGAATTAATATTATTCCCGAAGTCCAATCTTGGACGCCTTTAAATCAAGATTTTTATTTTCCTAATGCGGGTTTTGTTATTACTTATTTTGATTCAAATCCAAACCCAAACCCAAACCCAAACCCAAACCCAAATTTAAATTTAAATTTAAAATTTTCTTCAAGCTTTAGCCCTGACATTATTTTACAAAAAGATGCTGAAACTTTATCTCAAGATTTAAGTAGTTTAACGCCTAGTTTTACCAGCAATAGCCCAAAAAATACCTCACAAAATTGCCTTGGAAAAAGCCCTGGAGGGATTTGTTTAAGTATTAATCCTGAGTTTAATAAAGCTTGGTCTGGAATTAATAATTCAAATAAAAATACGGTGACACAGGGATATGAATTAGATTTAGGGGTTAAGAGCCCGGCTGAAATCGATATTATTGCCGCGACGCCAGAGGGTATTTTTAATGGAACCCAGTCTTTAATTCAGCTCTTAGAGCAAAGTTCAAAATTGCCTATGGGTATTATTAAAGACTGGCCCAGTGTGGGCGAGCGCAGTGTCATGTTGGATACGGGAAGACATTATTTTGAAGTGAGTTATCTGGAATATTTATTAAGACTCATGGCTTTGTATAAATTTAATACTTTTCATTGGCATCTCACCGACTGGAATGCCTTTCGTTTAGATGACCCTGAGAATTATCCAGGCCTAGCCCCGGCGCCTCTTTTTTCTGAAAATACTCAAAGTATTGCGGCTCAGTCCTATAGCTATGAAGACGTTCAAGAGGTCTTAAGCATGGCGGACCAATATCATATTACGGTCATTCCAGAGATTGATATTCCAGGGCACTCTAGTGCTTTAACAGCTTACTATGAAAAAACGCATAACGGAGAATCCATTGCTTTTGGTCCGACGGACCAAGTCGCCAATTGTCCAAACATGGCTAGTTATACTATTGGCGGTGTGACTCAGCCGGGTTGGACCTTGGATGTCATTAATCCAAAAGCTTTAACTTACGTCGAAGATTTAGTTAAAAACTTCATGCCTTGGTTTTCCAATAGTCCTCATCCTGCGGGGTCTTCCACTTCAGCCCAAGCTTTATATCAATATCAAGGCCGATATTTTCATTTAGGGGCGGATGAATATCCCAATAACAGTCTTTTGAGAACTTGCCCAGCTTTAATTCAAGCCTGCGCTAATAAACCAGCTGCTGATTGCTCTTGTACCAAACAATCTTCTACTGGACCTACTTTAATTCCAGCCTGTCAAACAGGTGCTGGGATTTCTTTGCCACAACCTGTTCCTGGAGGCTTATTTGTCGATTTTTTAAATCAGATTGACCAAGATATTTTTCAATCAGCCCAAAATAATCCAGAGGGCATGAAGATGAGAATCTGGACTGGCTGGAATGCAGCAAGTAGCCCTGGTAATAAATATGCCTCTTCAGCCATTGATCCCAATAAAGATATAGTTATTGATGCTTGGCTCATGACCCAAGATTTAAATAATTTAACCCAGGCAGGGTTTGAAATTAATAATACTTCTTATGGCATGACTTATTTAACCCCGGGTTTTGCAGGTCAAAATTGGGATTATCCGGCGCCTCAGAATTATTTATTAAACACCTGGACGCCGAATACTTTTGTGATTCCGAGTGCAGCACGGCCCAATCAAGTGACAAAAATTCAGCCTAGTGAAAATTTCTTAGGGGCAGGATTTCAAATATGGACCGATGGGGCGACTGAAAAATCAGATCGCTATTTCGATACTTTATTAGAACGGCCTTTAAAATTAATCGCCAATAGCACCTGGTCCGGCGGTCAAAGTAAAAACAGCCTGAGTCAGATGATCCAGAATTTAAATTTAATTAATCAAGTTCCTGGTTTTAATTTACCTGCCGCTCAAAGCTGGTGCATGAATCAGACGAAAGATCTAGAAAGCGGTTATGCCATGAATACCTTGCCAGGCCTTCAAGATTTAGATTCTGATCTTGCCGTGCCCTGGACTTTGCAAGTGAAAGTCAAAGTCAATTCTTCTGTGTTTTTACAAGCTTTAAATCAGGACAGTAATTTAATTTTGACCCAGTCAGATTTAGAAGAAGACCCTGGCGTGAATTTATTACAACTCGATCTAGCCGAGTTTAATCCCATGCAAAAAGGGGTGGAGATGGGCTTAATAGGCTATGAAAATGGGGTGCTTAACCAGTCTTCTCCAGATAGCCCTGTGGGCTCTTATGTATTTAATACGCACTTGCCCTTAAATCAGTGGAATATTTTAACCTACATTGGCGATCGTTCTGGGGTTCGTGCTTATTTAAATGGAAATTTAATAGGCCAAAATAATAGTGTTATGGCACTGCCTTTAAAATTATTGGGCAATGCCGAATCACCGATTTATATCCCAGCGCCGGGCGAAGATCCTCCCGCAGAAGTGTCGCGTTTATTGATATTAAATAGGGCGTTAAATTCTCTATCCAGTATTAATAATGCACTGAATAATTTCTGTGGGGCGCGGGCTATCTAATAGGAAAGGTGTAGGGGCGAATCTTGTATTCGCCCTTGGGGGCTGCGCGCCGGGCATCGCGAGGTGGGTGGGCCTTATGCCATTGATGGGTATCTACTTGGTTATGGTCTCGCTGCTAGCTAGGCTGAAAGTGCGAAACTCCTGTTTATTTTTATTAGAAGATCTCATGCGTAATTTTGTTAAAAATTAGGAGCTTTTCGTGCGTCCCTAGGGACTTTTCTGCTATAAGCTTGTCCTGTTATGTATACCCAACGGAAATCATTTTGCGGCAGCAAAAGTTTGAAAATTGTCATTAATTCTCGAGCGTAAAGACTCGGCAATATCAGGCAATGTTTCTTTAAAAAATCCCGTAATTTTTTCTCGAAATTC
>Ga0214919_10003983_pt1 | contig 21832 bp, 19 predicted proteins | sample LL1503_MetaG_FD_177994 | JGI IMG/M metagenome (GOLD analysis project Ga0214919, IMG submission 177994) | Freshwater microbial communities from Lake Lanier, Atlanta, Georgia, United States - LL-1503 | ecosystem: Environmental > Aquatic > Freshwater > Lake | place: USA: Georgia | collected... | reverse complement strand
TGTAAGATTGGTGGTATTCATATCAGGATTATATTGTAATATTTTATTATTATAAATAATAAATTACTTATATATATACATAGTTATTATGGATATTGCAAAAACAAAATTTGATGATAATAATAATTGCATGTATTATTTAGAAAAATCATTAAATTTTTTATTCATTTTGGTGATTTTTGAGCTCATCCCCTTCAATGTTTCACAAGCCCAAGTTTTGATCTCAGCAACAGATTTAAAAGAAAGCCAGTCTGCTGAAGGTAAAACTGTCAAGAGTTTGCCTGCCAACACGACTGTCAAACTTATCAAACGAGAGGGATTTTGGGTCGAAATTGAAGCGGCAGGTTCCAAAGGCTGGGTGAAATTATCAACCATCAATATGGGTTCGCAATCCCCCGGACTCAATCCCATGGACACAGGCCGAGCAGGAAAAGGCAATATTGTTTCTACCTCAGCAGCCCGGGGCTTGTCTGCCAAAGACTTGACGCTTGCTAAGCCCGACCCGGCTCAATTTGCCGAGTTGCAGAAATTGTCGATCAGCGCTGCAGATGCAGATAAATTTGCAAAGTCAGGTGGTTTAACTACCAGGCAGATTGCATTGCTTGCGGCCGGTCCGAAATCCGCAGACCAGGCAAAACCCAAGGCGCAGCCTTCTGGTAATAAAAAGCCTAAAAAAACCGATGACGATGACGACGATGATTAAGGAAATGACATGAAGGTTTTTTACTTTTTTATTGTCGGCTTGGTATTGTCATTCAGCAATTTTGCCCAGGATGCTGCCATCAATATCGGCGGTACCAATTTGTCAATCAAACCTGAAACGCTGGCGGAAGAACTTTCTGCAGGTAAGCTGGTGACTTCTCAGTTAATGGGTACGGCCAAATTGCTGCCCAATCCGCGCTTACAAAATTATGTGAACTTGGTGGGGCGGCATATTGCAAATCAAACTGAACGAAAAGATTTGCCATGGTCATTTGGTGTCATTGACTCCACCGCAGTAAATGCATTTGCAGCGCCCGGTGGTTACATATTGTTAACTTCAGCACTGATTCAGTTGCTGGATACTGAGGATGAATTGGCCTCGGTATTGGCCCATGAAATTGCCCACGTCATCCGGAAACACCATTACAGGGTTATCCGTAAGCAGCAAATGCTTGAATTCGGCATGAATGCTGTGGAAATCGAGGGTGCGGATAACGTAAAAAAACTCTCTGGCATGGTGGCGCAGATTCTGGCTCGGGGCCTGGACAAATCGGCAGAGTATGAAGCAGATCGAGATGGCATGGTCTATGCAGCCAGGGCCGGGTACGACGCATCATCCATGCTTCGGATCATGGAAAAGCTGTCTGAAGCAACCGCCAAAGACGAAGCAACACAGTTATTGATATCCACTCACCCTTCACCTGCTGCAAGGCAATCAGCACTTTCAGCGGTAGTTAATGCGGACATTGAAAAAGCAGGAGTTAAAAGCTCTGCCAGCGCCAGGTTCTCCCTCATTTTTGAAAAGTAAATGTATCCCTCAGGAGTTTGTGAATGAAAAGAATTATTGTTTTGTTAGGTTTTTTGCTGTTAACGCTGAGCACCGCTTACAGTGCAAGTATCCGTGTCACATTTGAAGTCGGATTTGATTCCGGATTCTTTTCTGAAAAGCCCACAGACGAAAGCCGCAAAAAAATGCTGCCCATGGCGCGTATGGAGGTGTGGAAAACTTATATCGCCCGTCAAGACAGCGCCCTGATCGACATCGCTGAGAAAAATAAAGAAACTATTTATAAGCGATTAGAGGATATTGTGACGGGCCTGGAATTTGTTGATGAACAAGTTGACAAAGCCGCCAAGAGAATGAAGATTACTGTGCGTGCAACCGTCAATGACAACACATTAAATAGCATTATTGCCGGTGCCAGCGGTACTTCAGCAACTGGACAGGGCAGTGCATTCGGCTTTTTAATCATTCCTAGACTGCAAAGTGAGGCTACTAACTTTGATGCAACGGTGAAAAAGAAAGCCACCGCCAGCGCACAAATCAAGGAAGAAAAAGTTTCAGCTGAACAAATCAAAGAAACTGACGACGGCTCAAGCGAGCGCAATGTGGACGGCACAAAAGTAACGACTACTGCAAGCGCTAAAACATCCGGTTCGGTCACACGCAAAGCGCAGGAAGCCAAATGGGTATTGGGAGACGCCAAAGATGTGGATGCCAGCATTTCTAAATATCTGACAGAAGCCGGGTTTGAGCCAAGTCCCTACGCGAATATCCGTAGCAAATGCAAAACCGTTAAAACAGATGAAGCGCGTGCAGATGCATTAGGTTCTAAATCATCCGAATTGTCTGACGATGTGAAAGAAGCTGTGTTGGATGCGGGTGAGAAATGTAAATTGTTGTTGTTTGCAATTGGTACGCTGGATGTTGACAGTATTGAGGCTGACAAGAACAGTGGTGGTATCAGGGCACGGGCTTCTGTCAATATCCAAGTTGTTGATTTGAGAAATGACAACAGACCGGTGTTGGCCTCTGTCGGGCCGGTGTCTTATTACGGCGTCGGTCCGCAAGAAGATGGCGCCAAATCAGAAGCGTTGAAACTTGCGGCCAAAGAAGCTGCGATGTCCATCGTTAATCAGTTAAGAAATAAAAAAATCAAGTAATTTCAAAAAATAAAACAGGATTTTGCCGTGAAAAAGAAACTATTAATTTGTGTTGCAGCTTGCTCATTATCCCTGCCGGTTTTCTCGGTAGATTTCATGGATAAGTTGAAAAATGCTTTGCCTGGTGCGCCAGCAGGTAAGCCAAGCGTCCCTGGCCAAAATACCGGTAAACCAGAAATGCCAACTGCCGCACCGAATGGAAATGTCGCTTTGGTTGCGCCGGGCGCAAGTGCCGCTGGTTCCGGCAATGGATCGGTTGACGATGTTTGTAAGGCTGTATTTGGCAAACCATTTAAAGAAAAAAAATTAAGTGCTGCTCCTGAAGAATTGGTGAAAAAATACTTCAAGATGTCAGCCGATTTCGATAAGGTTTTATACCAGGGCATCAATGTCCAGTACTCAGGCACTTTGATATCTATTTCCAGTCACGTTGACGATATCAAAGAAAAGAATATCAAAAATCTGACTGATTCCTTTTTAGCCAATCCCTCTATTGGCATGCTGGCGCAAGTCATTGAATATGCAGAAAAAGGTGATGGTTTCGTACCGCCTAGAGATCCAGAACCTTCTGAAAAAGCTGACGCCCAAACATTGCTTGCAATGATCATGATGCAATATCCCCAGCTTTTGATTGACAAAGCAATGGTGATGAACACTCTTAAGCTTGCGGAGAAAGGGCAATCAGGTTTGGCTGTTGCTTTTATTGCCCGTGCTTATATGTACGGCGACTATGCCAGCCAAAATATGAATACATTCGCAGCATATATTGCTCGATCTTCATCAAAATACCAAGTTAAATTAGCTTCGCAGTCAGTTTTCTATGCGATAGAAAAAGCACCGCAAAACTGGAATGACAGAAATAATTTTATTGAACTTATGAAATCCGGCCAAGGAGTAAAGGAGTCGTTTGACAAGCAAAAAAACGCGGCTTCGGCACAAGGCGGCGATTTAAACTTAAAAGCTATTAAGTTGATGGATGAAGGAGATAGCATAGATCAACTGACTTTAGAAGCTTTAGGCGCCGGCCCCAAAATGGCTGAAATACGTGCCAAAGGTGAAATGCTGAAAAAAGAAGGCGATGGCTCAGCTGACATTATAAAAATTAAGGTATTTCAGTCTGAGCAAGCTGCCAATGTTGTCAGTGACTTATTAAAAGCAAATCCAAAGCTTGATTCAGAAGCCAAACAGAAATTTGAGAAAGCAAACCAGATTCGCCTTGATAACGTTACCAAGTTGTACAACATCGTAGGAGAAATTGGTATGCAATTCTTCTCAGGCAATATCGGCCAAGTGCTGAGTACAGGCCCTTTGGTGAAGCAGTACCACAAAAATTCCTGCACATTGCTTTATCGACAAATTGAGATGGCAAAAATGACCGGCACACCTGTGCAATTGAAGTCCGCCGTTGAAATGCAAAAAGACCTTTGATATGTTGTCAAGAAGAGAGTTCAACTTATTAACTGGTGCCGGTTTATTACTGACTGGTTCCGGGTCAAGTATTGTTTTTGCAAAAAGCAAACCCCGGGCAGACAAAGTGCTGTGGGGGGGGCTTGGATTTTCGGTGAAAGAATCAGAAATTGACCGTCGATTACCTTTTGTATCACAAGCATTTGCAAACCTGGGTTACAAAAATGTAGTTACCGGTTTTACTGATCTTTTGGAAAAAAAATACCCGGGCGGTGTTGAAGAAGACCCGAAAGGTTTGTTAGACGCGAATTCCGATCCACTGCTCATATTCATGGTGTCTGTTGACTATGAGCAAATGATTTTGATTCCAACTGACATGAGCGAGATCGGGGATAAGTCAAGCAAAGAAAATTTAGAAACACAGATTTCTTACATATACGCCCAAGCTCAAGTCATATTTTTTGATTTGCCGCGTCAAGGCGGTTCTGACGGTGAACTGAGAATTCTTTACAGTTTGCCTTTCAGAGTGAAATCTATTGTTCCGCATTTGGCAAATGACAAAGCCAAACGTCTTAGCCATTTCAAAGATTTAGTACATAACCTGACAGAAACTTTTGGAACTGAAATAGCATCAGCATCTTTCAGGGATGCTGGTTTATTGAAGAAGTTAAAAGTCAATTCAGTCAGCATTTCACCTGATGCAGAGGCCACGATCAAGGAACTTGGTATTGAAAAAATCTTTGACCAAAATTTCCTGGGACAGGCATTTTCTGCATCGTTGGCTGAACATGGCGGCTTATCTGTATTGCCGTATATGGCAACTAACTCCTTTGGCACGCTTCAACAGCGTTACAACAAATACCCTGATATCTCAAAAGTTTTTGAAAGATTTTCAAAAATTGACGAGCTTGATTACACCATTGACTTGACCGTACACAAGGCGTTGCGAAAGTCTAATGGTGGTAATGCCGCCAATGTACTTTATTCACGCGGTTTGTCTGTGTTCGTTAAATTAACAGACACTATCAGCAAAAAAGTTATTTTTGACAAGAAAATATTGCTGATTGAAAGCAATGAATTGCCTAAGTCCATGTTTGACAGGCTGCAAGACTTTGATATGCGTTATCTGGTGCAAATCTCCATCAAGCTTTTCGACGAATTTGTTGCAGGCGTAATGTCGGAGGATAAAGAAAAACTCAAGTCCGTGGGTATCGATATCTCGAAAGACATGGGTGATATCAAGGCCCTGAAGACCGCACTATTACAGTGCAAACACAAGAAGGATTAAAACGACATGTTTAAGCTGATTGGAATCATTGTTTTTATCATTGTGCTTGTGGTGGGTTATCCCGCTTTGTCGCGATGGTACTCGGGTGATGCAACACCTAAAGAAACTGTCAATGAAATTCGAGGAAAGTTAAGCGATACGCTGGCTACAGATAAAAATGCACGTGGTAAAGATGACATTAACGATAAGGCACAAACTGAACCTAGCGATAATCAAAGTTCTAAATCAGGTAAATCAAACAATTCATCTAATGCTGAACAACCAGCGAAAGAAGTTGATAATTTACAAAAAATGATTAATGAAGTTAATAAAAAATAATGAAACAAATTCTTTTTTTATTCATTGTTTCATTTCAATTTTTTTTAACTGTTGAAGCTCAACAAATTACCTCAGTCGAGGTTGTTTCAGTAGGTGTGGCTCAGTCTGAGGAAGACGCAACGACCAAAGCATTGGTTCGCGCTATTTCACAGGTTAATGGTGAAGCAGTAGCCTCAAAAACCAAATTAACCACCAATGTCAGTGAGTCTGTGAATCTTGACAGCGGTGCTGGTAAAACAGCATCACAATCAAAAAAAACCGACTTCTCTAAAGAGATCGAAAGCAAAACCAAAGGGGTGATCAAGTCTTGGCGAGTAGTCGGTAGAGAAACTGCAAAATCCGGAGACATAAAGATACAAGTAGCAGCAGAGGTTTATGTATTGGTGAAATCTCCTCAGTCAGACCGCATGAAAATTGCACTGGTTGCTGATCCTGAAAGCGCGGGTGAATTCACCGATGCAGTTCTTGACACTTTGTCGATGAATCTGGTCAAGAGCAGAAAATTTGCCGTGATTGACAAAAAAAATACATTACTTATCGAAGATCAATTAAATAAAATCAGGAGCGGAGAAGGCGGTATACAAGCTCAAGTTCGATTAGGCGCTGAAATGACACCTGATTTTCTAGCCGTAGTATCTATTGGTGCGGCTGCCGGGAGTAAGGGTTCGCAAAGAGTCAGCGTAAACCTAGAAATCATTGATTACGCAACACGGCTGGTTAAATTTTCTGAACGTAAATCCATCCGTATTCAATCCGATGAAGCTGATGCGCGTGTGGTTAGAAAAGCAAATTTGATTGCTTCATCTTTGTACCGGACCGTCATCTACACTACTTTTCCTCCGCTGGTTGTCGGTGCCGACGGTCAGTTTTTGACTATTGCCCAGGGCAGTGATTATTTTAAAACCGGTGATAAATTGGTGATTAAAAAATTAGGCCAATCTTTGCGTGATCCTCATACCGGTGAGTTTTTATCCTATGACCAGACAGATGTTGGCGAAGCTGTTATTTCTTATGTGGACGCAAGAATTTCAAGAGCTAAAATTTCAAAATTGACCATTTCAGATCTGAATGCTGAAACTATTTCAACCCAAACTTTTCAGGTATTCAGGCTGGGTCAGTCCTTGGACGATATTTTCGGATCTGCTGAAATAAAAAGCAGCAATAGTAAGAAGAGCAAAAAAGATATATTTGTAACTGGTGACGATGATGATGACGATTAACACAAGGAATTTAAAAATGAAATTTTCCCTCAATCAAGCAATAGGTTTAATTGTTTTTCTTTCTATCAATTCCTCTGTCTATTCTCAAGAAACAGACTGCCGGAACTATCCCAAGGCATCTCAATCAAAGTTTGAGATGACGCCTAACGGTCCCAAAATTGTGGTGACTGTAGAGAAGTCTGTGAATTTCGATGATTCCGACGCCGTAGAAATTGCACGTGAAATGGCAGAATTGGAAGGCGCAAACAAAATAAGTGAATTCTTGCAAAGAGATTTGAAAAGTGAGAAAAATTTAAAGTCTGCAGCTATGGCTACGGCATCTATGTCCGGCGACACTAAAAAAGCCTCGCTGGATAAAGCTGAGCAGATGATCAAGACCATCAGTCAAAATGCCGGCGCTGTGCTGCGCGGCGTTGTGCCTTTGGACGAATGCTACACACCTGGAAAATTTATCCGTGTGACTGTAGGTATCAAACCTGAAACCATTCAGGCTGCCGGTATCCTGTCTGGAGAGATTTCCAAATCTTTGAATGAAAACCCGACTCCGACGGCAAACAAACCAACAGCCAATGCTGCTGCAGACAATTCTGCCAATGGAAAAAAGAAAAACTCTAAAGCGGACGCAAGAAAAGACATGCCTTTGAATAAGCTGGATGGCTATGGCGGCTCCGGCAATATTGACAAGTTCTAAACGCGAATGATTTTTCGTATGGCCCTCATTGGAATACTTTGTATTCCAATGTTTACTTTGGCTGACAATTTGCCCGACTGTTCAGGGGTGTTACAAACCGGTGTTCAAAAAAAACCAGTACGCAACACCGCTGGATGGTCAGCTATTTCAAGCGAAGAAATACATGCTAACAACCCCACTGCTTTATCGCTGGCTAAAGAAATAGCCGAGACTAATTCTTTCATGCTGCTTGCATCAGTATTGAAGAACAATACAGATAAAAAAATAAAAACTGTTATTGGTGCAAAAGTTATCAATGCCTGTATATATAAAAATTTTGTTTACGTTCAAACCTGGGTCGATGATATTTCAATACAGCAGGCTGAAGCCATGAAATCTAGCATGACCAATTCATTGGCTAACAATCCAACGCCTCGCAACGCCAATACCCAATTGAAAAAAGAGTCAGATTCAACCAATGATCTGGAAAATTTAGTCAAAGAAATGAACCGTAGTCATAATTAAAATAATGAATACTGTGCTTCCATTTTCATTGCTGTTGATCATGCTCAGTTCTTTGACCGCTTGCGATCAAATATATGCACGTTTTATGTCGGACAGCAAGACTTTGGCTGACACATGGACTGATTTAAAACAGAATTCTGCATCCACTGCCAATTCCGATACTCAGACCAATGCTAAGGTCGATAATACTGACTCTACAGAAAATATCAGCATAAAAGTTGAGTCCGCCGGTGAGACGCCTGAAAAACCGGTAACTTTGTTGAATGAAAAAAATCCTGAACCGCTCAATCCACATCAGCAATCATTACCGCGCCAAAATGCAGATGTAAATATGACTGTAGTTGATAAAAAGTTATCTTCTGCCGTGAGTACTCAACTTCACACAAAAACTGATTTGAGTCAAAGTCGGGTTTTCTCAGAAAACAGCTTACAGCAGGATGTCGGCGCGAGGCAGCAAAAAAAACAAAAAATTACAACTGCCAATGTCCGTACTTCTCAAATGCCAGCTAAGGCAAACTCTGACGAAGACAGTAACGATATCTTTCAACGAGCTAATTCCAATCAGGTTATTTTAAGAAACGGTGAGATCAGCATTGATTTTTCTAAAGACATGCCGGTCATCAATTCGAAAAATGGTATTGATCTGAATTCCCGATAATTTTCACAACAAAGAAAAAATCATGACAGACTCTATTGATTCCTCCAAAGATATTTTCCAGCGTAAATGTTCAATCATTATTTCTTTGATTGCATCTATGCTTTTGATTAATAACCTGGGATCCCAAAACGCCAGTAGCTCAGCCACATTTTTGAATGCTTCTGCTATTAATACATACGGGTTTTATCAGGCTAAAACAATCAGACAAAATGATCTGAATATTTCAGCCTTTACGTTAGATTCAATGGTGACTATTGCAGGAAAAGGAATTGATGAATCTACTAAGAAGTCTATTCTTGATCAAGCAGAAAAATTCAGGCTCAAAGCGGCGAGTTATGACAGCGATGCAGAAACAGGCGAAGGAAAGAAAGAATTGCTTGCCAAATCCAAGCTCGCAGAAAAGGCGCGCGATGAGGCCATGGAAAAAGGGCCATATTTTGATTTTGCCGGCTTGTTGCTGCAACTGGCAATTATCTTAATATCTGTGGTTCTCATCACAGAGCGTCGAACGCTTTACCTCACTGGCTTGACGGCAGCTTGTATTGGAACCTTTTTGAGTTTGGACGGCTTTTTTCTTTTTATAAGATTGCCGTTACTGAGTTAACTTTATTTTCATTTATTGATGGTGTGTGATGACTCCCCGATTGATTCAAACCCAGAGTCCCTCACCTCACTTGTCGGTCAGTGTCTGGCGAGAGTCTTTACCTTCACCTAAAGACACTGACAAACAATATCAATACCGCAAAATCTGGAAAGATGTGCAAGCCGGTGTTTCCAGTTCATGGTTATCCTGGGCTCACCATGAGCATTTAATGCTTTCTTTGTTGTCACAGCGATCAATTGATAACGTGGTTAAAGTCAGTGGTTTACAAGTTGCAGATACCCAGGTTGATCTGGTCACTTTGGATGCAGGGCCTGATTTTTTAAGAGATTGGCTTATGCCATCTCAACATTCCGGCAATTCAACACTTTGGAAATCGGAAGTAGATGCGATTAAGTGGATGAGGGCATGTTTGAAAGCTTTGCTTTCATTGCATGCTCTTGGTGTTATTCACGGTGACTTAAAACCTGACAATCTTTGCGTCAGTGCCGAGGACGTGTATAGCGGGCAATCAAAACGGCTGGATTTAACCAGTCTGACTTTGATTGATTTTGCTTATGCTCTTTACCGGGAAGTACCGTTGAAATTCGTATTGCCTACAGATCCTTCACGTTTGGATTATTTGCCGGATTTTTACAGGCAAGCTATAGAAGTTTCGCAAAACCGACAAGATCCGGGTATGTTGCAATCAGTTGCGTGCGTCAATATTGATCTTTACAGTCTGGCTTGTTTGCTCAAACAAACAGTGGAGCCAGGCTTATCAAATTCCTGGGTGACTTGGTCAAGAATGGTGAATGAACTTCAAAAAACAGGGACACAACCACAAAAGCCATTTTCATTTTGGGGCGCATCTGTATTTGATCAGCCTACCCGCACCTTATTAAAGAAAATTGAAACAATACTTCAACGATTAAATATTCCTAAAGACCAATGGAATTGGGCTGATACGGTATTGCCGGCGCAAGCTGCCGCAACCCCGTTGATTGATCAATCAACGCCTTTGATTGAATTGACGCCTTTGATCAGTCGCTCTGTCGTGGTTTTGCCTTCAAGCTTGCCTGTTATTGTTGCGCAACCAATACCGGATATATATGTACCTGAGACATTTATTTTCTCGCCCCGAGCGCTCATTTTGTCGGGTTTTATTCTTGATACGCTGATATTTACTTTGATAGACCGTGCTTACAACCACCATCATTTGATATTGACAACGCCAGCTTATGGATGGGGTTTGTTGTCTGTTGTGGCTGGCTTATTGCTTGGTATACAAACCGTACGAATACTTTTTGCACCCAAATTAAGTTCGATCAAATGGTGGTTTGCTTTTCAAGTGCTACTTTTATGCGCCGCAGTCTATTTTTCAATGATATTGGCTGTGAAGTATGAAAATGCGTGGGTGCTTGCTTTGATTTTTTCTCAGGTATGGATATTTTTTTACATACAAAATGATGCTCGTTGGAAACAAGCAATGAAACAAGGAACATAAGTATGTCTAAGATGTTAGAAACGACAATTGAAATTGTTCAGGATATTGCTAAAAAATTCCTGCCGTCTATTTATGCGCTGATTAAGCGCAGTATGGATTTCAAATCTTTTTCATTGTCATATTTTGCTCATTATTCCCGACGTTTTGGCTTTCGTGCCATTGTCATCGCCGGGGGATTGGCATCAATTTACGCTGTTTATCTGTTCGCCATGAATTCCCTGGCTCCCGCATCGCCTAAAGCCAGTCACGATGTTATTTTGAAAACTCGATTTTCAAGTCCTAAAGCCTCAGCTAATGTTTTGATTCTGGACATAGATGAAAGAACGCTTGCCGCTTTATCAGAAAAGTATGGACGCTGGCCTTGGTCCCGGGATGTGTTGGCTGATGGCTTGCAAAAAGTCACAGACTTGGGTGCACGCGCAATTCTTTTCAATGTCATGTTGTCAGACCCGGACAAAGCCAATCCGGATGCTGATTCAGCCATGCAAATGACCGCGCAGCTCAATCCTGCGATAGCATTTCCATTGATCAGATTGAATCCTAAAAACGATACCCAAAGTAGTTTGAAGGCGGCGCAAATCCCCGGTGCAGTGCTGAGTCCGAAGCATCCGCCTGATAAAACCATTGCAGTGATTCTTCCTATGTTCACTGCCATGCACGACCGCTTAGGGATTGCCAACCAAAAGCCGGATGCAGACGGTATTGTTCGTAAATACCCGTTACGGTGGCAGGAGGATACTTATAAATTGCCTTCGATGGTTCAACAAACAGTTGAACTTGGCGGCTCAGACACATCCAGTTTGCCTGATGACATTCATTTAAATTGGCGTAACAAACAAGGCCGGTACAACCGGATTTCTTTCAGCGATTTGTTTCTGGATAAATTAGACAGCAAACAATTGTCTGAATTTAAAAATGCCTATGTGGTGTTGAGCTTATCAGCACCCGGCTTGGGCCAAACCAAGCCCACCTCAGTCATGTCAGTGGAAGATGATGGTGAGATTCTGGCCACCGCGATTGATGATTCCATTAACGATACTTACCTCAGAACCATGCCATTGTGGGTGGTTCTGATTTTGAATCTCATGATTATTTGGTCTTTGGTGTGGTTGAGTATTCGCACCGTCAAAGGAAGCTGGTTCAACAGGATTTTTATATTTGCCCAATCCGGTTTAGGTGGCATTACTTTACTTTCAGCGAGCTATACCTGTTATTTGATTGATTTGTCTGACAGTATGTCATTTGGCTTGAGCGTTTTTGCTGTCATTAAATTGATTCAAAGCATGGACGATCGCTGGTCGCGTGCCAAGCCCGGATTTCGCAAACTCGGGCCTAAACAAGCGAATACTGAGCTTTTGATTTTGGGTTACTTGAGCGATCATTTACCCGATGGTGTTGCTAAAAATTTGCAGAAAGCCATTGAGGAGAAAGTGGGTTTGACCAACGTGATCCGTATCGACGATTTATTTGCCGGTGAGAGTTTTCTCAAATCCCCATGTGCCAGATTCCGTTGCCTGATTGTCAATGTCAACCAGCTACAAGCTTCTGAAATTGAACTGACACTTGCATTGCAAGCGTATGAAAATGTGCTGTGTAAGACTTATACCTCCAGGTGTGCCTGGGATACAGAAGACAAGGCATTCGGATTGGAGATGGCCAGTTTGGTTCTGGAAAACGGTGCGCAATTGATATACAAAGACTGGGATAAGCAATACCCGGCGACTCCGGCCGCTTAATGAACACCACGCCTCACCTGGCTGACACGGGCCAACCTGCACCGTCTTTTCAACCAGGCACCGGGGAGCTATGGCGAGTCAGCGCCTACAGCCGTGCAGGGGTTAATCATGCGGTCAATCAAGACAGTTTGGCATTTCGAAGCCCTGATGCGTTTGTGGTGGCTGACGGCGTAGGCGGAGGTGCCCGGGGCGATATTGCCAGCGCTATGTTGGCAAAAGGTCTTTCCGCTTTGTACCAACCGGATGAACCAGCGGTGGACATGGCGATATCCAGTTTGGACAAGGACATCGCAAGCAAACTCAATAAGCTAGGTGAGGAGGCCGGAGCTTCAGTTGTCGCTTGCATTTGGCGTCTTGATGGATCTGCCGGTGAATATCTGGCGAGTTGGGTCGGTGATTGTCAGATCTCCCATTGGAAAAAAACCTCGGCGATTTGGGAGCTTTCGTGGCAATCAACAGAACAAAGTTATGAGCATTGCGGTTTGCAGCCGCCTGCCGGCGTGTCCTTACAGTCACCGGCAAATATGGTTGGCTGCGGTATGGGTTTGCCAGTCAGTCACCAGCGATTGAAATTTGATAGCAATGAACGAATCGTGCTTTCCAGCGACGGGTTTTGGAGATCTGTTTCTGCGGCACAGCTTGGCAATTTCATGAACCAGTTTTCAGACCAACTGCCTGTCAATGCTGCTGAACAACTGTGTGCCATGGCATTGCAGTCATTCAGCGAAGACGACATCACTGTGTTGGTCGTTGAACAAATCATCAAACAGCGGCAGTTTGACTGGACCACCATGTACAACCGTTTTAACGTAGTGATTGCTGCCGGACTGTTGTTGGCGCTGAGTGTCTTGCTTTGGCTGGCGTGGGGGCAAATTTGAAATGAAACGCCTGATCAAGTTTTTGCCCTTGCTTTTTGAAATTATTTTGCTGGTGCTGGCTCTGTTCTGGGTGCAGATTCAAGCCGCCAAATTGCAAAACAGTTCTGGCGATGGCGTGGCTCGCTGGCAGCAAGATCTGGTTTCATCACGTGTCATTGAATTGTCTGAGCCGCCGCGATTGATCTCACTTTGGTGTCAAAGAGACAGTGCGGTGCTTACAAATAATGAATATGCCGGGTTTTTGAATCTATGCCCGGGCCGTGTCTGGTCCAGAATTGAAAGTTGGTTGGCTGGGTCCGGTCATCATCAAATTTCTACAGAAACAGAGGCAAGGTGGAGGCAGGAATTAATTGAACAATCCATTCGCTGGCGAAGTTTACTGGCTCAAAGCAGCTTTGAATCAAACAGTAATCACGTAAACCACAGCAGTGAGCCTGAGATATTCGAGCATGAGGATAACCGCCAGCTTCGTGAGAAACAAAAAATCGCCGAGGCCTTGGCTGTTTGGGACGCCTGGCACAGTGAACATTCGGCAAGTACGAGTGCTGAGCTTTCGGTTTTAAAAGCCGATGCCTTGTGGCGCATGGCAACCATGTTGGATGGAAACGGCAATGAAGAACCGGCCAAGCTGATTCGACAGTTCCGCAAGCGGATTGAATTGTCTGACAAGGCGACGCGTTCCATTTCCTTGGTCAGTGATTTAACGCTTTGGTTGGCTGCGCATTGGATGGTGACGGTGTTGGGTATGGTGATTGTCCGTTCATCACTCACACAATGGGATCAATTGCAGTTGTTGATTTTGTTGTGCATGGGTTGCCTGTCCCTGCTGCATTTCTCTCGGTTGTTGCACATACCCAAGTCATATGCTGTGTTGATGGCAGGTTGCATGTTGCTAACGGGCTGCATTTGGCTAATAAAACTTATTGCTAAACCCCGGGCGGCACAACAAGCAGTCCAATCTCCCTCACTTACTTTGTTGTTACCTGGCTGGTGGTTATTCACGGCCATCGGCTGGTTGTTGTTAATGGATGAGTCATTGAATTTTCACCCCAGATTGCGCTTCCTGGCATTGGACCAGTGGTGGAACTGGTGTCTTGCGAGTTTGCTTCTTCCCCTTGCAGTTGTGCTTTCTCCTGTGACTTTGTCTTTACTGCAAAGCCTAACCCGCTTGCTATGGCGCAGAGCAGCCGGTGTTTATCAAGCCTGGCGCTGGGTAATTGCCATCGTTGTACTGATGGGGTTTGCGTTTGCGCATCGTTCCGGTGTTCCAGCACATGTCTCTGGTGAGGCAATGAAATTAGTGTTTGTTTTTTCTGCTGCAGGTTGGTGTGTTTGGAAAATGCCGTTGGCATCTCAACTTTGGCATGAAGCGCATGTTCGCCAGGCCGTTCCCCGCTTGACCGGAATGTTTTCTTTGGTAGTTTTGACGGCCGTGATTGCCGGTCTGACCTCAGACAAAGGACCGTGGCTGGTGATCGCTATTGCCGGTGTCATGCTTATGGCCAGTGTCATGGGTTGGACCACCGGTTTCGGTTTATTGTTAAGCGGTTTCTTATGTATTTTTCTTCTCGGTGAACAATTGGATGTGGTTGCTGATCGTCTTCAGGCCTGGCGAAATGCATTCACTGCCAACCATGACGACATGGCGAGACTGCTCTGGTTCCAGCACGAAGCATCACTTCAGAACAATGGCTGGGGCATCGGCGAAACCCCTTGGTGTGCAGGTGTCAGGGTTGACCAATGTCTGGGATTGCCTTTGCAATTGCAAAGCGATTACACCTTTACTGCTTTGGCAGGCTGGTGGGGCCCCAAAGGGGCATGGATTTTGTTAACCATGTTTTCTTTGTATGTTTATACGTGGTTAATGCAAGCAGCAAGACAAAGCCAAAAGGTTTTACAGCCCGAAAAACTGCTGCAACCCGTTTCTGTAGGGCATGCACTCAGTGCACAAATGTTTTTTTTGACCGGCTTGCTGGTATTGGTTCAAACCTGGATCACGGTCTGTGGAAATCTTGGCTGGCTCCCCCTTACCGGTATCACCTGGCCGTTGATCAGTTATGGCAAAACCAGTTTATGGGTAACCACCTTTTTGATAGGTACATGGGGCTTCAGGGGAACATATGCTTGAGCAAGCAAGGTTCAGTCTTTCCAGAGCCGGGGTCATGGTTGGATTAAGTGCCTTGCTTTTTCTTTCAACCGGTATCTGGTTCAACACACAACAATCTGTATCCGATGTCTATTTCAGCGAACAAACCTGGGACAACGCTCAAACACTGCTGCGTCATATCAAACCTGATCGTGAATTCAATACAAATGCCACAATGTCTATTTCCTCCACATGTTCTGCCGGACAAAAGGGTTATTCGCAACTCATAGCGACAGCTACACAACTCGATACCGAATTGGCGCGACTCACGCAATTGCAGTTTGTCCGTCAGACCTATAAGCTTGATCTGGCCAATGTTTTCATGGATGGCTTTTTTCTAAAAAATACATGTGAAGAAATTCAAAAAAGTATTCAATGGGTGTTGAGAAGATCGCAGCAATCAAATACCGTTTTTTTGCAAAACCTTTACTGGCGTGAACGAATGCAAACCGCATTGCATGGAAAATTGCAATCCAATCCTTGGGTAGCCTTGCCTAAATCCATGCTGTCCATGAAATCACCCTGGAGCGGTATCAATGGATGTATTTATGGAACCGATGCGCAAACCGGCGCTATCACCTGGCTGGATTCACCCGGCGACCCGTCTGCTCACTTTTGCAAAAACCAATTGGGTAGCGATTTAATCGGCAATGCCCGGGCAGTGAATGAACCTCTGAACCTTCCCAGTCTTGCCGTCATTGTTCAAAGCCTGGGGCCCTGGCGCTTACCTCAGCATACTGATCACCACAGATTTGTTGAAATTCAACACAGTGCTGTCATAAGAGGCTCAGAGCAATCTGTCGGTTTACATACACAATTAAGTATAGATACTAAGATACAAAACAGTTTGCAAAGACTTGTGTCTTGTTATACGGCCCGATCGCAACAAGATTGTCCGATGCTGGCCACCAAAGGCGAAGGAAGGTATGAGAATGCCCGGGTCCGCATGGCCGGTCTGGCACTGATAGATATACCGACGGGTAAGGTGCTTGCAGCGGTCAGTTCAGAAAGCCCGTGTTTTCTGCACGACTTGACCCGTACCGGCAAACTTCCACCGGATTGTCCTGATCTGCCGCTTGGTACTGTTCACAAGCCCCTGTGGCCTCAGGCACCTGATAACCACGCGCTGTTTAAACAAGCGGCCCCGGGTTCATTGGTGAAGCCTTTATTGATGTCAGGGATTTTGGCTGACGGTGGTAAGTATGCAGGTCTGGATACTGCCTTGCAAAAGTCTGATTCACATCTTTTTCTGGATGCGTGGTTGTGCAGAAAAGATTTGGGTAAAGGGCCGTTTTCCCCTGACTGCGACAGGCCTAAGCAAACCCAACATATTGCACATTTGCTTGGGTGGAATAACGATTGTGAAATCAATGGATTTGAAAATCCAAAATTTAATTGCGGTGAGATTGATCTTTTGTGGGGTTACCAAAGCAATCCAGCAACAGCAAGGCAGCAAAAATCCGGCTTTGAATTGCCGAATTTACCTGTGATGAGCGGCCGTATTCTTGTTCAGTCTGTGCAGTTAAAAGACCAGCGTCGGGCGTATCAGGATTTGAATTGGCCTCAAAGCATGCCTTCAGCAGCACAGCGTGCTGATTGTGCGAATTCAAACCGCAAAGCTTACACAGGGTGTTCAGGCAACCGGCTAGGTATCGTCAGCGAGGGTTATGGTCAAGGCAATGCCTTGACGACACCGGTTGGTGTGAGTGGTTTATTGTCTGCGCTGGCAAATGCTTCCTATCAGCGCGCTTACCACCCGCCGCATTTGCTAGTGAACATTTTTCGCAATGACGGCCGGACTGTGGACTGGGGTCCCGGAACGCATTCAGGTTCAATTAAAAATGAACAGGAAATGTTAGATCCTGCGGTGGCCCGAAAAGTAATTGCTGCCATGTCCTTGACGCACCAACCCAATGGCACAGCGAATACTGCTTGTACCGGTGTATGGACTGCCAATGAGTGTTCAGGAGATTTGGGCATTGCCGGTAAAACCGGTACACCCGGGGACGCTGACAACCGCAGCATCGTTCAACTTAAAACTGATATGCAACAACGGTCAGATTGTCTGCAACGCAAAGACACAGCCTGTTTGTCACGTTTTCCGTTGCCAAGGCCGCGGTATCGCTGGTATGCCGCCATCTTCAAAAGCGGTTCAACAGACCAATACGATAAAGCTCTGACAGTATTGGTTCACAGCAACTGGCGTCAATCAGATGGCCGTTTTGCAGATGATCAAAATGCAGCCGCTGAAATCGGAATGCAGGCTATACGGTTATTGCGTGTACGAGGAGAATGAATTTGAAATCATATGAATTCACTGGTGTACTCGATTTGCCATGGCCACAAGTTTGGACTGCAATGAGTTGGGAAATTTCCCAATGGGTTTCTTGCAATCCGGATACTGCTTGCGTGAAAGTTTCCTGGAATGAAGATTTACTCACCCGGCAAGTAGACAGCAACGGATTTCATCTTGCAACCCATGAGATTCGACAAGCCCTGGAACTGGTTTTAGGTCCCAGGCTGGACTGGCAGATTGAGCGCAGCGGGGAAGGTCAATCCCACACTTTGATAATGTCTGACCTCAGCCAATGAAAAGCCTTATTCAATGAAACAGTTTTGGACTCCTTTGGCTCGAATGCTGGGAATGGTGGATCCTGAGAAATCTTCAAACAGTGAAGACAAGTTCAGGCCCGGACAACCGCAAGCCAATGCAAATCTTTCGCAATGGCCTTTGCTGTTTCAATCGTTAAGACAAGAGGCTGAGCAAGTTTGGTGTGAGAAAAGCCGAATACACGCAGAAGTCAATTCTGAGGAAATTCTGGCTGTGAACTCAGTCACCATACAAGCAGGAAATGAGGCGATGGAGGAACAACTTCGCAGCTGGTACCTTGAAACAGATGAGCCGCATTTGATTCAATGGATGATGAACGGACCATTCAATACAGAGCTTATTCGTGCGCATTTGAATTTTGACTCTTTCTCATCTTTGAGCCTGGTTGACAGGATTGAAGAACCATCTGACCGTGCTGTCAGCGCATATTCGAAAGAAGGGTACCCAGCAACGCAAGCTGTATTTCACATTTGCATTGAGTCACATTGGATGCGTCGTCCTTTGCCGCCTGTGGTGACGCCTGACTTTAAGGCGCTTGACATCCTGGTACAGGATTCAGCCGGACAAAGGCGTTTGCATATTCACCATCCTCTGGTGATTTTTGGTTCCAATAAGGCGCAAGACCAAGACCCCGGCGGTAATGAGTCAGTCAAGGCTGAAGAACCGGGTAACCTGGTATGGCAAGGCGAGTTAGCCAAATTTATACATGTTCAAGCCTTGCACGCATCAGGAATCCATTTGATGCTTCGATCGAACCTGCATGGTTTCGATATACAAGACCTGGATTCAACCAATGGTACTTTTTTGCAGGATGAGAAGCTGCCACCTGGTCAAACCGTTTCAAGTTCATTGCCCTTGAGCTTGGGACTGGGAGGGCCGACCACGGACCCAGTGGATCTGACCGCCTTGGTTCAGATTTCAATCGAAGGAACGGCAGGTCATTGGCAGCAGCACGCTACGCCCTTAAGGCGTACGGCTGCAGATCAACCGGCGTTGCCCATGCTGGAGTTGTTGGTGATGGACGGGTTACTGGAAATACGTATCTCGGTTAATAAGTTTCCGTTTGAAATCGGCAGAGACTCTGCTGCGGATTGGACAGTGCCGGCTGAACATGCCATGGTTTCGCGCCGCCATCTGATTCTTCAGTCATTTGATAAAGCATCACAGCGTATTCAAATACTTGATGTGAGTCGCCATGGATTGACAGCCAGTCCTGAAGGCTTTGTAGCCTCACCGAAATCCGGAACCTGGGTAGAAACCGGTCAGACTGTGATTCTGGGCCGTATTAACGATTACACCGGGATTTCCATACGTTTTAGTATGTGAATCTGTAAGTTTCCAGTTGCTAAGCTTGGGTTGTCAAATGTGCATGGCTGCCAGGATTCCCACCACTACACCGATTGTTCCGACTGCATACATCAGTTTTTTCAGCCACTGATTCTTAGTCAGCAATGAGATTGCGGCCAAAGCGATGGACACTTGAAGCAATGTTGTTCCTTGTGCCCAACGGTGATGCATATGCATTTGAAAGTCAGATTGTTTATCCCAGTTTTTGGATTCAGCCTCAAATTTTTCAGCTTCGATTTTCAGTTCTTTCTTTTCATTTTTGTAGCGCTCAATTTCGCTGCCGAAATCTTTTGTTTTTGAATTCGGTATCAACTCGACGGCAAGTTCACTGATATTTTGCTTGTTACTTTTTGACTGGTAATAGTTCCATTGGTTGGATGCTTCTGTTTTTGAAATAGCTGCATTGTTTTTATAAATGACGGCATTGGATAAGGTGGTTCCATCCATATAGCCGAACAATGCGCCAACTGTGGCAATAATGGCGGTGAACAATGCGATTTGATTGGTCATCGGGTCTGAATGACTGCCGGCAGTTGCATGCTCAAGCTCGTGGTCATGCGGTCCATGAACATGAAATCCCTGGTGCGACATGTTTAAAATTCCTTAAAGTAAATTTATTTGATGAGAACACAACATGGAATTCATATTTTATTCTGTTTTATAAAAGTTATTATTTTACTGTCAACGAATTCAAGCGTGAATTGTGATCTTTAAAAAACTCTTTAGTTGATGATTAAAAATCAGTTTTAGTAGAGAAGAGATGGTTGAGATGAAGCGAATACTAAATACGCTGTAGTTCAAGACTGAAGCCAGTCAGGCAGGTCTGATGGCAGCAGTCAAACCAAATATATTGGATATTCTTACCCAGCTGTTGCTGGAGAATCGGGTTGGACCGACGGTCAAGTTAATCTCAAAGGAGTTGGTGACCAGCAAGTAAGTACCGAGTCAATGGAGTTGGTCAAACTGCGTGCCATACTTGAAGGAGTCACCACAGAGCTTAACCATCTGTTATTCAAAGCTGCACTTTTCGCTGAAAACTACCAAATGATTAATTCAGTTAATATTTTAAAAATAATAGTTTTAATTATTTTGTCAGGATGTGCTACTCGCTATGTTGACCGGGATGTGGGTAAGGACTCAATAACCGACTTAATCGGAGATGTAGTGGTTTATAAAAGTGCAGAGGACTTTAAAACCAAGCCGCCAGTTTGCCTTGGAGTTTTGCCTCTTACAGCCGCCAACAAAGAATTTGAACCCACGAAAGATTTGCGAGAAGCTTTACACGCAAACTTAGCTCCAACCGGTATTTTGCTCGTTCCGTTGCAGCAGATTGATCAGAATATCAAACCGAATTCAAATGAGATTAATAATCTTAGGAAAGTAAGTATTGCTACGGGTTGCGATACGCTTATGAGCGGTGAAATTACAGAGCGGCAGACAAGATTTTTTGGAGTCTATTCAGAAATAAAAATCACAGCTAATGTCCATATAACAAGGGTCAGTACCGGAGCCGTTATCTGGCGCGGCAAACATAAAGCAGTAACGCGAGTCGGTAGCCTGCCAATCGATCCTATCAGCCTCATTGGAGGAACTATTTCTGCCAGTCTGAATTTACAAGACGAACAGTACACCCGTACAACGAATGACTTGGCAAGAAGGTTAATAACAGCTATTCCAAATTTGAAATACGCAGACAAAGACAGCGATTTAATGGCAACGTCAAGGGCTGATTCTCAAGCAGCTGTGAAACTGAAGTCAAATCAACAAAAATCAATACAGAACCCGGCGACCTTCAAGGATTGCCCTGAGTGCCCAGTTATGGTTGTGATTCCTGCCGGTAGTTTTTTGATGGGTTCAACGTCTGATCCTGAAGCCTTTTTCAGCAATGAAGAATCCATGACAATAGGTGAAGATAATAATAAACCTCAACATCGGGTAATTATTCAATCATTTGCAATGGGCAAATACGAGATCACGCAGGAGCAGTGGCATGCGGTGATGGGAAACAATCCCAGTTCACATAAAGGTCGAACACTACCTGTTGAAAATGTATCCTGGGATGATGCACTGCTATTTGTACAAAAGCTTAGTCAAATAACAGGCTCAAAATACAGATTGCCTGCTGAAGCCGAGTGGGAATATGCGGCGCGGGCAGGAAGCACAACTATTTATCCTTGGGGAAATAATGATTCCGGGCAACACATATACGCATGGTTCAATGCAATTGCTGATGAAAGCAATCCTGTGGGTCTAAAAAAGCCCAATCAATTCGGTCTTTACGACATGATGGGTAAT
>Ga0214919_10003982_pt1 | contig 21835 bp, 21 predicted proteins | sample LL1503_MetaG_FD_177994 | JGI IMG/M metagenome (GOLD analysis project Ga0214919, IMG submission 177994) | Freshwater microbial communities from Lake Lanier, Atlanta, Georgia, United States - LL-1503 | ecosystem: Environmental > Aquatic > Freshwater > Lake | place: USA: Georgia | collected... | reverse complement strand
ATTCTGTATTTGACTTAATAGAGAATAAACTTCATTTGTTGTGTATGACATTTTTATATATTGATATTTTTTTATCCCACCCCCTTATTTATAAGTAGAATATCCGGTTTCGAATGCCTCATTCGCTTTAAGACCTTTGCTATATTCTTCAGAAGAATATGGAGAATCGGTTCCAGAAGGTGCGTCAGTTGCGCTTATCGAAGGAGTAGTTATTGTAGGATTATTTAAAGCAGGAGAGAACACACATTTTCCAGCAGAAGCATTCCATTTTGTACCAGGAGTATCTCCTGAAGGAGGTGTACAACATTGAGAACCAATACAACCGGCGAAAGAACCGAACCCAAATCCGCCAGGAGAAGAAGTCGAAGACGGAGGAGCGAAATGAGGCGCGTTCAACCGCAATTCGTCGAAGTTGTAATTGTCTCTAGACTTAATACCGAGATACATTCTATATATGACAATCAATCCAATAGATAATACTGCTATCATTGTAACAGTAAAAACCGATTCTGGTATAAACCCTCCAAATTGTAATTGAATAACCCGTAAGATATAAATAACTCCTAAAATAATAGCACTAGTTATTACAATATTCAAATAAGCAGAATAGACCTTACGGCTATTATCATTAAAATATATAATCCTCTTTTGGTTCTCGACTGCTTTGTCTATCGCTTCTTGTTTATCTTGTAATCTCTTTTGTTCTGTGTCTACAATGTCCAACATATCATCTTGTTTCGCCAATGCGTTTGTCTGAACGCCTTGTAAGTCAGTTAAATTACTATAAATAGGCTGTAATTGATGATTTAATTTATCTAATGCTGTCTCTGCCATGTTTATTATATATAAATATAAATATAATAATTCAATGTTTGCTAATAATAATCGCTGCTATTAAAAATGTAGCACACGCAATAGCCGTCGATATATAAATCGAATTTTGATATATTTTCATTTCATTAATGTCGTTCTGAAGAGCCGTCCGAATATCTTTTGATTCTTCAGGACGAAGAATAACATTGGGGTCATCTTTACCCCAATAATGATATTTTTCGTTGTTTTTCAATAAAAACTCGCGTTTGTCTAATACACCTACAACATTATTCGATAAATCCTCGTATTTGGTTATCAATTGACTACCTAGCACTGCGTTTTCTTGTTGTAGTTCTTGAATGGTCGCTATATTTTGTCCTACAGAATTAATATCGGGTTTCGCATTGAAGGTTTGAGAAGGAACGGAGGGGACGGAGAACCCCTCTTTCACATTATCAACAGCATATTGGAGATCAGCCCTATATACATACCGTTTCGTCATCTCTTTTTGAATTACTTCTGGTTGGCCTTCATAATCTTTCCAATCGATTCTCTTATATTCAGGCGTATGAAAACCAGAAAATTCCATATATATAAGTATCACATTTTCTTGAATATATAAAACAACGCAGTTGTCGCTAAAACCGTCCACAAAACACTTACATAGATGGTCGAGTCCAAAAATTTGCGCGAGTCGTCATAAACAGAATTCCCCCCATATACAGACTCTAGTTTCTTTTCAAGACCCTGCCTCGTATTGTTATTTTGCTGAAATGTTTTCATTATCTCATGATAATGGTCTAAATATTTGTTCGTGACAGCCAGATTATTCATAGCTTTCAAAATGTCCGAAAAATCCGTTAGCATCTGTAAAACATCGGCGTATCTCTGACAAAGCGGTTTTTTATCATTGACTGTCATTTTGGACTTAATATATTCATCGGTATATCCAACATTATTGAAGGGACTTTCGTCTATTTCGGATACATATTTTCCGGTATTTGCTATTATCTTCTTCTTGACATCAGCGATTTGGTCTTGCGAAAAATTTTTGAATGTACTTGCGCATAGTCCAGGAATTGGATTGTTCGTGTTGGTATTCAATGATAATCCGGCAGTATCGCATTGTTTTACTTGTTTTATAGTCGAAAGTAGTTTCGAAGTTTCCGCTGATATATAATACTCGATATCGACCAAAGACATCGGCTCGGTTTTTTTATATGCGGCGTCTTTGGGGGCTTCTTCTGATTTTTCCATTATTCGCGATACCGGATATGAATCCCCACAACCGGGCCATAAAGGCGATTCGTATATTATATATATAGGCTGAATCATTGGGTTATCGTCTTGTTTTCTAGGCATTATATATTGATTATATAATACATATTTATTTTTTGCCCATGATGTAAATGTATCCGGAAACACAGAAGATACCAGCAACAATATTAAAGACATTCAAATATTCGGTTTTATATTGGACGGTTGCGTCCATCATCGATTGAGACATCGTTACATCTTTGTTTTGAGTCGTATTGACGTGTTTTTGTAGTTGGATGTTCTCATATACTTCTTTGTAATACTTGAAAACCATTTGACGTATTTGTTTGTCTGTTTGCTCTAATGTATCAACGTCTTTGTATCCCAATGTAATATTCCCTCCGGCAGACCCGAATTGGGGTTCTTTAAAATTCGCTGTCAAATTCATTTTGATACCCTGGATGGTCTGAATTAATCCTAAACCTGCAGGAGATGTTTCTGTTCCTACTGCTGTCGTTCCTGTTCCATTATCATTAACCGTATATGTATCACAGTGAGAATGCGGTGAATCGTCAAAAACCGGCACACCAGTACATACACATTTACAATATGTGCTTCCCGTCTGTTTATTTGTTATAATCTGTGTTTGACAACCGCCTGAATAATGCCAGTGATTCATTGTACATGTTTCGCGGTATTTACAACGAGGATTTTCTGTAGTCACGGTTATATACGATGTTCCTCCATCCGTATCCGTGAACGGAATATCTTGTGATAGATTTGTTTGGAGGTCAAAATTGGGTTGCCAACTATTCGTTGCGTCTTGTGTCCAGTTTATGACAGAACCCGAACTTACGTCTAAAGTAACATTTTGTGTTCTTGGGTCATTCGATACTATTTTAAGATTACCATTTATATTAGCGGATTCTGATAACTGTGTGCTTAATGGCGGCGGATTTGTTAAATCGAAAGTGATTTGATTAAATCTATCGTTAAATACCATATTGCCTTTTAAAAAAGAGTTCTCGAAATCATTGTCGGGATTCAAAATAATACCACTAATTTGTGGGTCAAAAATATCTGTTATAGAAACGATTGGTTCTCCGCCGGTTGACTTTACTTGATTTGCCCACTTTATTACGGCTTGGTTTGAAAATGGAAATGTTCGCATCAAATCAGCATTTTGGCTTTGGTCAAAGGTATTGTAAAAAAAATCGCCTTGACGGTATTTTATATCGAATGTTGGCGATGGCATGCTTTATTTATATACTGATTAGAATATTGTAGGGAGCAATGCTTCGCTAAGCCCCCTACTTTTACGGAGATTAGACCCTTACCGAAGGTCGAGGGGGAACGTAAAGGGACGAAGCCCCCTACTTATACGGAGATTAGACCCTTACCGAAGGTCGAGGGGGTTCGTAAGGGGGCGAAGCCCCCTACAAGCAGATACGATAATAGTCATACGTCATCGCAGTATTACTCTTACGTTCAATCTGTATGACTTGTCCAGGTCTCAAACAAAGAGCCAGTGCCTGAGAATCGAATCGAGAAATCTCCGGCAATTGTTGAAGCGACTGAATATGATATTTTGTTTTAAGACCTTCCGCCTCTTCTTTTGAAAGAATTGTTGCTTTTGGCACCAATTCGTGCTTCAAGACATTGAATTGTAGGCGTTTGATATAATGTATGACAACGAAAATCCCAGAGTGGTCATAAAGGTATTTCAGTTTATTGACGATCGTGTCATTCGGTTGTTCATTGGTCACAACAACAAGTGTGTCCTTTTTCTCTAAAACATTCTCGATATCAAAGAGGTCTTCAATCAATTGGTCTAAATTGTCTTTTCTTAACTGTTTAATGTTAAGGAGATATTTCACATAGATTTTGTGGCCATCGGTTTGTCTTGAAACAAGCATATCGAGCTGGTCATTTGCATACATGGCGTCGATTTCATTTATACTGAAGAGGTCATAATCAGCGGTATTGTATCCTTGTTCTCCTAACTGTTCTATAAGGGTAACACGGGATTTATATACGGTAAGAATTCGGTTACTTGAAAGAGCCATTATAGTATAATACCTGATATTGTTTTTATATTTTCATCAATTTTATCTGTTTTACATTATACCTTTTTGACCAAAAAATTCGTCATAGTATCAAATATCGAGAACTCTTTCTCTTTTTTTTCTTCGACTGTAGGAAACGGTATAACTGGCGTAGAACCCAACGAAGAAGACCCTCCACCAATCGTTGTAACTGCCGGAGAACCTTCAGTTGTCGAAGACCCGCCCTTTTTCGCTTGTGCTGCTATTGCAGAACCATCCACTTCATTATTATTTCCGTTTATCAAAAAGATATTTGTTCCTTCATTAGCAGGTCTCGATAATAAAGGCGTATCAAACAATCCTCCATCGCCTACAAATTGTGTTGAAGGTCCACCACTATTTCCCCCATTCATAGGCATCGGACGAGAAAGACTGCCAGGTTCTACTACCATAAGACCTTCTGGACCGGCCCCATATTTTTGAACGGTTGTAAATTCACCACCAGTGCTCTTGACTTGCCATAAATTATCTTGGCCCCCATATGTGGTCAAAGAAACTAGTTCACCTGGTTGAAACCCACTTGAACCACCTTTTTTGGACAAAAGAGGAGCAGAAAACATTGCGTCTGAACCTTCATCTTGAGGATATTCAGGAGAGGGCGGAGGTGGATATTCCGGAGAAGTTGGAACAAATAATCCTTCTTGACCTTCTTCTGGTGGTGAAAAATCAGGAGTCTTCGGACCCCATTCTGGAGAACCTGGATTATATTCCGGAGAATTCGGGGCGTATTCCGGTGAAGTTGGAGCAAATCCCATCCGTGCATATCCATACTTTTTCTTTCGTTCTGCTTCACTTTCCTCTTCTTCAGCCTCCGACACAGGCGTCTTCGGCGCAGGCCCCTGCCTCCTAAGAGTAAAATCAAAATCTTTAATATATTCTTTGACGGATACCTCACCCTTTTTGTCAAGAAGGATATTCATGTTCTTCGAAAACGTCATGTTCTCTATTTGTTCTATATTGTCATCCGTAATCAGTCTCATCGCTATATTAATCGTTTGTAGTTCCTGTATCAATAACTTCAACGAATAAGGAATACGAACCACACTGAAAGTGCGTCCGTGTCGGCTGATATTTTCCACTGTAAGATTATTCTCCGCAAGAGAACCTACGAATTTAAGCGGTCCATCCGCCATAGGACTCAAGAACAAATTTTTATCGGGATTATAAACGGCTATCAATCCGGTTTTATTACAAACCGCCATGAAATACTTGTCGCTCCGCTCCATCATGGATTCCGTTAACATACTCGTTGCACCATGTGCTATAAGACTATCGCGTTCCATCTCGCCTATTCTTAGACCGCCGTCATTCGCTCTACCACTCACAGGTTGTCTTGTAAGAGCTGTTCTCGGCCCCTGAGTTCTGAAATTGATTTTGTCCTTGACCATGTGTTTCAAACGCATATAATAAGTCGGCCCAATGAAAATCTCGGCTTCTAATTGCCCACCCGTCATTCCATTATAAAGAATCTCATTTCCACTTGAATGGTATTTGTGTTTCGTCAAGATATCCGCATATTGCGCAACTCCCGAAGCCTGATATGCCGTTCCATCGCCGAAATTCCCCATAAGAGCACACGCTTTTCCAGTAATACACTCGACGAATTGCCCAATTGTCATTCTCGTAGGCAGAGCATGGGGATTCACAATAATATCGGGAACCATTCCATTTGCTGTAAATGGCATATCCGCCTCCGGAATCACCATACCAATAGTTCCTTTTTGACCAGACCGGGAAGCCATCTTGTCGCCGATTGCCGGAATACGGATTTCTCTAACTCGGACTTTCGCTATTCTTTGACCCTCTTCGCCCTCTGTAATAAACGATTTATCTACTATACCCAGCTGACCCTTTTTCGGCGTTTTCGAAGCATCTTTTCTCAATCCAGTTTTTGCGTCGATTAACGTACTCATTCCAATGAGAACCATCTTGTCATGTACTTCGGTTCCTTCTTTCACCAATCCATATTGGTCCAAATGTTGGTATTCATAACCAGGTTTTGTTCCTATGATATTCGGCGTCTTCTCGATATTCGTAAATAATTTCTCCGATTCGGCCTTCCCAGAGGCATCCATTACTTTTTCTTCGTGTGTCTCGTAGGTGGAATAATAGGTTGTCCTGAAGAGTCCGCGTTTCAATGCTCCTTCGTTGACCAAGACGGCGTCCTCCATATTGTATCCTGTATAACACATAATAGCAACTATTGCGTTCATTCCGTAGCAGTTCTCTTCCCCATTGATATATTCCGTATATCTCGATTTAACAAGGGGAATCTGAGGATTGTTCAAGACAACTGCCGACTTATCCATTCTCACTTGGTAATTCGTATGGTAGAGCGATACCGCCTGTTTGCTCTGTCCGCAAGAGAACGAATTACGTGTAGCGGGGTTATTTTGAGGGAAGGGAATCAAATTACACATCATTCCGAATGTCAACGAAAGATGAATTTCCATATGGGTATGTTCTGGTGTTATACCATCGGGTTTCAAAGCAATATAGATGCCTTCGGCTTCGCTTGTATCGACATATTCGATAACAGCTTTGTTCTTGATAAATCGCTCTAATTTCATAGGATTCATTTCAGAACCCACATCGGGATATAACTCTGGTAGTTCATATATTTTCATAGGATTCCAGCCATCGGCCTTCTCATTGAACCCTGCGATTAATTCCTTCCAGGTAAATTCGTTGTCTTCTATTCGGGTTTTAATGGGAGACGGGTTCTCAAAAAAGAACCCCGCCTCAGAACGATAAAAAATCGGTCGAGTCAATCGGCCTTCGTCACAATATATCTGTATAGTATTCTGGCGGATGTCAAAAAGGATACTCATATAAATGGGCAAGAGGCCATTACGACGGAATGCCTTGACATAGCTGACGCAATGGTATGGGTCTTCGACAACACCGGCCCAGTATCCATTGACGAAAACCTTTGTATATTGATTCAATAAAACGGGCGGACATTCTTCTACATATTGAAGCCGGGCTTTCTTTCTCAGCCACGCAAGAATAGGTTCTCGCGATATTCCCTTCGTGATATATGTCGAAATAGTTAAGTGTTTATGCATACCAATATTGGCTCCATCGGGGGTATCGATGGGGTCGAAATATCCCCATTGGGAAGCATGGAGAAGACGGGGACCCACGATTTTTACGGAACTGTCCATCGGCAAATTCGTTTTTCGTAAATGCGAAAGCATGGTTGCGTGAGAAAGCCTATTTATGTCTTGGAGAACACCTATGCGTTTTGTATGCGCCTGGGTTCCCCAGTTTCCCTTGAATCCTTTTTTAAACCATGATTCTACAAGACGATTATTGAAAAAATCCTTGTGGTCGTTTATTAGGGAAGGTAGATTGGCCTCGTACATATCCTGGTTGAAAAAGAGGACTTTCTCATACCATAATTGGATGTATTTCTGTTGTAAATTGTAAGTCTCTCGAAAAAGGTCGCTGATAATAACTCCAGGGGTTTCAATACGTTTGAATTTGTAACTATCGCGATTGGTCTCTTGGTCGATTCCCAAATGGACTTTTATGAGCCTAAAAACAATGTATCCCAAATAATATGCCTTCTTTGTGAAATTCATTTCTCCGATATGTGGAAGGAAATAATCCGCCAAGATTTCTAAAACGGTTTCGGTTGTTTTTCCCTTTGTGAGAACCGCAATGAATTCTATTGCGGCTTTCTGGGTCATTATTCCTCCGGCTTCATGAATAGAGGGGATGAAAATATCGACCATGTCTGCATATTTTTTCAAATCATATATACAAAGCGAAATAATATCCTTGTCTGACAGAATACCGAGGGCCCTGAATAGAATAAACAAAGGAACCGGTTTTCTTACATTGGGGACATTTACTACGATGTTCTCATTGGAGAACTTGCCACTGACTCCTTCGCCTACTGCTACCCCAGCAGGTGCTTTTATTTTCACAGACAATGTGCGGATAGGTTTCGACACGTTCTCCGAAACAGAACGGATAGACGCCGTAGCTAAAAACTCAGCATCATCACCCTTCTTGACATCGAGCATATTATCGGCGAATTTCTCTTGCGGGATAATGATTTTTTCTTTACCATCAATGATAAAATATCCGCCGTGGTCATTGCGGCATTCGCCCATTTGGAACCTAAGGTCGGGCGAAAGACCTCCTAAAATACAAAAATCAGACTGGACCATAATGGGGAATCGACCCAAATAAATTTTTTCCAACATCATAGATGTCTTCTGGACATTTTTAGAAATCATCGATTTTTCAGTCAATTCGCGCATTTCACCGGTTTCTTTTGGAGTGATTGCGTCCTTCTTGATTTTAGGTTTTTTGAAAGGCTTCTTTACTGGGACTTTTGGACCTCCGCCTTCGACCTCGGTTTCGTCTTCGATTTTTTCTTCTCCTACCGGTGTTCGTCCAGAAGATGATTCACCTTTAGGATTCGCTTTGAAGTTCTCGTATTTTCCTTCTTCTGAATCGGAATCTTCGGTAGATAGTCTCACCCCCGAAGGAGCAACAGCTTTAGGCAATTCGCCCTCTTCTAATATATCGATGAATTCGATTTCGACATCGTAATGGATAGTCATTCCGTATGTCATATTTCGGAGCCGGGCTTCGTTTGGATACATATAGTGGGGCCTGTTTTCGTCATAAATGACGGGTTTCCCAAAATAAAGCTTGTCGCCTTCTTTGCCGCCCATATATAACAACGCTTGTGACCTATATTCGCCGAATCCCAATTCCGGATTCGTTTTTCCTGTAGATGGGTCATATCTAGCCAAATTTGGGTCGTATCTCGATTGGATTCGAATAGGATTTTTCTCTTTGAAAATCCTGTAAATCCCTGAAGAATAAAAATCGTTGAAGGATTCAATATGATGTCTTACTAAACATTGGGAGTCATTCTTAAAGAAAGAATGAATAATATTCCAATTAACAGTATCATCCATCCCTTTTGATATATATACTTATGTGATTTTATCTATGTGATTTTATCTTTTTGACCTATGAAATATATATTTAGTTATTTTATAATGGACATTGCCACAAGCCTTTTCGCGCCTTTCCAAAACCACGACCTCTGCCTTTGGTTTTATTTCCTCTCTGTTGCTGGGTTCATTCTCCTTGCTTTTGCTGTTGTTACTGGACTCTACTACGGATTAACCCAGAAGAAGAACTCGGGATTTTTTATGTCGCTTTTCTTCGTCGCTACTTGGTATTTGATTTTCTATTTCCAGAACCGTCTTTTATACACGATGTGTGTCAAATCTCTTTAAGGGGACTGCGTCCCCTTAAGAACCCTGCTTTAACCTCCGGTAAGGGTCGAAACTCCGTTTAAGGAAACAAATTCCCCCATATTATCTCTATTTATCTTCAAATGAAGTATTATTTCGGTTTAGGTAATAATCGTCGTGGTTGTCATGAATGATTATATCTTCATGACAAATCGCGTAATAATCGTTTAAATATCTGGGTTTTAGCCCTATAATATAGTATATGGATATACTCTATTATAGTAATCATTGTCCTCATTCTCAAAAAGTCGTCCATTACATATCTAGAGCAGGTCTTATAGATAAATTAAACGCGATTTGTATCGATAAACGCAAGGTAGACCCTAATACAGGCCAAGTATTAATACAATTAGAAAACGGCAAAAATATTATGCTGCCTCCGAATGTCCATAGTGTTCCAGCACTTTTAGTCGTGAAAAATAATTACAAGGCCCTCTTCGGAAAAGAAATAGTGCAATATTTCGAACCCTCTGTAAAAGAAGCCACTAATGTAGCACAGAAAAATAATGGAGAACCCATTGGGATTTCTTTGACACCGTCTAGCGCCGGCGTTACTATTATGTCTGAACAATATACTCTTTATGACCTAACACCGGATGACTTGAGCGCAAAAAGCCAATCTACAAAACGACCCATGTATAATTATGTCAGCGCAACCAGTCATCAATCCTATCAAATACCTACTCCGCCGGATACTTATCGACCTGATAAAGTCGATTCATCGCTTACTTTAGAGGACCTGGAGAAAAAGAGAAATACCGAGGTCTCTGGCGGAGCTCCGGCTACACCATTCGGCTTCTAAGTAGGGGGCAAAGCCCCCCTACGACCCCCCCTTATTATGGATTTTTAAAGTTGTCAAGAAGATGTATTATGTTCATGATTTTCGGGTGAATTTATTTTTTGTTTGTCGACTTCTTTTCTTATTGTATTTTGTTGTATGTCTTTTTTGTTTTTTATTATTTTTGATAGTTCCTCCGTGTTTAGTTCTGTGTCTATCTTCACTATCACTACTTTGGGGTGTTTCTTCACTTCTGCTTCTTTTTCTAGTTTGAGGGGTTTCTTCTCTATTACTACTTCCACTTATAGATCTTTCTATTATTTCTGTTTTGATTTCTTCTATGGCTGGATGTTGTATAGGTATTATGGCTGATTCCTGTGATTTTTTATGAAATAATTTTTCAAATATAGAACTCTCGACTGGTGTTGTACCACTACGTTTAAAACCATATTTTTTATAAAAGTCTTTTGCTTCTGGTAATGAAGATAATATTATTTTACGTTCATATTCCGGTTGAGATTCACATTTATCAATACCACAATTTACAGCATTTATTAAAAAGTTAAATATGGTTCCTCCTCCTACGTCATCACAACAAAATGTAACGACTTCAACACAATCATATATAGTATTGAACTTAAATGATAATATGGTATGTATTTCTCTAAGATTATCAGCTTTGAATCTTAACAGAGTACAACACCCACTACTAGAGAAAATTCTTGATAAAAACTGTGTTTCTAATGTCCTACATTTCATTTTTTTTATAAGTGTAGTAATGTCGGCATCACCCATTATTGATGGTGTTAATGGTTGAAATTTTATATCCGTTTGAATATGAGCCGCCGACCCAGAAGAAAATATGTGTTTATCATGAGGATTTCCTTCAAGACAACATTGGTAAACACGCAACATTAATTCCTCACCTTCGACTGGTACATTTGCTGCCGGTTTTATATAATAAACCATGTATATATATTCTAGGTATTTTATTCTTCATGACAGACTTTGAATTTGTCATAAAGATATATTATTTATAGTTTTTTAGAGAACGCCGTTTTTTATTTCGACGTATTTTTATTGAACCTCCTGCGGTTAATTCTTTATCTTTTGATTGTTCTACTTGTGTTGTTGCTCCTGATGGTTCTCCTTCTGTTGCTGCTTGTCCTACTGTTGGTTCCTCTTCTGCTGCTTGTCCTACTGATGTTTCCTCTTCTGTTACTGCTTGTTCTGCTTTTGGTTCTTCGACTACGCCTTCAGTCTCTTTGGCGGCGTCAATATCGTTGTTTACTCCATTTAAAATACCACTAACATCTGTATTATTATTATCTGCTATAAGTTTGGCTACTCTTTCATCAAATTTGTTTTGAGCATCTGGTAATTTTCCTTTTGATTCAATTTCAGATTCAATTTGTTTTATAATCTCCAAAAACTGTTCTCCAAATCTTCTTATAATACCAGTTGGAGGTAATTTCATATAACCATCACATATTGTTTTTTTGTCTGTTTTTTTGGTTTTAAATAATTTAATATACTCAGTTTCAGCAGGTGTTATACGTATATCTGATATGCTTTCTAATTCTGGTGGAATAACCGCAACATCAGGATGGTTTTCTTTTAAATATTTTATTATACTTTCTTTATTTTTTAATGCTGTTATAAGTGTACTAATAGCAAATTTTCTAGCTTTTGAAATTAAACCATTCAATAAAAACCCAGTTAATCCAGGTGGCCTCATACCTATAATCGCTTTATTTAATGCGTCATAAGCTTCCCATATACGGTGTTGAAAGGACTCCGGTGGGCAATCTTCGCCCCCTCGATATTTCTTTTTATATGACAATCTTTTACGTTTTACTTTCTTTCCATTGGACGATTTATTTATATATCTTCTTCTAGTCATTGTATATATTAGTTAAATATTATATTTCTAACGCAAAATGGTCTATGTAAGTTCTCAAGATGATACATTGATGTTCTTGGTTAATATACCTTCATTACCTCTTCCTAGATTTGTCAAGAAGATTTATTGAATGAATAAATAAATATAAATATATGTTGTTGAAAATAATAAATGAAATATAGAATTAAATTTTTTTCAGGATTTTGCTCTACAGAGGAATGTAAGCGTGTATTTGAAAAGATTTGTCAAGTAGAATTAATGGATAATTATGGTCCTGAAAAGGATATTTTTATTGTTACAGATGATTCATATACTCATGCTATTCTTATAAATACTACTATGCCTAATTTAAATATCCCAAAAGAAAACGTTATTGGATTAGCATATGAACCACCTGCGTTTATGAACCAGATTACGTATTCCTTTGTTAGCTATTTACAAAATAACGTATCGAAATATTTTATAGGTGATAATTCTGGACTTCCTTCGCCTTTTATTTCAGGACATTGTTATCAATGGTATGGCACGCCCACCGAGATAATTCCTATAAAAAATAAAATGATGTCTATCATGGTGAGTCAAAAAACTCACGCTCCTGGGCATAAATATAGGCATGAATTAGTAAAAGCTATTCTAGGAAGCGAACTGAATATTGATATTTACGGCCGTGGTTGCCCTCTTTACAATGACCATCGAGTAAAAGGGCAGTTTGAGACCGACAGTGTTATGTTCGAGAATTATCATTTTCATATTTGTATCGAGAATTTTTCGCTACCAGATTATACCAGTGAAAAATATATGAATCCTCTTTTATTGGGAACAACCCCGATTTACTGGGGGGCTAAAAATGTTCTTTTTCCAGAATACACTGTACGGCTTTCAGGAAATGTTACAGAGGACATGGATTTACTTCGTAAAATATGGAATAATCCTTTCGAATATAAACGGGATATTTCACAAGAAGTTGTTCGAAATAAATTGAATTTATTAAAAAATTTGGATACTGTTTTTTCGTGAATGAATATAAAAATATAATTATAAAAATATAATGTCAAGAATATGTCTTTTACAAACTGATAATAGAGTTAATCTCGATTATCTTTTATTAACTCAAGAAGTAAATAAAAGATTCTGTCATTCTAATAATTACGAATATTTATTTATTTATAGAGAATATCGAGAATAAATATGGGAATATTCATATTACGAATAATAAAATGTATATTGTAAATGATATATTACAACTTGATAAATATGATATTTTAATATTTTTGGATTCAGATGCTTGGGTTCAAAATAACTATTATTTGGTAGAATTATTATCATATTTGATAAATAACCCCAATAAACATGGATGTTTTTCAAGAGACCCATATTTAATGAACGGGACATTCATTAATAGTGGTTCTTTTATATTAAAAATAAATGATTATACACGAAATATGTATAAAATTATAATAAATAATTTTGAAAATAAAGAAACACCCAATCATTTTCTAATTAATCCAAATGACCAAAAATTTATTAGTCCTTATGTTTTTGAAAATAAAGATGATTTTATTATTTTACACCTTTTTACATTTCAAACGCCGACCTAACGACACAAAAAATAATAAAAAGTGTAAAATCAATAGTAGGAATTTCACCTACGATGGTCTTACTTTTTCATCTTCATTTTTACTTGAAGATGTGAAAGACGAAATTTGAAAACATAATGGTCGTTGTTGGGTTTTAATCCAAGTTTCAGTTAAATTCATTATGTTTATTGCGGAATTTGCATCCCTTGTTCTAAATACGATTTTTTTGTTTTCGCAACTCACGCAGTTAGAACAAACTAATAGGCGAAATACCTGTTTGTTTTCTTTATCCTTATAATATTCCAAATCGTTATGACACACACAACATTTCTTACTTGTATTACATTCATTTATGGTAATTGTGTCATATTTTTTATGGATTAATTTTCTTAATCCTTTATTCATCGTAGGCATAAAATATTTCATTTGTGTTGACCTACTCCAATTTCCATATCCAATTAATATATTTTCTCCAAAAGTTTCTTTTATTTTATTTAGGAATGTATCTATGGATTTTTTACCATAACTATATTGACGAAATTTCATTTTTCTCCATGTTTCTCTTTTGTAAAATTCTATGGTTTCTTTGTTTAATTTATTTTTTTCTACCAAATATGTTTTGAGTTTGTCATAATCAACTGATTTACTATTTTGTAAAGATAACGCAGTTTCTTTTTGAATAATTCCGTTTCGGTTTTTTTCAACTAATAAAATTCGCTGGTTTGTTTTTGCTTTACTTTCTCTTTTTCTTTGTGGTGCTGTATATTGTAGTTTGTTTCCATTTTTATCCATCATATAGACAAGATTTCTTTTTCCAGGATCACAACCAACTATATTTCTATGTTTCAAAGTATCTAATTGTTCTTTGGATAAATCTTCTATAGTATGGAATTCTTGTTCTTGTAAAGTAGGAACTTTTGAACCCCATTTTTTATCCTTCAAATCTTTTCTAATAAATAATAGACAACAACTAATTCCGTCAGTTTGGATTTGATTATGAAACTGGTAATGTTTATTTTTGAATATTCTGTTTCTCAAATCCAAAAAGTTATTCCATACTTCATGTTGATTGTCTTTTACATTACTCAATAATTCACCTTTTTTGACCTTTTTCCCTTCTTTATCTTTTTCAGGACAAAACAAATTGATTAAACTTGCAGTATCCAAAATAATATGTTTTGGAATAATATTATTTCTTAATGGTAAAGGTTGGAATAATTTACTTTCCATTTTTTCCAAAACAGAATTCATATACAACATTCCTTTCAAATACTCAAAAGGTCTAACTTTAATGTCATAGTGAATTGATTTCTTAATGTCTTTTGGTAAAATATTTGTAAGATGTGTTGTTTTCCATTCATTAAATTTTGTATCTGTTTCTTTTAGTTCCATAATGTTCTTTTTGAATTGAAATAGTATTGATTTATCTTCTGTGATTTCATTTGTAGTTTTGTTAATAAATCGTAAAAAGTGTTGAATAAAATGTTCCTGAAAATTATTATGCAGAGAAGTATGAATTTGTGTCGCTAAATATGGTAATAAATAGCTTGTATTTTTCAAATTAGTTTTTACATGGTTCAATAGAGGTTGATATTCTGTCTTGTAAAAAGTATCTAATTTTTCCAAAAAGTCAGTATCTTTTCCTTTCTTACCTCTATTATCACGAGTTCCTAATGATTTAACACAATATAGAATAAAATTTTCATTTATAGATGGTAAGGGTAGATTGTTTGTATATTGATACAAAACATACAACCGAATAAATTGATAAGCATGAATAACTAAATCATTCATTTCAAAAACTAAATTATTTATTAACGGATACATAGTATCACGATTTAGCAAAATGCTCTTTAGTGGAATTTTGAATGTCTTGTAAGCAGACTTTTCATTATTCCTAAACTCTTTGAATTCTTCCTTTTTCTTCTTTTTCATTTTATATAGTATTATATTATTTTTATTTAAGTATTTTTTTACGCAAAATATTTAAATATAATTTATGTTGTCTATATAATAAAATGGAAACAGAACCAATTGAAGAAAATTACCATTGTAATATATGTAATTATACTTGTTTATATCAATCACATTGGAAGCAACATATAGAAAGCGATAAGCATAAAAATAATGGTATAAGAAAACCCAGAAAAGATAAAAAATTAGATCCGCAATGTAAATTATGTGTTTATTCTACAACAAGTTCAACTAATATGAAACTACATTATTTAAATAATCATGCGAATAAGGAAGAACGAAAAAAAGAGTTTAAATATTATTGCGAAGCGTGTGATTTTGGTAATTTTTCAAAAGGATTATTTAAACTTCATAATGATACAAAACATACAACTATTTAATAGAACAATTCTACGATTTCTATCGTTTTTTCTGTTGGATTATCTATCCAGTATTGGATTTGATGTTTTAATGCTTCAATTCGTTCCTCCCATTCTTTTTGTTTTGTTTTTGTAATTTGCATCACACCTAACTTATTTAACTTCCAACAGGATTTTACTAATACGCCTTCTTGGTTCGTATAATCATCTGGATTGAACCTGATAAATATAATTGGTCTATGTTGTAAATCTTGTGAAAGTTCCATTAATCGTTTATGTTCACAACTACAATCATAATCTGTATGTTTATTTTCATCTACTTCCATTATTATTATATGTGAACCCATATCTAATAATAGGTCAGGTCTTCTTTTTGAACAACCATCTTGTACTTTTTTATCGGCAACCCAAGTGAAATTGTTGAATGTTTTGGTAATTCTGTCAACGACATCTTTTTCTTTGGTTTTGTAATTACGAGTATTTGGTTCATCTGGGAATAAATGAATAAAGCAGTATACACAATGCCCTTGATATTTGGGATTTGGGTTATATCTGGATTCGCAAAATGGGGTTTTACACAAAGCAGAACCACCACATAATTTACATCTTGTTTTTACTTTGTTATGTTCGCAAATTTGACTTCCACCACATTCTACACAAACTTGTTTTCTTTTATTATGTTCACATAAAACATCACTACAAATAATACATTGTTCCTTTCTTTTGTTATGTTCGCAAATTTGACTTCCACCACAATCCTTACATCTATATTTTTCTTTTCCATGTTCGCATTTTGTATATTCATTACAATCTTTACAATATCTTTTTTCTTTTCCATGTTCGCAAATTTGACTTCCGCCACATTCTTTACATCTTGCTTTTTGCTTATCATGAACGCAAAATATTGAACCATGACAATCTCTACAAAGTTGGATACGTTTATTATGTTTACAAATTTGTGTTCCTCCACATTCTTTACAGGTTGATATTATTTTATTGTGTTCACAAATTTGACTTCCTCCGCATTCTTTGCATCTTTGTTTTTGTATATTATGTTCGCAAATTTGACTTCCTCCGCATTCTTTACATATAGATTTATCTTTTCCGTGTTCACAAATTTGACTTCCTCCGCATTCTTTGCATCTTTGTTTTTCTCTATTATGTTGACAAAAACGTTTACCACCACATTCTTTACAACTATATTTTTCTCTACCATGTTGACATATACCTTTACCACCACATTCTTTACAACTATATTTATATTTTTTATGTTCGCATATATCTTTACCTCCACAATCAATACATCTTGATTTTCTTTTTCCGTGTTCACACTTACTCATTTTATTAGTTATATAAATAATTTTTATATAATTAATAGTTTCAATTTTATTACATATTATTTGTATTTTCTTCAATTCGTTCCAAAGAATTATTCTGTTCTAATGTAATATTTGTATTTTCTATGATTAATCTTTCTAATTGTTCTTGTCTAAAATTATGATTTATACCAGTAGTAATACTATTTAATATATCTTTCAATAAATCTTCATTATTACAATTATGTATATATGATGAAATATTATTTATAGCATTAATAATGGTATTACTATAATTTTGAATATTACATCGTATACCTTGTTCAATAAAATTAAAATCATTCGCATCACTATATTTTTGTTTCAATAAATCTAATACTCTATAAAAACAAGATAGTTCAGTATTAGAAGTATTAATTAAATAATATTTCAATGACATTATCAGTTTAATTTTTAAACCCCATAATTGAAGTCCCTTATCTATTTCTTGGATATTCATAATATATACTATTAATTAAAATACATTTATATTAATTTTTATTCATATTATATATGACTAACCATAAGAGCGAAGATTATAAATTATCTGCAGTAAATTATTATTTGACAGAAGATACTTCTCAATTAGAAACCTGTAGAATTTTCAAATGCACACCAAGAAGTTTAATGCGTTGGGTTCAACAATATAAAAAAGAAGGAAATGTAAATATTCACTATAGAAAACCAGTTGCATATAAAGTCAAAAAGGAATATGTCAAATTTTTATTAGATGAGATCAAAAAGAATAAAACAATTACATTATACGAATTAACCGAAAAATTAAAGGAAACCTATAAAGATTTTGATTTATCTACAACTCAAATTTTTAGAGTAATTAATGATAATAATATTACTTTGAAATTAACAAGAATAAGGCATGAACCTACAAAGCGTTTCGGTAAAGATATTGATATAAATTCCAAAATAAAAGAATTTTATGAAGAGGTCAAAAAGTATAAAATAGCGGATATTATTTGTATTGATGAAACAAGTATAAAATCTTTACAGAAAAGAAATCATTGTTATAGTCAAAAAGGAAAAAGATGTGTCATAAAGACACAATCGCAAGAAGTATTCAAAAAATATACAGGCGTATTTGCTATTTCTGTAAATGGTGTTATACACTGGGATTTATATGAAAAAGGTGGAATAACTACAGATAGGTTGATTGAATTTTTAGAACATAATATAACAAGTAAACTACGAAATAAACTTATTATATTGGATAATGCTTCCGCTCATAGAAACGAAAGAATAAAAGCATTAGTAAGTAAACATAATAATATTTTGTATGCTGTTCCTTACCAACACTTCACTAATTCTATAGAAAATTATTTTAGTATGTTGAAATCCAGATTACAAAAATTAGAAGGATTAAAATATGAGAATTTGAAGGAAAATATACAGAAAGTTATTAGTGAAATACCAAAAGAAAAGTATGAAAATATATTTAAGGGTGCTTATGACAGACCAGAAAAGTATGTTCCAAAGAATAAAACACGAAAAGTGAAGAAGATATATAAGTGACTTTTATATAATATCAATTATATAAAAGTCGGCGTTTGAAATGTAAAAAGGTGTAATACCAGAAGGATTGAATACACCAGAAGGAAAAATAATGCGTCATAATTGGTGGAAAAATCAAAAAATGTATGATGATTTATATACTAAAATAAATTTTATACAAGAAAAAAGTGAGTTATTTGTTATTGATAAATATTTAGATAAAGACCCATTTCCGGTTATGTCAAATTATGGCAACGAATATAGATAATCTATTTCGAATCAATATAAAAATATAATTATAAAAATATAATCCCATGTCCGATAAGACCACTATTCTACGTGCATTTAACAATACTTTTTTCGAGTTTTTGACCGCGGTTAATGAGATTTTCCCCGATAATACCGACATTAAAGACGCCAAATTGGGTTTAGAACTTTTAAAAAAAGCAAACCCGACGTCTATTGTAAAGGCCTGGCATTATTTCGTTTATGAACCTTATAAGACGGAGATTGCAAAGGGTGATATAACCTTCTTTTGTGACAAGGATTACCAGACCGATTTGGCTTATATGTCGAATTCCGATGAAATCATGAAGGCTATTAATCGTATTCGTGACCCGGTGAAATCTATGGGCGAAGAGAACAAGACAACTGCTTTAAAATATGTAAGTAATTTATGTAAGCTCTCTGATGTTTACAGTAAACTGTAATTCTATCCTAGAATAACTAGAATAAATACAAAAATTAATATTATATCTATGGCAAAAATAGTACAAGTAAGAGTGATTGCTGCGCATATTTGTATAGGATGGCGGGTTTCATAATTAATAACTTGAATCGGGGTGGTTGAATTTGCTCTTCTTGGATGAATTATATTTCGGACTTTTATAAATCGGTCCTTAGAGAGTTGTCCAATGACTTCTATATAGGAGCAGTGAGTGCGACACATCGGACACTTCTCTTTTGTTCGAATATAAGGTATCAAGCACGTGTCACAAAACAAATGCGCGCACGGGGTTATAACCATATGGTCGAAAGAGTTTTCCTCTAAACATATAGCGCAATCTTCTACAGGATTTTTAGACCAATATGTGCGTAATTCTCGGATTAATGCCATTCGTCTTTTTTGAGGGTTTTTATATTGTGCTTTAAGGTCATATCGATTGATTAATTTCAATAATTGAGAAGTAGTCAATCGATTAAGAAATTCGTGCATTTTATATATTGTCTAGAAAAGACAATATATATTTATATATTATTTCATTACTCTCTTTGATATCGTTCTTCCATCAATACAACATCTTTAATATCATCCCATTTCTTATAATCATGATTCGTCATTTCATATTCTAGTATCATTTTATATCTTTTTGACAACTCAGCGTTAGTAAAACTGTTATTACTATACACTAAAACCGGTGGCTCTACATATTCTAAATGATATTTTTTCAATTTTTCTCGAATTTCATTACAAGAATCTGTAGATGATATATTCAATTCCCTATCACGGTCAAGTTCGTAATAATATCTTTTATCTTTTTTGACATTTAGTGATTGAATACTATTATCCTTGTAATAAATATATAGATTCTTTTCAACATAATAGTCATATCCCATAACCAATTTATTCATTGGTTTATATTTATTAATACCAATGAATAATGAATCGTATGAATTTATAAATAATAAAAACGAAAGAATTCCATAAAAAAACATGATAATAATAATAGAACCTAAGATTTATATCTTTTTATCGATATCTTTTACTCTTTCGGGGTCAAGTAAAATAATATCTCCGTGGGGGCCAATTCTAAAATAGACTTGTAAATTACGGGCCGACGCATAATGACCTTGTTTTCAGTATTCAATGACGGGATATATACTTCTTTATGGAGTCGCTGAATGAGCATATAGTAGTTCTTGGGTATCTGGAGTCCCTCTTTCTTAATGAAATGAGAAACATAATACTGATGAACCTTCGTGACAAATCCCATAAGTTGATTATAAAACTCGCTGAAAAATCGCTTGTATTTCGGAAAATGCGCCAAGAATTCCATCACCTTTCCCATTCGTAGCAGACAAAGATACTGATAATGAAGACTCGGATTATTTCCTCGCAAAGCCTTGACTTCCATATATGCCGGATTCTCCGAACTCGAACGGTCACCCGTCGATAGATTCAAAAACATAATGCCTGGAAGTGTCCATGGCATTTCTTCGGCGGGGTCTACCTCTCTAGGGAACTCGATAACTTGGTCGACCCCTGAGAATACGGGCCATGCCTTATATATTTCTGGTGAAATATATTCGACAGTATTATTTTCTGACAAAATACAATAAACTGCCACCAAATATAAGTGAGGTTGAACTATGTCCAAAACAATATGATTGGCCGGATGTTGGAGGACGAAATTATAACATATTCTTGACCCCTCTGCGCCCGTTGGAAGCTCTTTAATTGAGACCACGTCATTAATATCTTCGTCTTCAGTTGCACCGAAAACATCCAAGAACATACGACGGAATGTCTTTTGTTTGTGTCCTTCAACACCTTCATATTCTGTCCTGTAGAACCAATAATTGGCGCCTACTGCGCCCTTCGATGCCAATTCCCATGCGTTTATGCGGTCGTCCCAAAAAAGCGAAAGCATGGTGCCTTCGACCAATTCCGTTATATTTACATCTACCTGGCTCTCGATTCTTTCATTGAAAAGGTCTAGGGTTATTGACTTAGGTGGACTGAAACAAACGAGTTGATTTTCAGGATTCGATAAGATAACCGACCTGTATTTTCCTAATTTCTCGTCGTTATCACAGACGTATTTTTCGTCGTATTTCAGGACAGTATATGATAGACCCGTGGTTTTTACAGTGGATGTTTTGTTTATGATTTTTTCGGTTTTGATGTCGAATTCGAGTT
>Ga0214919_10003981_pt1 | contig 21845 bp, 18 predicted proteins | sample LL1503_MetaG_FD_177994 | JGI IMG/M metagenome (GOLD analysis project Ga0214919, IMG submission 177994) | Freshwater microbial communities from Lake Lanier, Atlanta, Georgia, United States - LL-1503 | ecosystem: Environmental > Aquatic > Freshwater > Lake | place: USA: Georgia | collected... | reverse complement strand
TGCAGTAATAATGTGCGGTAACGACATTTCAGGGAGCAACCAGAGATCCTCGCGCAGTGCACCCAATCGTTCTGCGCGCATGCGCACTTGTTGTGCGCTTTCTTCGGCGGTGACATACAAAGTTGTTCCGCTCATATTTGCGAGCAACTGCAGCAGCAGTGTGCTTTTGCCGATACCTGGCTCGCCTCCGAGCAATGTGACAGATCCGGGAACAAGACCACCGCCCAAAACACGATCTAATTCTTCGATATTGGTGAGGCGCGGATGACCGACGCTGGCATCAACTTTGCCGATCTGAGTTGGCTCGCCAGCGGGCACGAGCGCCATGCCGGCTGCAAGTGATGTGATGGGTTCGTCGCCGCCCTCGAAGTCTTCGACGAGAGAGTTCCATGCATCACACGTAAGACATTTGCCAGACCACTTGGGGTGAGTAGCGCCACACTCAGTGCATCGATGAACGAGTCGAATTTTTGCCACGAGTCAACCTTAGATGCGGGGTGTCCGTTTAGCTTGAGCGCGAATCACCATGCCGAACAAAATCAGCATCGCGAAGACCCACAATGCGATGAGCAATTTCAGAAATGGTCGAGCCACGCGTGCCACGTTGGCGACGATGTCAAGATTCTCAGAAGTACTGGCGAGGTCGATTGCTGTTCCGTCCATTGGCACACGCCATGTGAGCGAACCGTTGCTGATATTGGCAGTAGTGGCTTGTATTTTTCCGGGCAGAACTGCTTCAAATGTGATCGCAACGGCATCACCGAGATCTAATCCAGAGCGCTTGACCTCTGCTGCATACGGAGCACCCCCAAGCAGATTGAGTGTTTTGTCATCAACGAATGCTTCGAGTCCACCAGTGACTTCAAGTCGACCCGCAAGTGACCATGTTGCGTTGGTGTCTTTACCGGTACGACTAATGAGTAGATCATGAAAAGGCCCTTTTGCTCCGCTCACCTGAGCAAGCAAGGCATTTGCTGTTGCTGGATTCTCAAACGTGTGTGACAACACTAACTTGAGGCCACCATCGCTGGTTTTCTTTGGTTTTTGTACTTTCCAGCCGGCGTTCAAAATATCTTCAAGTCGCAGATCAGTTGCGATTGTTGGCTCTGCGGTGACGATGTCCTTGTCAGCAGTTGCAGTGACGGTGATGTTGCCGCCTCCGTTGGCATTGACATCAACGCGTACGACTACGTCAACACGACACGCCGATAAAAGTAGTACGACGCCTAATACAGACGCGACAAGAGTGAGGCGCCGAAGCGTCACTCGGGTGTTGTAGCGCCGTCTCCGGCGCCTGCGAGTTCTACAGAGCTTGGTGGCACAAAGCCTTCAACCGCACGGAAGGACAAGCGCTTTTGGTCTGCGTTGTCAGGATCGTCTTCGGTGTCGACGACAATGATTTCTCCGGCGTTGAACTCTTTGTACAGAATTTTCTCTGACAACTCGTCTTCGATGAGGCGTTGTATTGCGCGTCGCAATGGACGAGCACCCAGTTGTGGGTCGTAGCCCTTGTCGGCAAGATGTTCTTTTGCGTTCTGCGTGAGTTCGAGTCCGAGTCCTTGGCTTTCGAGTTGACCAGTGAGACGCTTGATCATGAAATCAACCATCTGGATGACTTCTTCCTTAGACAACTCATGAAACACGATTGTTTCGTCGACGCGGTTGAGAAACTCTGGCCGGAAATGCGCCTTGAGTGCATCATTAACCTTGGATTTCATTCGCTCGTATGACACCGCTTCGTCGCCCTTAGTGAAACCAACATTGCCTTTACGCAATTCGGCGGTTCCGAGGTTTGATGTCATGATTAAGACCGTATTGCGGAAATCAACTGAGCGACCTTGACTGTCGGTCAGACGACCTTCTTCAAGAATTTGCAACAATGTATTGAACACATCTGGATGCGCTTTTTCGATTTCGTCAAACAACACAACTGAGAACGGCTTGCGTCGAACTGCTTCGGTGAGTTGACCGCCTTCTTCGTAGCCGACGTATCCAGGAGGCGAACCAACGAGACGACTCACGGTGTGTTTTTCCATGTATTCGCTCATGTCAAGAGTGATGAGTGCTTTGTCGTCACCGAACAAGAACTCAGCAAGCGTTTTGGCAAGTTCAGTTTTTCCGACACCAGTTGGTCCCAGGAAAATAAATGATCCGCTAGGACGGCGTGGGTCTTTGAGCCCAGCACGTGTGCGGCGAATGCTCTGACTGACTGACTTGACAGCATTGTCTTGTCCGATCATTCGCTTATGCAGCTCTGCTTCCATGTTGAGCAGTTTGGTTGTTTCTTGCTCGGTGAGTTTGAAGACGGGGATACCCGTCCAAACACTGAGAACGTCAGCAATTGCTTCTTCGTCGACTTCGTCAAAGAGGTCGATGCCTTGGGCTTTGATGTCGGTCTCTTTTTGGGAGCGTTCTTCGAGCAAGATGCGTTCTTGATCGCGCAAGCGACCAGCATCTTCGAAGCGTTGTTCTTCGACGGCTTTCTTTTTGCCGGTTTGTACTTCGGTGATTTTTGCTTCGAGTTCTTTGAGGTCTGGCGGTGTGCGCATGCGCTTGAGACGCAGGCGACTACCAGCTTCGTCAATGAGGTCGATTGCCTTGTCGGGCAGGTGCCGGTCAGCGATGTAGCGATCGGCCAGATTAGCGGCGGCCACGATTGCTTGATCGGTGATGGTGACACTGTGATGCTTTTCGTATTTGTCGCGAACACCACGAAGGATTTCAATTGTCATTGCAACAGAAGGTTCTTCGACTTTGACAGGTTGAAAACGACGTTCAAGTGCTGCATCTTTTTCGAGATGCTTGCGATACTCTTCGGTTGTTGTTGCACCGATTGTTTGCAATTCACCACGAGCCAACATTGGCTTCAAGATGCTTGCGGCATCGATTGCGCCTTCTGCTGCTCCGGCACCGACCAAGGTGTGAATCTCGTCAATGAACAAAACAATGTCACCCCGTGACTTGATTTCTTTGAGAACTTTTTTGAGACGTTCTTCGAAGTCACCGCGATAACGACTGCCAGCGACAAGTGCTCCGAGATCGAGTGTGTACAACTGCTTGTCCTTGAGAGTTTCGGGAACATTGTCATCGACAATGCGTTGCGCGAGACCTTCGACGATTGCGGTTTTGCCGACACCTGGTTCGCCGATGAGCACAGGATTGTTTTTTGTGCGACGAGATAAAATTTGCATCACACGTTCGAGCTCGCGTTCGCGGCCAATCATGGGATCGAGTTTTCGTTCGCGAGCGAGTTGGGTGAGATTGCGTCCGAACTGATCGAGAATTTGGCTGCCGCCTTTTTCTCCCGGTTCGTCTTTGCTGCCACCAGCACCGGCAGGCTGCGAATCTGATTTGCCAGCAGGACCTTGGTATCCGGACAAGAGTTGAATTACTTGTTGACGCACACGAGCGAGGTCTGCACCGAGTTTGACTAACACTTGAGCGGCAACGCCTTCGCCTTCGCGAATAAGTCCGAGCAAGATGTGCTCGGTGCCGATGTAGTTGTGTCCGAGTTGCAACGCTTCGCGCAATGACAACTCAAGAACTTTTTTAGCACGAGGTGTAAACGGAATATGTCCTGATGGCGATGATCCACCTTGTCCAATGATTTCTTCTACCTGAGCACGCACCGCCTCGAGTGAGATACCAAGAGATTCGAGTGCCTTGGCAGCGACGCCTTCACCCTCGTGAATGAGTCCAAGCAAGATGTGCTCGGTGCCGATGTAGGAGTGATTAAGAAGACGGGCTTCTTCTTGGGCGAGAACTACTACCCGTCGGGCCCTGTCAGTAAAGCGTTCGAACAAGTTGACCACCTTGTCATTGGAATTCGTTAATGATCACCAAAAAGGTTTGGCGATGGCTCTCATTGTATCGGCACAGTGGGTAAGAGATGTATCCTGATGCCGTATCCTGACGGTGTGACTTCTTCCCCACTTCTTGCTCTTCGGGCGATGAATGCCGACCGTGAGCGGGTGGAAGTGGCATTGCGGGAGGCTGTGCGCACCCCCGACGCGTATTTGTCAGAGATTGCCTCACACCTCATATCTGCTGGCGGAAAGCGTCTGCGCCCCGTTTTATCAATCGTGGCGTCTCAAGTAATGGACGATAATGAAGTCGTTGAGAATGCCGTCCAGGGTGGAATTTCTTGTGAACTGGTGCATTTGGGTTCGCTGTATCACGACGATGTGATGGATGAGTCCACAACACGCCGCGGAGTCGAAACTGTCAACGCCAAATGGGGCAATCTGCAAGCAATCCTGGCAGGTGACTTTTTGCTGGCGCGCGCTTCTGAGATTGCTGCATCGTTAGGCAACGAAGTCGCCGGATTATTAGCACGCACTATTGGTCGATTGTGTGAAGGCCAGATCGAGGAACTTCGCCATACATACAACATCGCGCGTCCAGTTGACTCGTATCTGAATTCAATTGAGGGCAAAACTGCATCGCTGTACGCAACTGCTGCACGTATTGGTGGACTTGTGTCGGGATACGACCGTCACATAGTTGACGCATTGACACAATACGGAGTGGCGTACGGAATGGTGTTTCAGATAGTGGATGACATTTTGGACATCACTGCGACAGACGAAGAACTCGGAAAACCAGCGGGGCACGACATGGTCGAAGGTGTGTACACATTGCCGGCGCTTGCAACATTGGCTGCAGGCGGACCAGCCGCTGCAGAATTGGCAGCGTTGTTAGGAAAACCCCTCAACCACGCTGAGTGCGAAAAAGTCCTCGAGATCGTGCGAGCCAATGGCGGTGTCGCGCATGCTGTTGATCGCGCTCGTATGTATGTGGCTCGCGCAGAAGCAGCCTGCGATGTATTTCCTGATACGGCAGCATCTCGTGCGATGCGCTCGGCAACCGCGGTGTTGCTGTCGTCTGTTGAGTAACTAGTTCGCTAACACAAATCGCGCGGCATTGAGTCCACTTAATGTGGCCCCTTCTACTTTTGCTCCTTTGAAAGCATCTCCAGCAAGTAACAATGTTGCGTCGTTTGTTGACCAAAAATAATCTGGCCACAAAACCTTTGGCGTCGCAAAGCGCCATTTTTTTACTTGTGATTCTGTAATAGTGAGTCCATCAAGATAGGGAGCCGCTGATGACACCAAGATCTCGTGTTGTTGTTCGAGCGATGCATCCCAGTGTGTGCGACTGAACTCTGCGTTGGCGTGCAAAGTAAGTGCAGGCGAACCAGAAACACCTTTTGTCATGTTGTCTGCGATGAATTGAAAAGTGTTGTCCGGGTTTTGGAGACCACCTGGTGGGGCAATGCCGTGAGTCCCCGTGTATGTCAGTAGTAGCGCGATTGTTCTGTCGTAGTCAGTGCCACGCAGGGTTTCTGGAAGTTCGATGCCTGCAGTAAATAACAAAGAGTATGACTGCGGTAATGGACACGTTGAGATTAAAACGTCACATTTCAATTCGGAGGCATCATCGATCTGCACCATCCAGCCAGAACTTGTACGAGAAAGTGCAAAGACCATTGTGCTGCATCGCACGTCTAGTCCTTGGGCCATGTACTTGGCCACGCTGTTCATTCCGTGTGTGCCGATGTATCGCGGATGTCCATCGTCGGAAGCAAAACCACGGCACCATTCATGAACAATGTCGGCGTGTGTCCACTCATGCACTATCGCTGCAAAGTCATCGGATCGAACAGTAAAAAATTGTGCACCATGGTCGACAATGGCATCACCAATTCGTCGAGTGGCCATGCGTCCACCCACAGATCGTCCCTTATCAAGAACAATGACGCTGTGACCCGCGTGAGACAAGGCTCGTGCGGCGGTGAGTCCGGCTATTCCGGCACCGACAACAACCACGCGCTTTTTTGTCATTGAGCGAACGCTAGTGACGGCGAGTTGAACACACGAAAATCACGATCTATCGCAATTCGTGAACGCGCAAAATAAGTTCTCGGGACCATGTGTCGAGTTGGCGACCACTGATGTGTTCGGTGATCTGGATGGCCTGCGAAGAGTCTTCTAACATTTGGCTCCAGCGGATGTATCCGCCCATGATGCCAACAAGACGATCACCGACTTCTTCTGCGTGAATGACGATTTTTGCTTCTTTGTTGATCAGATCACGAAGTTCTGTGTAGAACACACGGAGCCATGCATCAAGGTCGTCTGCTCCGCTGAGTGGACGATGTCGAAATGGCATGTGCAGTTCGTCGTAGGCGTGCAGGTTATGTGGAGCAGCAATGATTGAAACGACGAAGTCGAAATGATTTTCTCTCAACCAGATGATTTCTTCTTGACGGCGAACGCGACGGTGATTGTCTCCGTAGCCACCTGGACGCTCGCAAATGGCGACACGATCTTTGATGATCCACGTAAAGTTTCGAGGCGTAATACCTAAGGCCCATTTTCCACGCAATTTCGGGGGCATTCGGTTCTCCTGGTGATTCTGTTGGCTTGATGAAATGTATTTGTTCTGGCATTGCCGTGGCGAGCAGACGAATCTGCCACCACGCACGAAACAATCTACCGTACAGAACCCAAGACAAGACGCTGTTTGCTCCGACGAATTTCACGGCCACCACCGATATCACACGCCAGGCGCGCTCCACTGGCGACCATGAGCACTCGTTCGATAGTGGCTTGATCAGGAGGATACGGGTGACTGAGCCACGTGCGCAGTGCGCGTCGTGCGAGGGCAATTGGTGCCGCGGTGAGGGCTACAGCATCGGTTGGATCAAGTGCAGCCGCAAGAATGTCAAGCAGTTCGTTGTCGTCGCGCATGACATTGGCCGCACGTGTGAGGATGGGCACAAGATCACGCTGCGACATCGTGTTCATTGCAGGTAAGAGATTGTGACGAATATTATTGCGGAGATAACTCGTGTCGTCATTGGTGTGATCATGCACCACCGAGATGTCAAGTTCGGCGCAGAGTGCGTGCGTATCGGCGCGGCGAAGTTGTAGAAGCGGTCGACAAATACCCGGTGTCATGGCTGAAAGTCCTTGCGTGGCGGCTCCGCGCATGAGATTAATAAGCATTGTCTCGGCCTGATCATCAGCAGTATGTCCGGTCATGATGCCAGATGGCAAGACGCCGTATCGAGCAGAGCGCGCACGGGCTTCAAGGTTGGCGCCATGCTCAATGCTGACACGATGTGTCACCACCTCGACCCCGAGTTGTTGTGCAAGGAGAGAAACGAGTTCTACATCGGTATCTGAATCATCTCGCAACGAATGATTAACATGGTGAGCGGTGACGTGCAGTCCGTGGTTAACTGCGAGCACCATCAGCGCCATCGAGTCTGCTCCACCCGAAACTGCACATGACACAGGTGTTGCGCTTGGCGGAAATGTGCACTGGGCTAGAAGTTCAGCGATGAGTTGAGACATCGTGTGTCATGACCCATCTAACAGGCTATTGCTGTTTGCGTTGACGACGACTTGGATAACGCGTGGCAGTTACTTTTACTAAGTATCCGATAATGGTTTGCAAAATGGCACCAACTCCAGCCAAAAGAAGAATTACTCCAAGCCACCAATGCCATACTTCTGCTGCGAACATGTCTTCTATCGTAGCGAATTGATGCTGTTCCCAACGGATTTTTGGGCTTGCATGATGGGTTTATGCAGTCGGGGTCTGAGTCTGGGCAAGTTCAGCGTCTGTATTGTCAAGGGCGACGACAAACCGTTCAAATAAGTCAGCAACTTGGATACGTTCATCGGGACTGTATTCCGCCAGGACGTGTGACAATACGGTCAGACGACGCGCTGCAATGTCGGCATGGCGATCTCGGCCGACTTGAGTGACACGAACTTTCACCACTCGGCCGTCACCGTCGTGAACAACTCGCTCGGCTAAACCGTCTGGGATGAGTCGTTGGATTGCGCGCGTTGCAGTGCTGGGGTCAATATGCAAGGCTGTGGCAAGATCACACATGCGCCATTCGTCTTGTTGGACTAACAAATCAAGAGTGTCTACTTGTCCAGGCTCAAGCGCATCAGGTCCACTTCCAAAAATACGGTCTCGGATTGCGCTTGCAGCAGCACCGCGTCGAATATCTCGCCACGCTCTGCCGATGCGAACGGCAAGTTGGTGTTCGTTGTTCGCGGTGAGATCAACGGGTGATTTCTTCGTTTTGAGCACACGGCTAGGGTACCTAGTATGAGCGATGATGCGCACAAAATAACTACTCCGCTTGAGGTGCTCGGCGTAATGGCCAGCCAGAACGTGATGCTGACCCCCACGCTGAGACACATTGAGATGTACACGATGAAGGGATTATTGTCGGCGCTTTGGCACGAACCGACAACAGATCTTTTTTCTGCAGGAGTTGTGACTTGTGGTGGTGCAATGGGCGGACTACTCGGACCAGGTGAAGGTCTGTATCACGAACTGGGTCAAATATTATCTGCGCGCGGCGTGCCGACTCTGCGAGTGAGCTATCGGCGACCCAACGACATGGACGCATGTTGTGTAGATGTTGCTGCTGCCGTGCAGTTACTTGTGGGAAGCGGCGTTGAACGCGTGGTGATCATGGGACATAGCTTCGGTGGAGCCGTTGCCGTGCGCGTCGCAGTGGCATTGCCTGACATAGTGGTCGGAGTCGTCACATTTTCTACCCAGTCGGCAGGATGCGAAATTGCAGGTGGACTCAATGGACGCCCACTTCTTTTGTTCCATGGCGATAAGGACGAAATCTTGCCAGTGGAGGCGAGCGAAGTCGTGAAGGCAATTGCCGGGCATGGAGATCTGCACATCATGAGCAGCGATGGACATCTTTTGACACATAGCCAGCAGGCGATGCTGAATATCTTGCTCCCCTGGCTAAGCGACGTTCTCGGGCTCCATTCCGTGTAATTTCAAGCGCCCAAAAGGTGCTAAAAATAGAAATACACATTCAACGTATTGGGGGAATTATGAGTGCTCGTCGTTTTTCAAGGGTCGTATCAGGAGTTGCAGTGCTCGCACTTTTTGTGGCGGCATGTGGAGGTAGTTCATCGTCAACAGACACAAGTGGTTCTTCTGACAGCACGGTTGCTGCTGCTGCAGACAACGATCTCACTGCAACAATGACAGTGGGACTCGATTCCGAACCGTCAAGCCTTGATCCAGCGGGTGACTCATTGAGTTTGGCAAATGGTTCTGTGTATGACGGAGTATTTGAAACGTTGATGGTGGGTGACTACACCAAAGCGCCAACTCCTTGGCTGGCCAAGACTGTCACTGAGTCGGCAGATCGCTTGTCATGGACACTTGTTGTGCAAGATGGCGTCACATTTCATGACGGCACACCGTTTGATGCCGCCGCCGTCAAATTTAATCTTGAGCGCCAACGCGTCTCGCCGTATAACGGTTCTGGACTAAAGAACATCACTGCTGTTGATGTTGTTGACCCGATGACAGTAAAAATTACATTGGCAGTTGCCTGGACGGCATTTCCAAATGTGTTGTCTGGCATCAATGGCGTCATGGTTTCGCCAGCGTCGGCTGCAGATCCAGAAAAAGTAAAGCGCAATCCGGTTGGAACTGGTCCGTTCCAATTTACAGAATGGATTCCTAGCGATCACATCTTGCTTACTCGCAACGAGGCGTACTGGGGCGAGAACAAGGCTCAATTAGCCTCCCTGACATATAAATTTGTGACGGATGAAACTGCTCGATTGACTGCTCTTATTGCAGGCGACCTTGATGCAATGACCACAATCGTCAGTGCAAGTGTCAAAGAAGCGGACTCCAAAGGGTTCCAAATCAGTATTCCGCCCGTCAGCGGCTACGGGAATATTCATTTGAATAACAAAAAACCAGGGCTTGATGATGCCAGAGTTCGCCGTGCACTTGAAATGAGTATTGATCGCGATGCGCTCAAAGATGCATTTGATTATTTCGGATATGACACAGAATCTGGCACGCCGATCTCTATGACATCACGTTGGTATTCGGCTCCAGCAACTGCTAACAAGTTTGATCCAGAAGGAGCGAAAGCGTTGCTTGCAGATTATGGCAAGCCTGTCAAGTTCACGATTGAATTACTGCAGGGTTCACAATCAACGGTAGATGCCTTAGCGGCAATTGTTGACTACTGGAAACAAGTCGGCATTGAGGCCACAGTGAAGATGGTCCCTGACCTCACAACATACGTGGTCAGTGTGATTACAGGAGCGTACGATGCAGTTGCGTGGCTAGCCGGCGAAGGAAGTGACCCAGACTCAAGCTTGTTTGCCATGCTGCATACAGGTGGACCAAGTAATTACTCGGTCTTTTCTAATCCCGACATGGACGCTGCTCTTGACGAAGGACGAAGTGCTCCAGACGAGGCAACTCGCATGGCGGCCTATGCCAAAGCGCAGGACCTGTTCCATTCTCAAATGCCGTTTATTGTCTTGACACATGGTCAGGTTCGAATTTTGGCAACTCAAGATGTGACAGGGCTTACTCAGGCAGCATTCTTTCCATCTCGAACTGCGGGCAAGAAGGCAAAGTAGTTTTATCTGCTCTTCATCTAGAGATTTCTTCAAATGCGTGGATTAGGACAGCGATTTCTGCAGATGGCGGCTGTGCTATTGCTTGTCGCTGCCGGAACATTCTTTTTGCTTGATCTCATGCCCGGAAGTCCAGCCATTGCAATTTTGGGTACCAGCGCGACCCCTGAAGGCATTGCCAAAGTTGAGGCCGAGTTGGGACTCGATAAACCTAGTGTTGAGCGTTTTTTGACGTGGGGAACAAACGCTGTTCGCGGTGACCTAGGTGTGTCGTATCGAGATGGAGAGAATGTCGCACAAGCCATCCGGCAAAGATTCCCTACATCGTTCGAAATATTGATTCTGACTCAACTTCTGGCTCTGAGCATTGCCGTTCCGGCTGCACTATTTGCAGCAGCTCGACCCGGCAAGCGACGAGATCGCGCCCTTAGCACTACATCATTTGCGCTCATTGCGATTCCGCAGTTTGTGATGGCTCTCACACTCCTTATTATCTTTGCTAAACAACTGCAATGGTTTCCGGCGGCTGATTTCGTTCCACTCAATGAGGGAATAATTCGCAACTTACGGTCTCTTGTCTTGCCTGTCCTGTCGTTAAGTTTTCCGTTGAGTGGTATTTATTTTCAGGTATTACGCAATGACCTTGTAACCACAATGTTGTCTGATCACATCATGCGCACACGGGCAAGCGGCTTCAGCGAGCGCATAATTCTCCTGAAATATGCACTTCGTTCTTCGTCACTGACATTGCTGGCAGTTGTTGGTCTCAATACAGCTGGACTACTCGGAGGCGTCCTAATTATTGAGCAGATCTATTCGCTCCCGGGTTTGGGTCGCTTTCTTTTTGATGCAGCAACACGTCGTGACATTGTCAAAGTCGAAGGTGCTGTATTGGTGATTGCTGTTACCTACGTCACCGTCAATCTCATAGTTGATATGTTGCTGCGAGTTTTTGATCCTCGTGTGCGAGCCGCAAGTATCGGAACACCACGATGAATCGATTGCGTAGTTTCAAACAACGGTGGGGGATACTCGGGCTGATTGCAATAGCGTGGATCGTTACTTTGGGAGTCTGTGCATTGTTCGGAAATTTATTCACGTCGCATCTCAATCAGGACCTAAAGAATCGATTACAAGCACCATCATTTTCACATCCGTTCGGAACAAACAACCTCGGAATTGACATGCTCGGCTTGGCCATCAAGGGCGCACGTATCTCGGTGTTAGTTGGGCTTGCGTCTACCGCTGTCGGATTCATCGGTGGCAGTCTTGTTGGTCTTACTGCGGCGTATTGGCGTGGGCGAACTGATCGCGTCATCCTCACGTTTCTGGATGCATCTGCTGCTTTTCCATCTTTTGTTGCTGCAATTTCAGTCGTCCTGTTCTGGGGAAAAAGTGTACGCAATGTTATTTTGGTGATTGGAATTCTCACTATTCCTGTCATTGCTCGTATCGTGCGAGCCGCATCGCTACCACTAGTTGAGCGTGATTTTGTATTGGCTGCCCGAATGCAAGGGTCACGGCACAGTCAAATAATTGTGCGTGAATTGATTCCAAATGTCATTCGTCCACTTTTAGGTTTTGCAATGATCACCGTCGGTATCACAATCTCAGTCGAAGGTGGTCTGTCGTTTATCGGAGCAGGAGTGCCCGACAATATTGTGACGTGGGGTCAACTGATTGCCAGCGGTCGAGCAACTGTTGAGGGATCACCGCATCTTGTGCTGATCCCAGCGTCATTGATTTTTGGAACAATATTGGCTCTCAACACACTTTCTTCCAAGTGGTTGCGTGGCAGACCGTTTCCGGTCGTCAAGGAGTCTGTTGCTGAGACCACAAGTGTCGGCAACGCAAGCCACGCAGCCAAAGTGATCTCGTCCAACCCGCCAACCGATGTGGTGTTGTCAATCGAGAATCTGCATACATATTTTTCAACGCCGTTTGGTTCATTACGCGCTGTTGATGGAGTCTCACTGCAGTTAAGGCGTGGCCAAATGGTTGCACTAGTTGGAGAAAGTGGTTCGGGTAAAACAATGATGGCGCGCAGCCTCCTTGGTCTTGTGCCTTCGCCTCCTCGTGTTGCAGGATTGCCAGGACGCGTCATGTTTGACGGACAAGATCTGCTCTCGCTCAGCAGTGAGGAACTGCGCAAAATACGGGGTCGCCGAATTGCAATGATTTTTCAGGATCCGATGACCACGCTGAATCCCGTGATGCGAGTTGGGCGACAGATTGCCGACACTGCCACGTTGCATCTGGGTCTGAGCAAGAAAGAAGCAACCAGGCGGGCACTTGAGTTGTTGATCGAGGTGGGTGTTCCGGACGCACAAAGAAGAATGCGCGCGTGGCCGCACGAACTCAGCGGTGGACTGCGCCAACGTATTGGCATTGCGATCGCGTTGGCTGCTGAACCAGAAGTTCTTATTGCCGACGAGCCAACGAGCGCACTTGATGTGACAATTCAGCGGCAGTTACTAGACTTGCTGGACAGACTGCGTCGTTATCGTGGATTATCGATCTTGTTTATCACACACGACATGGGAATCGTGGCGAGCCGTGCAGATGAAGTTGCAGTGATGTATTCGGGTCGCATAGTCGAACAGGGTTCAACGCTCGAAGTATTCGCTCATCCGCGCATGCCGTACACCCGAGCATTGTTGGCTTCGATTCCTCGCATTGATCATGAGTCTCACAAAAAACTTGCTGTCATCGGTGGTATTCCCCCGATCGCCATTGGGCCACGGGTGGGGTGTGCGTTTGCTCCTCGTTGTCCAGACGTGATTGACGCATGTCGAACTGAGATACCTCAACTTGTCGGAGACACACATCAGGCGGCGTGTATTCGAAATGTCGTCGGCGTGACATGAAGGCTCCGCGCAATGTCATAGTTTTGTTACTTGACAGCCTCAACAAACACGAGATCGGCGCGTACGGTGCGCAACAATTTGACACTCCCAATCTAGACAGACTCGCCGCACGATCAGTGAAATTCACAAATCACCACACCGGCTCATTGCCATGCATTCCTGCTCGTCACGACATATTGGTTGGTGCATGGGATTTCCTATGGAAACCGTGGGGTTCGATTGAGTTGTGGGAAGAAGCGATTACAGTCTCATTACGTCGTGCGGGTGTTGTGACCAATCTCATCACTGATCATCCACATCTCTTTGAAGTTGGTGGAGAAAATTACCATTCAGACTTCACGGCATGGTCGTATGAGCGCGGTCACGAAAGCGATGCATGGAAAACGCGCCCCGACCCAAGCTGGATCGGTGCACCATCTTTTGGTCGAGGCAAGACACACTACGATGCGTCGCGAGGTTGGTTTGCCGGAGAAGAAGATTTCCCTGGTCCACGAACCATGCGTGCGGCTGAGCAATGGTTACTCAATGATGCTCCTCATCATCGTGCCAATGACGAGAGATTTATGTTGTTCGTGGATGAGTTTGATCCGCATGAGCCCTTTGATACACCCGAAGAATGGGCGATGCGATACGACGACACGTGGGATGGACCACATCTTGTGTGGCCACCGTACGCAGTAGATGCTTTGGCAGACGGCGTCATTACAACACGTCAAGCACATCAGATACGAGCGCAGTACGGTGCCAAATTGTCAATGATCGATCATTGGTTGGGCAAAGTACTCAATGCACTAGACACAACTAATGCATGGGATGACACCGCAGTCATCTTGTGCACTGATCACGGTCACTATCTTGGCGACCGCGATGTTCATGGACGCGATGTGTGGGGCAAACCTGGCGTACCCGTGTATAAAGCACTCGGAGATATTCCGATGTTGGTGTCGTGGCCCGACGTCACGCCACGTAGTTGCGATGCGCTCACAACGTCAACTGATATTCATGCAACCCTTGCAGATATTTTTTCTGTCAACGTGTCTCATAGGGCGCATGGAAAATCATTGCAGCCACTTATCGCCCAGAAAGCAAATACCGTGCGTGACTGGCTGCTCACTGGTGTGTGGGGACGAGAAGTACAACTAGTCACCAATGACTGGCGCTACACACGCGGGCCAATTAATGAAAATGCCCCCTTGTCAATGTGGTCAAACAGATGGAGCACTATGCCAGTTGGCGCGTATCCTGATTTCAAAATGCCAATGCCAGACGAACGAGCAGTGCTAGACAAGATGCCGGGCACCACGATCCCGGTGATAAGGCAGCCATTTCAGGCCGGTGACCTATTGCCGTTCTGGGCGTACGCCAAGCAATACGAGACGATTTTATTTGATCGACGCAATGATCCGCTCGAGACAATAAATCACATCGGCGAACCTATCGAAGCGGGAGCACTTGAGTTATTGCGAGTCGCCTTGCATGAAGTAGAGGCCCCAACTGAGCATTTTGTTCGTCTTGGGCTGAATTAATCACCCTTGACAACAGACCGAAATGGGTATAGACCACTGTTAGGGTCAAGGGGGTCTTGCAATGAGATTAGCAAAGGGTGTGTCGAATAGGGGAGCAGCGATAGGGGGAATTGGGCTGCTTCTGTCAGTAATAACTGTTGGAATATTTTCACCACTCGTCAATGCTGATTCCCAAGCAGGAGTATGTAACTCAGGTACCGCAGTTACCGGAACGCTAAAAGTTGATGGCGTCTCCGTTGAAACAAAGACAACTAGCACTTACGCAATGACGGTATGTCGTGATGACAGGATGTTCTCATATTCGATTCAAATCGGTCGAAATGACTATGGAGTACTAAAGGAAGATCTCACTGCCGCAGATGCGGAGAAGCTATTTGAAGTTACTTTCACGCCAAAGGCAGGTGATGTACCAACCACGGCAGAGGGTTATATGCGAGGACAAACTTTCACGATTGGATCAACCGTGACAATTGCGGCAAAACCCATTGTGAATATGTCTAAGGTCGATGACCCGGATCGCTCATGTGATCGGAAAGAATTTACTGATTCAGTATGTATTGCGCGGTCTGCCTCACGAGACTTGGCATCCTTATTAATTATCTATGTACGGTTTGATACATCATCGAGCAGTAGCGATTTTTCTAAATTGACTGGGGCGATGGTAAGTTCGTCTGCCAATCTTTATGAAGTCCGTGTGTCTGGATTGTGCCCAGCTGAAAGTAGCGACACGAGTGAAGGCGATGAGAGCGTGACTAGTGAATCGGCTCATAGTGCGGCATTTGATAGCACATCGCTTGAAATCAAAATGGTTGGACCACATTTCAAGCTTGATGGCAAGACATTAAACACCGGGATGCTCGAAGCAGTTATTCCTCAAGCGACTATTACCTCCTGCTTTGGTGGTACAGCAGAAGAACTAGCAGAAGGAATGTCAATGACGCGCACGGAAGCGGGTGCAACAGAAAATGTGATTCCGTCTCTAACGTCAACGACGGGTCTGCAGTACATCACGTCGGTTGCCAACGGTGCATTAACCGTCAGCGTTCCGTCGATGACATTTTCACAACCGACATACAAGATGACGCTCAAAAGCACTGCCAAGAAGCTGGCGGCCAAACCAACTGTGGCCAAACCAACTGGTGTGAGTTGGAAGATAAGTAACAAGAAAGTCACCGTCACTGCTAAAGCGACAAAGGGTGTGACCTATAAAGTCGCAGCAACTCTTAAGACCGGCAAGAAGACTGCGAAAACAGGTACATGTAAAATTGCATCTTCAAAAGTGACATGTTCTCTAACGCTGTCAAAAGGGACATGGAGTTCGTCACTGACCCCGACATCGTCAGGAAAAAAAGGGACTGCCGCCACACGGAGTCTTACGATTAAGTAGGACTATTAGTTCACTTGGCGAATGTGGCCCTCCCAAAAGGGCTCACGCAATTTAAATTTTTGCAATTTTCCTGTAGATGTACGCGCTAGTTCAGAACGGAACTCAATTTTTTTCGGGCACTTGTATCCGGCAAGTTTTATTTTTGTGTATGCAATCAGTTCGTCTTCGGTGAGCGCAGAACCGGGTGTTTTGACAACAAGTGCCATCACGAGTTCTCCCCACTTTGCATCGGGGATTCCGATGACAGCGACTTCTGCAACGTCTGGGTGCGAAAATACGGCATCTTCGACCTCGATCGAACTGACATTTTCTCCACCAGAAATAATGACGTCCTTCTTGCGATCGCTAATAGTCAGGACATTTTCTGAGTTAATGACTCCACCATCGCCCGTGCGAAACCATCCATCAACAATTGCAGCGCTGGTAGCTTCTGGCTGATTCCAGTATCCCTGCATAATCACGTTGCTTCGGGCAAGAATTTCGCCGCTCGCATCTGTTTTCATTTCAACTCCAATAGCAGGAACTCCAGCAGCACTCAGGCGCGACGCGCGTTCGGCTGGTGACAATTGATCAAGTTCGGCTCGCGGTCTGTTGATCGTCAGCAATGGTGCCGTCTCGGTGAGACCGTAGATCTGATTGAGTTGCCAACCCAGTTCAGTCTCGATGCGCTCAATTGTGCGGGTAGGAGGTGGCGCACCTGCGACCACCATGCGCACTCTGCCACGACCAGGAATCTCACCCTGCCATGTGGCGGCTGCATCAAGAATTGCATTGGCGACCGCAGGCGCACAACAGATCAATGTGACACCGTGCTTTTCGACGCGACGCAAGATTTCTGCGCCATCAATTTTACGCAAGATGATGTGCTCGCCACCCATGCCAGTGACTGCATAGACCATTCCCCATCCGTTGCAATGAAACTGCGGAAGTGTGTGCAGGTATACATCTCGATCGTTGACACCCATATGCCAACCAAAGGTTGCTGAATTCAGCCATAAATTGCGGTGCGTAAGTTGTACGCCCTTTGGACGGGCAGTGGTGCCACTCGTGTAATTGATTGTTGCTGTGAAGTCCTCGTCTGGTTCCCAAGACCGCGGTTGTTGGTTAAATGCATACAGTTCTTGATCAGACTCCGCGCCAATGACAAATCGATGCTTGGCTGTGACGCCAGCAAGTGATTCGTCAAGTTCTGGGTCGACAAGAAGAACTTCAGCACCACTGTGCTCCATGATGTATGAAATTTCTTCAGCGACGAGTCGAAAATTAATCGGAACAAGAATACGACCCGAACCACTCACTCCAAAAAAACTTGTCAGCAATCGCGCAGAGTTTTGACTGACTACTGCCACTCGCGCACCCTGGGCGACTTTGAGTGCATCAAGTCCAGCCGCTTGAGCACGAGCACGATCAGCCATCTGTTGGTATGTCTGAGTTCCCCATGACTCTGCAGGTTGATCTGACTCGTCAACAAAGGCAACCCTGTCGCCGTACACCTGCTCTGCTCGACGCAAGTGATCAATTACTGTCAACGGCACTTTCATGGTGCTCTACCCCCCTTGAACTACGTCCGAACTGTACTAGTTAGGGTCGCGATAAGAGAAGACGTCAGATGATGTTGAGGGCGTCAAGCGTGTTGGCCGCTGCACCCGTTGGGTCGGCAGTTAACGTCACATGCTTACGCCAGTCGGCGCGTTTTGTCGCCCAACTCACAAAGTCATGTGCTGATCCGGTGGCAGTCGGAAGAGATGCGTTGACTCCGCTTGTGATTACCCAACCATCAGTTCCGGGAGCAAGTGTAAATGATGACTGACCTGATCCTGTAAAGACAAGGTTCACGCCTTGTGTACATGTTGCCAATGCATCTGCACACATTTGTGGCGTTCCGGCAAGCATCCATTCAAGTGTTGCATTCAATGCGTCAGGATCCTGGGGCAAAGCGGCCGCAGTCGGCACCGCAAACCCAATGTCATGGCGTAAGTGGCAGTAGTGATCGAACACAATCGCATTAGCTAAAAGATGCATGGGATGAGCACCAAGATTAGATAGCGGAACAACTGTGTCATTCATGGGCGGTTCTTGCAGCGCGCTTAATGCTGTGAAACCGATTTCACTCCACTCGTCGTATTCAGCCATGACTTGTTGCGGAGTCCAGTTTTTGCGCGCCTGTACTGGAACCTCGGCATCTACTTCTGCATCTTTCCCGGCGCCAGCTTCGATGGTGTCTGGCCCAGCGATGGAATGAAAGACCGAAGCCATATGGCAAGCAACATCTTGCACCCGCCAGTCGGTGCAACCAGATGGTGCTGCCCACTGTGCAGGTGTTAATGCGTTGAATATTTTTTGTGCTCGAGTGATCTCTAAGCGAAGGGCTGTAATTGCAATTTTGGACATCCACGAAGCATAGTGCGTGTGAATGGACCCAAAATCACGAACTAAATGTCTGGAAGTCCACCAACTTTGATCCACCAGTCTGTGCTGAAGTCAACACTCCGGTTGTGAGATCTATTTGAGCCAGGACGTACTTGTTGTCCTTAAAACGCAGACCATCAAACATAATTTTGTTGCTGGATGTCAGATTGAGGTGGTACACCTCTATCTCGTTATCAGCTGTCCCGTCCAGCAGGCTCAACTCAGAGTCATCGGCAGTGTTGTAAATCGTGATGATATTTTTTCCGGCCAGATTGACTCCCGCAAGAATGATGTTGTCAATCACTGTTTGGGCAACTGAAATTTTGTGTACCGCAGTTACTGCTCTCTTGACGTCAGGGTAGTACTGCATCAATGTTCCCATCGGTGCAACTCCAGCATTTACATAGACCTTTTTGGAAAGTGTAGAAAACTTTTGGCGTATGCTCATTCCTGCGTATGCACAGAACCCATCAGAAACACTGATGTATGAGTTGTTGGCAGTTGGCTCAGAGGCACAATACCTACTGATGTCTTTGCGGGGAGTTGTGCTCGCTGTAGTTCTTGCGATGTACGGAAATTGGTCCTCAGCATTCGTGGCGGTGAGGTATCGCTTAATCCCGGCACTATTTAAGCCGTAGTACACATTTTTGTCAGGGAACATTTGTAGAAAGTTCGCCTTTTCAGTGGCAAGATTAGTCAAGCCACCCGTTGTGGAAATTTTACGGGTCCAAGAGCCCTTTGTAGAGGCTGTGTCACCGGTTAAAAAGACCGATCCATCACCCATTACGAGGAAGTCGCTGATGACGATATTGTCGTTGACGAGCATTGTTGCGACGCCATCTACATACTTGCGGAGAATATTTTTACCGGTACCGGAATTTAATCCTGTGTAGTAAATTGCTCCTGCGTCGTCAAACTGCACGGCATCATTGATAATAAACGAGTCATCCGCGTTCCAGTTGATGCTGTCAAGTTCGGATTCAATACACACGGGATTACCAGTGCTTTTGGATATCTCTGCCATCAGACAGAGTTGCGCTGTTCCACCCAGATCGACAACAGATGTCTTCTCTGAAAACAGCACGTACAACTTGTCGTTTGGCGCGATCAAGAATTTTTCTATTACTGCAGTTCCGGAAATCACGGCGTCTTCAGTTTTTCCAGTGGCGCTGACGGTCTCAAGGTTCGAACCCTCAGTTGCCACTACCGCAGCAGATTTCGACGCAAAACCCTTCTTCTTTACAACAGGACTCCGGAGCGCCAAGCCAGTTGCATTCTTAATATTAAACTTAAGAGTATTCTTTGAAGTGCCTCCACTCGAGGCTGGTTTTTTCAACTTTGCACAACTTGGTTGTTGAGCAGTTGCTTTGCCGGTCCATTTTGTTGCAGTCTTTTGAAGAGCAGTGGCTTTAGATCCCTTGACTTTCTTTGCATCGTTTTTGGCATTCTTTGCCTGCTGAGTGTGAGAGATGAAGTAGACCTTTTGCACGATTGTTCCGGCAACCCACGAACCTTTCACCACACCACACTGCACCCCGGAAACCTTTTTAAGAGAACTTGCCGGCAGTTTCACAGCCCCAACCGGAGTAGTGGCAGCAGAAACAGTTGACGTATTGATAATTGCGGATACTCCGACAAGAACAATTGCGCTAAGGGCTATTTTTAGGTTTTTTCTCATCCCGAGATGTTACACGACGTTAAGGCAAATATCAGCGCGTGCGCAGGTGCCCGCCTTCGGGAAAATCGTCTGGCCGCTCAGTTTTTCGCAGGGTGACTGCAATTCCAGTGCCGGTATTGCTGATATCAAATGATTTCACTCCGGTATGGGCGGGCGGCCCCGCATGTGATCCATCACGTACATCAAATCGAGCACCATGGCGCGGACATGTCACGATGTGCCCCTGCAGTAGCCCAGTGCTAAGAACTACATCTGCGTGGCTGCAACGGTCTTCAATTGCATACAGCGATCCCTTCACGCGGCAAATAAGAACGTTCGTCGCACCGGCAACACACGACATCATCTGACCATCAGCAAGAGCGCTGACGTCGCCAACTACGACCTGACTATGAGATTCCAATATTTGTTTCCTTGATTACTGCGCCGACAAGATCAGGCTGAGAATTGTTTGATGTAACTATTGATTGTGTCGTGAAAAAAGCGGATGCGGTTTTCTTGGGCTGGCATGTAATCACCGCGGTAGCCACGTGACTGCAAACCTGCTTGCTGCGTAGACCAGATTGCAACATCTTGATCGATTGCAGAACCACAACTGACTTCGCCAACTTTTCCTTGGACGTGTTCTACTTGATGATCTATAGACACCCAGTCGCGCATGGCGTTGGAGTAATACTCTTTTGATCCGGTAGGAAAGAGCGTGAGATACCACATATCAAACCAACATTTTGTCGGATCGGTGGCATGGGGGCGTGCCATTAGAAAAATACAGCCGTCAGGTTTCATGCTGAACGATGTATTTGGAAAAATTGTGTAGTGGTAGTTATCTGTTAACTGTTCGTCAGAATAAAAAGAGAAGTCGTAGCCTTTTTGTTGACCAAGTTCGCGCTTGCGCCGTTGCAGAGCCAAACGCAAACTAGGAAGATCATTGCGATACGGCTCGGGGTCAAGATCCCAAAAATCAAGATCTGGCTTGAGGCTTTTAAAGGTGACATCCGAACTACCTTCGTACTGAGGTCCTGGAGCGCCACCGGGCATCAACATGCGTGCGTGCCCAGATGCGTACATATCAAATTGACAGCCAGAGTAATGCTCGTTCATGACCGGCAATGTTTGTGGATGCACATACGGGAGGTGGTAGCTCTCGTTGAAATTGTCCTGCACGCATTTCCAGTTGAAGTCACTCTCAAGCGTCACCCAATGCGTGCGCTTCATGTTGTGCATTTGATATGAATCAAGTTGTTCGGCGACTGGGCTGAGATATTCCTGCAGGCTTGCACAACTCTCGTCCATATTTATCCAGATAAAACCCGCCCATGTGTCGCAGGGGATTTCTGCAAGGTTTCTTTTACCGCACGGTGTTCCCTGCGGAAAGTCTTCTTCGCAATACACCCAATTCAGTTGGCCAGTGTCGGCATATCGCCAGCCATGGTATGCACACTGAAATTCTCCGCCCGCTAATGAGCCGCGTTCATTTGTAATGAGACGATTGCCGCGATGCTGACACACATTATAAAAAGCACGAATTCG
>Ga0214919_10003980_pt1 | contig 21845 bp, 16 predicted proteins | sample LL1503_MetaG_FD_177994 | JGI IMG/M metagenome (GOLD analysis project Ga0214919, IMG submission 177994) | Freshwater microbial communities from Lake Lanier, Atlanta, Georgia, United States - LL-1503 | ecosystem: Environmental > Aquatic > Freshwater > Lake | place: USA: Georgia | collected... | reverse complement strand
GTATTTTCATTAGAAAATAGTTCTTTATCTAAAGATAAATTCATAGTATTTTCATTAGAAAATAGTTCTTTATCTAAAGATAAATTCATAGTATTTTCATTAGAAAATAGTTCTTTATCTAAAGATAAATTCATTGTATTTTCATTAGAAAATAGTTCTTTATCTAAAGATAAATTCATTGTATTTTCATTAGAAAATAGTTCTTTATCTAAAGATAAATTCATAGTATTTTCATTAGAAAATAGTTCTTTATCTACATCCATTGTATTATATAATCTATTGTATAACGTACTATATATAGATTTATCAATATTATAATCAAAAAAGAATATTTCATTTTTAAATATGGTATCTGATAAAAAATCTAATAAATCTATTTTATTTTCTGTATTATTATTAAAAAAATTATATCTAGTTATTTTACTATTAAAATATAAATTTATATTTTGTAATATATAATTTATATGTTCAGTTATATCATTAATATTTTTTGAATTATATGATATATTATAATGGTCATTTATAAATTTTTCTACATTAAACTCGTTTTTATATTTTCTATTTTCTTTTCTACCATTCATATGGTAATGTCTTTTTAATTCATCAATTGATAAATTATTTAAATCATTATTTAATTCTTTATATTTTAATGCATTAAAATCAATTGGTAAATCATATTTATAACTTCTTTTTTCTTTTATTCCATTTTTTATATAATGTTTTTTTAACTCAGATTCATTTAATTTATATAAATCGGTGTTTAATAATTTATAAATTAATGGATCAAAATCTATTGGTAAATTATTTGATTCTTTTTTTAATTTATATTTTCTATTTTCTTCTATTCCATATAATAAATAATGATTTTTTAATTCATTTTCATTTAAATTTTTTAAATCTTTATATAAAGATTTATAAATTATTGGATCAAAATCTTTTGGTAATTTATTTAAAGTTTCAGTCTTTTTTAATTTATAATTTCTCTTTTCTTTTATTCCATATTTTAAATAATGATTTTTTAATTGTTTATCTTTTAAATTATCTAAATCTTTATTCAAAAATTTATAAATTTTTGGATCAAAATCATCTGGTAAAGTATTTAATTTTATATTTTCTTCTCTTTGTTCCAATAAATTACATTTATATTCACGTTTTTCTTGTATTCCATATATTAAATAATGTTTTTTTAATTCATCATCATTTAAATTTTCTAAATCTTTATTTAAAATTTTATAATTATTACAATCAAATTCAGGATATAAATGTTCAATTTTATATATTCTTTTTTCTAATATTCCATATTTTAAATAATGTTCTATTAATTCTGAATCACTCATATTGTTTAAATCATTGTTTAAAATTTTATAAAAATCTATATTAAAATCAATTGGTAAATTATTATTCATTAAATTATAATTATTATTTTTATTTTATTTTTTATATTAAAACAAATTAGTTTAATATATATAAAGAATTTTCATATTATATATATTATGAAAATTGCTTTTATTACAGGTATTACTGGACAAGATGGTTCTTATTTAGCAGAATTATTATTAAATAAAGGTTACATTGTATGGGGTATGATTCGTCGTTCTTCATCTATTAATACAAATCGAATTGAACATATTTTTGATGATAAGAATTTAATCTTGAGATATGGTGATTTATCAGATGGAACATGTCTTTTAGAAATATTATATGATATTAAAAATAAATATATTGATATGGAACGTTTAGAAATTTATAATCTAGCAGCAATGAGTCATGTTAAAGTATCTTTTGAAATTCCTGAATATACTGGTGATATTGATGCTCTTGGAACACTTAGATTATTAAATGCAATAAGAAGTTCAGGATTAGAAAAAAAAACAAGATTTTATCAAGCATCAACATCTGAATTATATGGCAAGGTTGTTGAAATTCCACAAACTGAAAAAACACCTTTTTATCCTCGTAGTCCATATGGTGTTGCTAAATTATATGCTCATTGGATTACAAAAAATTATAGAGAAGCATATAATATGTATGCATGTTCTGGAATACTTTTTAACCATGAAACAGCTCGTCGTGCACATAATTTTGTTACACGAAAGATAACCATTGGTTTAGGCAAAATTTTAAAAAAAACAGAAGATAAATTAGTATTAGGTAATCTTGATGCAAAAAGAGATTGGGGACATGGAAAAGATTATGTTTATGGTATGTATTTGATGCTTCAACAAGATAAACCAGATGATTATGTTTTATCTACAAATGAATATCATTCTGTAAGGGAATTTGTTGAAAAATCATTTGCATTAAAAGGGTTTGATATTTTATGGAAAGGCGAAGGTTTAAATGAAATTGGTTATGATAAAAATAGTGGAAGAGAATTAATTTTTGTTAGTGAAAAATATTTTAGACCTGCTGAAGTGGAAGAACTTTTAGGTGATTCAACAAAAGCCAGAACGGAATTAGGATGGAAACCAGAAATAACTTTTGATCAACTTGTTGTAGAAATGGTTGAAAATGATTGTAAATAAGAAAGTTAGGTTTCTTATTCAGAAAAATATATAATTTAATTATATGTCATTAGAAAATTATGAAAATATTCTTGTATATCAAATAAATGATATTAATATTGATAAAAGTATTATTAAAATATTTACAACAAAATTTGGTCATTATATAGCTTTATCATTAAAATATATTCTCAATAAAAATAATATAAATTGTCAAATAATTTATAATATTGATTATAAAGATAATTCATTGCATATTATTCTTTTTTCACAAAAAGTAAATATATTTCCCAAAAATTACATAATATATCAATTAGAACAAAAAGATATATCAAAATGGATTGATAAAAAATATGAATTAAGTATTTTACACAGTATTTTAACTTTGGATTATTCTCAATCAAATATTAATAAATTTCATCCATATTTACAAAAAAAAATTATATTCTTTCCAATTCCTTTAGTTAAATTAAATTTATTATATTCAAATATTAATATTGATATAATTCCATCTAATAATATTCTTTTTTTTGGATCAATGAATAATGTGAGAAAAAATAAATTAAATTATTTGCAAAAAAAATTAATGCCAAAATATAATATTAAAATTATTAATGGATTATATGGAGAAAATTTATATAAAGAAATTATTAATAGTAAAATAATATTAAATATTCACTTTTATAAAAATGCTATTTTAGAAACATGTCGTTTAAATGAAATATTAAGTTGCAACAGAATAGTTATAAGTGAATTACCTGATAAAATAGATATTAATAATTATAATTTGTATAAAGATATAAAAAATGTTATATTTGTAAATAATATTGATGAAATATATTATAATATTATTAAAATTTTGCGTTAAATTATAATATTATTATTTATTATAATGGAAAATTGTGATATTGAAAATAATATTGAAAATAATATTGAAAACAATGTTGAAAATAATATTGAAAACAATGTTGAAAACAATGTTATAAACAATGTTATAAACAATATATTTGTATTACAAGTACGTGCAGGTTTGTGTAATAGACTTAGAGCAATGTTTTCATATTATCAATATTGCGAATCAATGAATTTAAAATTAATTGTTATATGGATACCAGATAGTCAATGTCCAGGAAATTATGCAAAATATTTTAAAAAAATAAATAATATTACTGTATTAAATAATAATAAATTAAATTATAAGATTAATTCTAAAACATGTGGTTATCATCCACGTTATAATATAAAAAATAATCCAACTTTAAATTTATATAAAGAATTAGATATTTTAGACTCTATAAGAAAAAAAGTAATAAATATATTAAGAATTTATAAACATAATTTTATTGCAGTTCATATAAGAAGAACTGACCATATTGGGTTAGCTAAAAAAAATAATAAGTTTACTGATGATAATCAATTTATAGAATTTATTAATCATTATAAAAATGATAATTTATATATAGCAACAGATTGCAAAGATACTCAAAAAAAATTCTATAAATTATATAGAAATAGAATTAAATATATTAAATTTATTAATAATAATAATAATCATAGACAAACAACTATAGAAGATGCTTTAATTGATATATATGTATGTAAAAATGCAAAAATATTTAAAGGTTCTCAATATTCATCATTTTCAGTATTTATTGAACAATTGCGCATCAGAAATACTTTATAATATTATTAAATATTGGGCATACATAATATTTTAGATAATATACTAGTATTAACAAAATTTTTAGTTTTTTCACAAACTTTATTATCTAATATATCTTTCTTGTATATATTATACCAATGAGTAAATAAATTTTTTAAAAATAAATTATTTATTTCTTTTTTATCATAATTATTAAGAAAATTTTTATTGATTAAAAGTTTAAAAAAATTACTATAATCTTGTGATAACTTACATATATAATAATAAAAAATTTTGAATTTAAAATTTATTTTAATATGTTTTTTAATATCATTTTTATTATTTTTTATATATATCAATATAAAATTGTATAATTCGTGATTTATATCATTTTCATTATCAAATAATAATTCAGATATAATTTGATAAAATCTAAAATATTTAATTTGATATGATATAATTTCAATAGCTATTTCATTATCACTTATGTCATTTAAAAAAGATAATTCTAATTTTTTTTTTTCTTCCTGACTTAATTCAATATTATTATTTATTAAAAATAGTATTTCTTCTCCATTTATATTATCATTAATATATTGTAAAATATTATTTATTAAAGTATTTTCATCTAATATTGATGAAAATTGTATTATATAATTTTCCAAGTAAGGTTTTTTTAAAAATATATTATTATTTATATTCAATATATCTTTTCTTAATAATGTTTTCCAATATTCAAATATTATATTTTTTTCAAATTCTTCAAAATTCATATTTTAAATAATTAAAATATTTTATTTAAAAATTTTAACTTAAAAAATATGTAATTATTATATATAATCACATGATTGCAATTAATAAAAGTACATATAAAGAAAACGACATTGATGAATATATATTAAAAAGTAATAGTAAAAGATTTGTATTGTTTCCTATTGAACATCATAATTTATATGAGTTATATAAAAAAGCAGAAAGTTCATTTTGGACAGTAAATGAAATTGATTTATCAAAAGATATCAATGATTGGAATAAAATGACAGTTGATGAAAGATATTTTATTAAAAAAATAATTGGATTTTTTGCAGGCAGTGACGGAATTATAATGGAGAATTTAGCAGTAAGATTTATGAAAGAAGTTCAAATATCTGAAGCAAGGGCGTTCTATTCATATCAAATATTTAATGAGTCTATACATAGTGAAACATATAGTTTATTGATTGATACATATATTAAAAATAATGAAGAAAAAGAAGAGATATTTAATTCAATTGAAAATATACCATCTGTTGCTAAAAAGGCAGCATGGGCATATAAATGGATTGAAAATAATGAAGTTAGTTTTGCAACAAGATTAGTAGCATTTGCTATAGTAGAAGGTGTTTTTTTTTCAGGTAGTTTTTGTGCTATTTATTGGTTAAAAAAACGGGGTTTAATGCCGGGTTTAACATTTAGTAATGAATTAATTAGTAAAGATGAAGGAATGCATTGTGAATTTGCTGTTGCTTTATATAGTATGATTAAAAATAAATTAGATCAACATGTAATACATCAAATATTTAAAGAAGCAGTTGATATTGAAAAAGAATTTATAACAGATTCTATCCCATGTGCATTAATTGGTATGAATGCTGAATTAATGAAACAATATATTGAGTTTGTTGCGGATAGATTATTGGTTCAATTAAATTATAATAAAATATGGAATACTGAAAATCCTTTTGATTTTATGGAATTAATATCAATGAGAAGTAAAAGTAATTTTTTTGAAATGAGAGTTGGAGAGTATTCAAAAGCTAATATTGCAGTTGATAATACCGATTTTGAGATTACTAATGATGATTTTTAATTTAAGCTTGAGTAAATATATAATATTTTTTTTATATAATATAAAATATTATGACAAATAATTTAGGAATTTTTATAAATAATACAGATTCTGAATTAAAATACAACATAAATTTAAATAATTTTGAAAAATTAAAAAATAATTTTGATAAAATAATAGTTATTGATATTGAAACAAAATATTCAATTAATTTGAAAGATAGAGTTATATATGATGCAAATATATATAAATATTTATTAGAAAATAAATTTAAAAATATATCAAATACAAATAACGATTTTGATTATAATAAGATAAAATATGTATTAAAAGACATTAATGCAAAATATTTTAATTATATTACTATTATAAGTGATAATTACATATATTGTGATAATTTAAAAGATTATTTCGATTATGTATATAAGCATAATTTAGACTTTTATTCATTTACAGATACAACAGAAAATGATTATAATTATCAATTATATTTATTTTCATTTATTTCAACATATATAGAAAAAATAATATATTATTTAGATAATGAAAAAAATATAGATGAAATAAGTAATAATTTTGTTTCAATATTTGAAAATAAAATGTCTTTTGTAAAAATTGCACATATTGATAATAATTATCAAAATAATATATTTATGAATGATAAAGTTTACAAATATTTTTTAGAAAATAATATAATTCCAATAATAAATATTAATAAATTAATGAATATAAAGAAAAATTTTTTTAGTATAATATTTAATAGAATACCTCATAATTTTGATATAAATATATATAAAAATCACGATGATTTAAAAGATTACTCTGATGAATTTCTATATAATCATTTTTTAAATTATGGACAATTTGAGGTAAGAAATTATTGTAAAGATAATTTTATATATCCAATATACATAAGAGATAAACTAGAACAATGTAATCTACTCATGTTTTTTGATATACCATCTGATTTTGATATAGTAAAATATAGAAAATTGAATAGTGAATTAGCAAATTTTGACAGAAATAAATTATTATTACATTATGTTAATACTGGATACAGTGAAAATAAACCATACAAGTGAGGAAACCCAGGTTTCCTACACATACCTTCCTGTATTTTCCTTTACATACATTCCATAAAATAGCGATGAACCTAAATAAAATGAAGGTTCTTTTCTGTATTTTCCTTCGTAAACTCTGGAAAATAGCGATGAACCTGAAAATGAAATGAAGGTTCTTTTCTGTATATTTTCCTTCGTAAACTCCGGAAAAAATAGCGATGAACCTGAAAATGAAATGAAGGTTCTTTTCTGTATTTTCCGGAACGTATATGAAGGAAAATCTTAGAAATGAATATTTCTTAATAAAATATATTTACTAGATTTTTTTCTTGAAAAAGTATATAATGAATATTGGTGCAAATTTAATGAACATTTATATGTATACAAGTATACCAATTTTTAGTTGTAATATTTTATTTTATTGTATAACATCTATGTCTAATTCAATCATATCAACAAAGAATGTTTTTAATTTTATATATGAACATAAAGATAGTGATTATGTAATTTATAAAAATGAATTGAAAAATATAGATTTAATATATAGAATAAATATAATTAATGAAATAATATTTGATACTATTCAAAAATATATACCTGATAAAGAAAAATATAATATATTTTTGAAATATATAAATAATCCGATAGAAATTGATGAAATAGATAATTATAGTAATATAACTCTAAATTATGAGTCAAATATTATTGATAAAATAGATAAACCTGTTTTGTATTCAATTATATCAATATCTGAAATATTAAATAACATTAGTAATGTAATGAATAATATTAAAAATAAAATGATGAAACATGAAAAAATATATTTCAAAAGTATTATAAGTTTATGTCTTAAAGATGAAATATCTCAATTAAAATTTTATAATAATATACTTGAAATGCGTTATACAATTTTTATAGATGTATTGAAAATTTATTTGCCTCATAGTTCCATAAAACAAAATCTATGAAAAAATGATGAAAAAGCAAATAACTTAAACCAATTATTGATATTTTATCTACATTTTGTTTCGATTTGGATAATATATATATTAAATTTATATTTACTATAATTATTATTATTATTGATAAATTACGATATATAAATTTGTTATAATATATTGAAATTATCCATAATATAAAACTAACTATCATTATCAATAAATTAAAAAATATAGAATATATATCTTTATTACTTAATTTAACAACATTAATATAATAAACAAATGGTAAAAATAATATGATACATAAAATAGTTGATATAATATATAATTTAGGATTCATATTTCCAAAAAATAATTTTAAATTATGAAAAAAAAGACGTACAAATATATATATTGATAATATAAAAGTAAATAATAAAATTAGTGTTAGATAAAATGGATACATAATATTAGTATATAAAAAAATGATGGTGTAAAAGTTTTAGTATAAAAAACGTAATAGAATAATATTTAACACCTTTTCCGATACGAGAAATATAAAAAATGCTTGAATATTTACTTACATTTTTTTGTGCTATTGTGATTTTTATTTTTTATACATGTTTGTGTAGTAATGTATCTCGAAAGAGAACATGCCACTATTTTGCCAACAGTAAAGTTAAATGTGGCTGTGGCAAAACTGTGCGCATAAAAAAGGAGTATAAAGGAAATATTGAGCATTTCAAATGCTTTGTGTGTCTTGGTACTCCTCGTGACCATTATGAATATTGTAAGACATGCTCATCATTGTTTTCTTCAAGGAATACAAGGTTTAAAAGAAACATGTGTTTCAGTTGTTATCAACTAGAACAAAGTGCAGATTATGCAGCGCAAGAAATCAATGGTACTGAAGATGAAGAATATTCTGGATAATCTAATAAATTAGAATACATTCATAGGCAGTGCCTTTATAAAAACATTTACGAAGATTCACCATGAAGGAAATAAACAAGAACTTCATCTAACAATATCTAATCCATTTTTTTTGCAAATATAACCAAACAATCTCTCGAATGCATGTTCAATCATACAATCTCTTAAACCACCTTTATTTGTTTTAATTTGATAATTAATATTATTTGGATATTTTGTGTTTTGATTATTCATATAATCTTTATAAATATTTTGTTTATTGTTTATATTTAAATTATAAAAAACACTATACCAGTAATAATCTAATGTTTCTTGATTATTTAAATTATTATATAAATATTCTATTTTATCAATAGTAAATATATTAAAAATTTTTAATTTTATAATAAAAAATGTTGCAGATGCAAAATGTAAATTAGAATTAATTATTTTTTCATTATATAAATACGATATAAGATTTTCTAAATGATAAAAATTTGATTTAAAAATACCTGGTTCATCAGTATATTTATGTATTGAATTTCCACTTATCATACCATTTTCTTTTTTACTCAATAATTTTATATTACTTATTATTTTATGTGAAGAACCTATTAAGTTATTTAAAGTTTCATTTCTAAAATTATCATTTGTTTTAGTATGTATTTTAAATAAATAATCATAATTATATTTTTTTAATTTTAAATAATGAAGAGTTACTAGAAATAAACCAATATCCATTCCTCTATTTTCACCACTTAAAATTATGCAATTAGGATATTTATTTTTTAAATACTCAATTGTAGTTTCATTAACTATATCATTTATTAATGAAAAATATATATTAATATTAATATTTTTAAAATTTTCTAAATATGTTTCCATTTTCTTAAAAGTTACAAAACTACCAATTTGTATAGAAACTGCAATATTATGTAATTTTATAATATTTTCATAATGTATATTGTAAAATGAATTTAATTTATTATTATTTAAATAAAATTTTTCAATACCCCAATTATTAATATCAACAATTAGAATATTATTTTCAATTTTAAATTGTCCTTTTATATTTTTAAAATAGTTATTTATCATTTTTTTATTTCTTTCATCTAAATAATCAATACATTGCCATTCATTTACTAAATCTTTTTTTAAATTTTCATTTGAGTATAGGGACGAATCTATATCAAAGTTATGATTATCTTCAGTATTTTCTTTTATAATCTTTAGAAAATGATGATTATTATTTTCTTTATTCTTTTTTTTTTCAGTATTTTCTTTATATTTTTTAGAAAATAATAATAAATCCTCTTTAGTTTTGTGCTTTTCTAAATCATCTACATTAATATTTTTATTCTTTTTTGATAAATTTTTATTATTCATATTATAGTCTATAATTTATTTTTTTTTATTTTTTTATACAAATTATTTATAAATAATATTTATAATTAAAAGAAAATATTATATATTAAATTCGTTATTATTATAATGAAATAATAATTTTTATTATTATATAATAATGAATAAGTATAGGATTTTAGGAATATTTGCTAATCACTGCTCAAATATACAAAAATATAATATAATATTGAGTAATATATCATTAATTAATAAATATCTTACTCATATATGTATTGTTGATACATTAAATGAAAATTATGCAATAAAATTAAAGAATGATATTTTTGTAGATGATGATTCTTCACAGTTAATTAATAATTATTTTATGATTGAAAATGATAATTTTTTTGATTTTGGTAAATGGGTATATGCTCTTAAAAATATAAATTATAATAATTATGATTATATACTATTTATAAATGATTCCATTATTTTAACAGAAGATATAGAAAAATATTTTATATATATTAATACAGAACTAAATAATAAAATTAATTTATTTGCATATAATGATTCAACACAATTTAAATATCATTATCAATCATATTTATTTCTTTTAAATATAAGAATTATACCAAAATTTATTTCATTTTTTGAAACTAAAAAACAATTTATTACTAGTTTATCATCATTAGTAGAAAATATGGAATTAGAAATGACGAATATTGATCCAGATCATGATTGTTTTATTAAAATTGCAAATGAATATAATATGTCTAAAAATCTGTTTTGGGAAAATGAAATTTTATATCAATATTTGTTACAAAAAAATATATTTGGAGTATTAAAATTAAAAAAAATATATGACATTCAAAAAGAATATAAAATTGATATACATGGACATAATATAAATAATTTTGATTATGAATTTTATAAAAAATATTATAATGAATTTGATAAATTACCAGATAAAGAATTATTAGATCATTTCATAACATTTGGTCAATATGAAGGAAGAAGATATCATGATAAAATAAATACATTATTACCTTCTTATTATCGAGAAAAACTTAATTCTATTGGATTATTATATTTTTTTGATGTACCATCTGATTTTGATGTATATTATTATAAATTTTTAAACAAAGATATTTCAGTATTATCTATAATAGATGCAATGTTACATTATTGTAATAATGGAATATATGAAGGGCGTAAATATAATAAAACCGATAATAAAGAAGCATATTTGAATAATTTTTATTTAAATATAATTCATAAAATAAAAAATATTAATAATATATCTTTACCAACTGATTTTAATATATATTCACATATATTATTTAATAATCAGTTAGATAAATTTAGTTTTATTGGATCTATTTTAAATTATCATTATAACAAAGATAATGTTATACAATTATATAAAAAAAAAGATTTTGATACATTTATATCAAATTTAAATATAGAAAATTATAAAAAAAATCAAGGGTTAAAAAATGTTGATGTATTACATGTCATTGAACATTATTTGAATAATAAATTTAAAAATAATAATTTATTAAAATTACCATATGATTTTGATTGTTCAATTTACAAAAAATTAAATAATGATTTAATTAATTTGACGGATGATCAGTTAATTGAACATTATATTTCTCATGGAATAAAAGAAAAAAGAACATATAAAATACCAGATGATTTTAATCCAATATTATATAAAAATTTTTATTATGATTTAGAAAAATTAAACAATGAACAATTAATTGAACATTATTTAATATATGGAAATAATGAAAATAGAATTTATAAAATAAACGAAGATTTTAATTTAATTAATTATTCAAAAAAATATAAAAACGTATCAAATTTAAACATTGAATATATTAATAAATATTATAATGAAAATTTTAATATTTATGAACAAAAAGTAGAAAATAAAGAAAAATTAATAAAGAATAATTATGAAGATTTTAATCCAAAAATGTATAAAAAAATATACAAAGATTTAGCAAATATGTCAGATAAACAACTTCATGATCATTTTTTTTCTAAGGGAATTAATGAAGGAAGAATATATAAGATTCCCGATGATTTTGATCATAGTATATATAAAAAAATATATAAAGATCTATTTGAATTAAATGAAGAAGAATTAAAAAATCATTATTTATTATTTGGAATAAATGAAAAAAGAATATATAAATTACCAGATGATTTTGACATAATAGTTTATAAAAAATTAAATCCAGAATTATCAAATTTTACAAACCAACAGTTAAAAGATCATTATTTGTTAATTGGTTATCATGAAAAAAAAGTATATAAATTACAAAATGATTTTAGTACAGAAATTTATAAAAAAATATATGATGACATAAAAGATATGTCTGATAATGAATTAAAATTACATTACATTAATATAGGTATCAAAGAAAATAGAATATATAAAATACCACATGATTTTGATTGTAAAATGTATAAAAGTATAAATAAAAATATAAATTTTAAAAATGCAAGTGATGAAGATGTAAAAAATCATTATCTTTTTACAGGTATTAAAAATGGATATATTTATAAATTACCAAATGATTTTGATCCAATATTATATAAAAAATTTAATAAAGATTTACAGAATTTAAATGATAAACAGCTAATAAAACATTATTTGACAAATGGTTATAATGAAAAAAGAATTTATAAATTCCCAAGTGATTTTAATTATATGTTTTATCAAAAAATATATATTGATTTGTTAGATTATACAGAAGAAGAATTAAAAGAACATTATATTAATTATGGGTATTATAGTAATAGAATATATAAATTAGATGATAATTTTGATTTTAATAAATTTATAAAATTAAATAATAAAAATATAAATATTGAAGAACTTACAAAATTTGTTAATTTAAAAAATAGAGAAAACGAAATTGAAAATAATATTGATGAATTAAAATCTGAAAATAAATTACCGGAAGATTTTGATCCAATAACATATAAAAAAATATATCCTGATCTTAATTTTATGAATAATACTCAATTAGTAGAACATTATATAAATCATGGTATTTCTGAAAAAAGACATTATATAATTCCATCTGATTTTGATCCTAATGTTTATAAGGAATTAAATAAAGATTTAAATAAATTAACAGATGAACAATTAATTTCACATTATTTTGTAAGTGGAATAAAAGAAAAGAGAAAATACAAAAAAGAACCGGAACGAAATGAAGACCAAAAAAAATCAAAAAAAATAAAAGATAATAATTCATTACCAGATGATTTTGAATCATTGGTATATAAAAAATTAAATAATGATTTATCACATATGAATGAAACAGAATTGATTGAACATTATTTAAATCATGGTATTTTTGAAAATAGATCTTATAAAAAAGAAAGTAAAAAAAAAGAGAATAAAAATAAATCAAAAGAAAGTTTAAAAAAAGAGAATAAAAATAAATCAAAAGAAAGTTTAAAAAAAGAGAATAAAAATAAATCAAAAGAAAGTTTAAAAAAAGAGAATAAAAATAAATTAAAAGAAAGTTTAAAAAAAGAGAATAAAAATAAATCAAAAGAAAGTTTAAAAAAAGAGAATAATTCATTACCAGATGATTTTAATCCATTAATTTACAAAAAATTAAATAAAGACTTATCAAATATGAATGAAAATGAATTAATTAATCATTATTTAAAATATGGTATTTTTGAAAATAGAATTTATACTGAAAAAAGTTATAATAGTGAATTATCAGAAAGTGAATCATCAAATAGTGAATTATCATACAGTGAATCATCAGACAGTGAATCATCAGATAGTGAATCATCAGACAGTGAATCATCAGATAGTGAATCATTAGACAGTGAATTATTAGACAGTGAATCATCAGACAGTGAATCATCAGATAGTGAATCATTAGTCAGTGAATCATTAGACAGTAAATCATCAAATATTAAATCAGTATATAGTGAATCATCTAATAATAAATTAGACAAGAATTACAAATTATTTAATTCAAAAAGTAATAAAAATATTTCATTACCTGATGATTTTAAACCATTAGAATATCAAGAATTAAATAAAGATTTAGGAAATTTAAATGTTAAACAATTAATTGATCATTATTTAAATAATGGAATTTCTGAAAATAGAATTTATAAAAAAAATCAACAAAAAATTAATAATATTCCACAAAATTTTAATCCAACTTTTTATAGAAAGTTTAATCCAGACTTAGATACTTTATCTGATAAAGAATTAATAAATCATTATATTGATTTTGGATATTATGAAAATAGACAATATTGTATAGATAAAAAAATTGAAATAGATATAGAAGAGAGTATAAAAAAATATAATTTAACTAAAAAAAAATCAAAAAATTATAAATTACCAATTGACTTTAATCCAATTATATATAGAACAATATATAACGATATATCAGATTTAACTATTGAACAACTTGAAGAACATTATTTATTAATTGGACAAAAAGAAAATAGAAAATATAATATTCCAAAAGACTTTAATTATTTAACATATAAAAGTTATTATAATGATTTGGAAAATTTAAATGAAAAAGAATTATTGATGCATTATTTAATTATTGGAATAAATGAAAATAGAATATATAAAATACCTGATGATTTTAGTACAAGAATGTATAGAAAATTAAATAAAGATTTAGAATATTTAAATGATATTGAACTTATTAATCATTATATTAATAATGGATGTAAGGAAAAACGATCTTATAAATAAATCATGTTTTTTTTCATATTTAAAATTATTATTTATATTTAAAATATGGAAGACATTAAAATTATATATTCAGATAATAATGAAGAATATATATTAATTAATCATTTTAATTTAAAAGTATTTAAAAATAATAATAAAATTGGTAAATTTAATATAAATGATAATATATTAAATATTGAATGGGATCATAATGTAACAGAGTATTTTATAAAAATAAACGATAATAATGATGATATATCAGTTTATAATTTTATTAATGGAGATTATAAAAAAATATGTATAAATAATGAAATAACTGACTTAAATAATAATATTTATTATTGTATAATAAATGATGATATAATATTACTAAAAACAAATAATTATTATAATAAAGTGTATAAAAATAAAAATAATATATTTTATGATGTAACAAATATTTATGATAAATTAATTTATGTTAAAAATAATTCATGGGAGGAATTATGTGTAATTAATAATTATACATATTTTATTTTTAGACAAAGTAATATTAATGAATATGGAACTTATGAAATTAATAATAATATTTTAAAAATAAATTGGGAAAAATGGGAACCAGAAATATTTTATTTTGTAAATGATATTTATATTAATGATAAATTGATTGAAAATACAGAAATAAACATAATTGAATCAGTAAGTTCTTCTTTTTTTCCAGAAAAGATTGAAAAAGAAAATACAATAAATTTATCAGAACATATTTGTGCAAATAAAGAACTATTTACAGAAGTAAATACATGTGCAAATAAAGAACCATTTACAGAAGTAAATACATGTGTAGATAAAGAACTATTTACAGAAGTAAATACATGTGTAGATCAAGAACCATTTACAGAAGTAAATACATGTGTAGATCAAGAACTATTTACAGAAGTAAATACATGTGTAGATCAAGAACTATTTACAGAAGTAAATACATGTGTAGATCAAGAACCATTTACAGAAGTAAATACATGTGCAAATAAAGAACCATTTACAGAAGTAAATACATGTGTAGATCAAGAACTATTTACAGAAGTAAATACATGTGTAGATCAAGAACTATTTACAGAAGTAAATACATGTGTAGATCAAGAACTATTTATAGAAGTAAATACATGTTCAGATTTTAATGAAAAAACTAAAATTGAAGAAATATATTTTTATCATAAAGATTGGAATGAATATTGTATACTTAATTATAATATAAATATTCTATATAAAAAAAATAATGTTAATGAATTAGCACATATTATTTTTAATAAAAATATATTAATGTTAAAATGGGAAAAATGGGAATCAGAAATATTTTATTTATTTGATGGTAAATATTATTCTAGTAAATATATTCAATATGTTTTAATATTAAATGATTTTAATAAATTGTTATTTATTACTGATAATTTTAAACAATATAAGAATGAAAATATATATATATTAAATAGTTATAACAATAAAGTTTATACAGATTATAATTATATATATGATTATACGATAACAGATGATATATTAATTATTGATGATGAATATTATTATAAAGATATAAAATCATTATACATTGATATAAAATCAATAAATGAGGAAAATATAATAATTGCATATAAAACAGAATATCAAGAATATATAATATATAAAAATAATATTGAAACTAAAATATTGATAAATATATTTAATGATAGTTTAAAAACATACGATAATACTAAAAAAGGAATATATAATGTAGATAATAATATATTAACTATTTATTGGGATAATTTTGTGTGTGAAAAATATATATTATATAATTCGATATATTATGATATAAATCTTTATTATTTAAATAATAAAGAAATAAGTATTATAAATGATAATGAAAATTCTTTATATAAAATAAATATAATTGAAAATTATTTATATAATGACTTGTATAAAATTCGATATATACAAAATAATAAAATATTTATTTTAAATAATAACAATAATTTAAAAACATATTATTTGAAGATAATAAATAATGATCTATGTGAAATTAATTTATCAGAAATGAAGGAAAATAACTTTAATGAATTCATAAGTTTACAAAACTGTTTAAATATAAATATTATCTTGATTGAAGATAAATTATTAAATAATTTTTTTATAAATGATAATTTAAATTACAATATATATAGAATATATAATAAAGATTTATCATGTTTAAGTAATTTTGAATTGTATAAATATTTTATTATTAATTATACAAAAGAAAATAGAATTTTTTCAATTGATAGTTTTTTAAAAAAAACAAATTTAGATTACAATTATTTAAATAATTATATAGATAATAATAATATTGATATAGGTAATTATGAATTTGCAATTATTCATTGGAATAAATATAACATTATTAATGATATATTTTTGTCGAATAAAAACATTGAAATTATATATATTTTAATAAATAAATTTTATGAAAATAGTTTATATATAATAAATTTGGATGATAATAATTATTTAGAAAATATTATAGATACAATACCTAAAACATCATGTATAATAATAAATATTAATTTTTGCAATAGTATTAATCAAAATATTATAACATATATAAATACATTAAAAGAATATTTTATAAATATAATATTAATAAAATCATATAACATTTCAAATTATGAAATTATGTATTATATATATAATAAAATAATATTAAATAATATTAATATATTTATTGATAATTTATTTGATCAATATATAGATGAAAATATAAATAATTATATTGAAAAAAAAATAAATAATTTAACACTTTCAAAAATTATTTATATAAATAAAAATATTAATTATATAGAAGATGTAATAATTAATTTTCAAAATATAATAATGAATAAAGATTTTAATTTATTTTTTATAGAAAATGATAAAAAAATATTAATTGAAAATACTTTTAATAAATTATTTATTGAATCATTAGATTATTGTAATAATATAATTGATATAATATATATTATAATATTTTATTATTTAATTAATTATAAAAAATATAAAATGTTTGAATCTAATATAATTTTTAATTTTAATATTATGGAAAAAATTTTTGTAGAAAATATATATGAAAATATTGTTTTTATTCCTAAATAAAATTATATAATAGAACTAATAATGAATAATATATATATTATTAATAATATATATAATAATGAAATAAAATTAAATTTTGTTGATAATACATTTTTATTAAATAATAATTATTATAAATTTGAATTTACAAATATTGATAAAATTAAAATATATTGGAATAATGATATATACGAAATATTTATAACAAATGATAGTTATTTATATTTTATTGATATTAATATGATAAATATTATTAAAAAAATATATTTAATGAATAATAAATATTATAAACAAGCTATTATTAATTTAGATAAAAAAACATTAAATATAATTAATTTTAATGAAAGTGCAAATTTTGAATTGAATGAAAATAAAATGATAATTTATTGGAACCATTTAAATAATGAATATCAACAAAAATATATTAAATATGATAATTATACATATATTGAAGAAGATAAATACAATAAATTAATTAATATTAATTATAACCAATATATTCAAATTCATATTTTTATACATATATGTTGTGTTGGAGATTTATGGGAAGATATATTTATTGAACAAATAAATTTAATTAAAAAAACTGGATTATATGACATAACAACAAAAATACACTTAGGAATATTAGGCAAAATAAATAATTTAAATAATCAAATATTTAATGACAAAAAGTTTGAAATAGAATATATTGATAAAAAAACAAATATGTATGAAATAAACACAATAAATAGCATAAAAAATTTTTGTGAAAATAATAAAGAAGATGAAATATATATTTTGTATATACACACAAAAGGTGTCCGTAAAGCAGGAAATGAAAAAGTAGTAAAATCTTGGAGAAATATGATGGAATATTTTTTAATAAACAAACATATTGAGTGTATTAAAAATTTAAACAAATATGATACATTAGGATGCAATGTAGTAAATCAACATTGTGTTAGTAATGATGAAAGTGCAATTAATAAAAATCATAATTATCATTATTCTGGAAATTTTTGGTGGAGTAAAAAAACATATATTAATAAATTATGTTATTTACCATCTGATTTAACAAAAAATTCTATAAATACAAGGTATAGAGCAGAAAATTGGATATTATCAAATATACCAAATACTATAGCAGGTATATTATTTCAAGATGATACAAATACACATCCATATCATAGATATGTTTTTGATTATTATAAAAATATGAAATTTTTAATAAAAGATTTATATTAAATATGTTAAACCACAAAATAATAATGGAAAGTAAGAAATAATATAACACCATAATTCTCCGATAATTAAAACGTTATAAAAGTTTATAATATAAATATTATATATTTTATAAAATCTTAAACATTCATTTTTTCAACCAAAATTTATTTGATTGTTACAACTATATAAATTAATATTTTATATAGAAGGGGTTATCGCCCATTTAGATTTGTTTTACCAAATATTATTTTTTAACATTATATTTCTTGCACCATTTATATCTCTATCTATACTTATTTTACATATATTACAATTATATGTTTTATTACTTCCTAAATTAGTTTTTATATTTCCACATTTTGTACAAGTCTTTGATGTATAGCTTTCATTTTTTATTTCTAATTCTAATTCTATATCATATCTTTCACATCTTTTTTTTAATTTTGTTAAGAAGGAATAATATGATAAACAATACATATTTCGTGATATTTTACTGTTAAACTTCTTACTCATTTCTTGAATTTCGAATGGAGAAGTTATTATTTTTGAATAATTATCACATAAATATTTTATTGATTTATTATGTAGATCTTTTTTTATATTTTTTAGATATTCTATCTTTCTAAACATTGCTTTTTTATAATTTCTTCTTTTATTTTTATTATATGCACTTTTATTTTCTTGTTTTTTCTTATTTATTTTGCTATTTAATATATCAATCTCTTTACATATTTTTCCTATTTTATTTAAGATTCCTGTCCCTATCATATTTACTTCATTATCTGAATATATTGATAAAAATGTTCTATTTCCAGGATCTATTGCACATATCTTATTATTTTTTTTTTTAAATATTTTCTCATATTATTCATACTAAAAATATTATTATCATTAAATTTAAATGATACTCTAGAAAAAATATCAGAATTATCTATAAGAATTGAAGCTGAATTTAAATCTTTACAATAATTATTTATAAATTGAATAGCTCTATTGTAAAAATATCTATATATACCAAATATTTTATTCATACAACACCTTTGGTCTTTATTTAAAAACATTTTAATTTTTCTTGCTCTTATATTGTTATTACTATTTTTATTAATAAAGTTTCTTGTTTTATTATATTCAATATTTTTTTGTAAAGTTTTACTTTTATAATGTTCAGTAATAAAGTTTTTATTACAATTAAAAGTTTTAGGAGTAGATAATTTTTCAATATTCTCAAAAGAAGGTAAAAATAATGTATCAGAAATATTTTTTATTTTACTATTCCAAAAAGGAACAATAGGATTTAAATTAGTAATTATTATTTTATAAAAATCAGATGGTATAACATTAATAATATCTTCCATATTAATATTTATCATATCTGAATAAATATCAAGGTTAAATCTAAAATTATTATTTAATTTATTTTTAATAAAAAAATATTCGAGAAATATAAATTTAGAATAATCATTATCTAAATTAAAAGAATAAATGATTTTTTCAAACATAAGAATATAGTCTTCATTTAATTTTTTAAATAAATTTTTATATCTAGACTTATAATTAATAATAGTTTTTTTAGTAGGTTTTTCAGTATTCATTTTAATATTTATATTTATTAACATATCTTTATATCAATTTAAATAAAATAAATTATAAATAAATGTTAATAAATGTTAATAAATGTTAATAATTATAAATAATATTTTATATAAAAATAAATAATATAAAAAGAATATATAATATTTATATAATAGGAAATAAAATGAATGACTATTTAGGAGGGAAAAAAGCATCAGAATTATTAGGTGTTCATCCAAGAACATTATATTTATGGGATAAAAAAGGTTCAATAGAAACAATAAGAACACCGGGAGGGAAAAGATTATATAATGTAAAAAAATTTTTAGATAAAAATATACCAAAAGATGAAGAAGAAACAATAAATAACAATACAAATAATAATGATAAATTAAATATATGTTATGTAAGAGTATCGACTCATGGACAAAAAGATGATTTAGAAAGACAAAAAGAGTTAATGAAAAACAAATATAAAAATTATGAAATGATAGAAGATATAGGTTCAGGATTGAATCTAAATAAAAGAGGAATAAGAAAAATAATAGAATTAGCAATAGAAGGTAAAATAAATAAATTAGTAATTGCTCATAAAGATAGATTAGTAAGATTTGGTTATGAATTAATAGAAGATTTAATAAAGAAATATTCAAATGGAACAATAGAAATAATAAATGAAATTAAAGGAGATATAAAAAAACCAGAAGAAGAATTAGTAAATGATGTATTACAAATAATGAATGTATATGTTGCAAAAATGAATGGATTAAGAAGATATAAAAAAAAGTAAAAAATTTATAATTATTAATAAATTTTCGTAAATCTATTAATATAAACTTTTATGTTACTAGTAACATCCCATATGTTTATTAAATTTTATATAGGAAAATATTACACCTAATTTAAGAAAAATGGGACAGTTTTTTTTATAAAAAAGATATAATTGCACCTTAAGGAAGGCATGGTAAGACTTGACCCTGAACTTTATAAATGTCCTGTTCTGGATGGGTTTATAC
>Ga0214919_10003977_pt1 | contig 21857 bp, 24 predicted proteins | sample LL1503_MetaG_FD_177994 | JGI IMG/M metagenome (GOLD analysis project Ga0214919, IMG submission 177994) | Freshwater microbial communities from Lake Lanier, Atlanta, Georgia, United States - LL-1503 | ecosystem: Environmental > Aquatic > Freshwater > Lake | place: USA: Georgia | collected... | reverse complement strand
CAAGAAAAACAAATAAGAAAAAGATATAAACTAATTATGTTCTATATTTATTCTGTAAATATCCACTCTACAATTTCATTAAATTCATTGTTTAAAATAAAGTTATTTATTTCGGGGTCATAAATTTTATTTTTTATGAGTTTATCATCAAATTTCTTTTTACTATTTAATCTTTTTGTAAATTCATCTAGTAAACTAAAAAAATCCTTTATAGCTATTCTTTTTTCGGATATTAAATTCGTAAATAAGTAAATACACTCTATAGAATTTTTCTTAACCTTAAGTTTATTCAAAGTTTCACTAATCGTTTTTATAGAACCGCAACAATTATTAATATATTCTATTTTTGTCTCGTAATTAAAATTATTGTGATTTATTATAAATTGAATTATACTTTTATAAATGTAGATATAATCTTCTATAGTTGATAATATAATTTTATCATCAGTACTTGGTTCAGCTATATTTTTCTTATATTCATTATTTAATTCAAATATTGTTTTCTTGTAAACGAATAATATAGCATCTCGTGAACTCAATTGTAAAAAAGTAACGGTATCGTCCGATATTTGCTCAATAAATTCAATATAAAAATAATATGCTTTTTGAGTATGGTAAAATGTTAGATCTAGGTTTTTTGTGTAATAAAATATAACAGAAAACACGTGTAATAATGTTTCAAATCCTCTTTCAAATATAAATCTATAATACCTCTTATTCTTCATTGTTATTTTTTCTGAAATAAAAAGCATATATTCGATTATTACACTAACAAACCTATTTAATATATCTTGTATAGAATTTTCTATATTTGGTCGATAATTTGCTATACTATATAAAATATAACTTGTATCATCGTTGAACGAACTAGTGTTTTTTCCGTTTTTCATTTATTATAATTATTTATATTTTATATTTTTATATTAAAATACTTTGTAAATATAACTATTTAAAGACTTTAAATTTAATTTTAATATAAATGTCATCTTTTGAACAAAAACCAGGAAGTGCTCAAGCACCTTCTTCTCAAGCACCTTCTTCCCAATCAAACCAAGGGCCTACTGTTACCGCTAACAACTCGACTTATCGTCTCCCTACTGATCTTACATTTCAACACGCTAGCAAATTAGCAATTGTTGAGGATAAACCTATTATGTTTGATTATTGGACTGATTCGCTTGAAAAGAAAGCTCTTATTGGTGTGAGAGAATCTGGCGAAAAATTATTAGTTAAATCTGCTGAAGAGTATACTTCTCCTATTGGAAAGTTTTACAAATCAGGAACAGAATACATCATTATTACTGAAAACTCTATTTACATTGTGTCTAGCGATATTCCTACTAGAAAGATTTCTTAATTTTCATCTTTAGGGAATAATATATCTAAATCTATCATATATTTTGCTATACTTTTCTTAAAAGTATATTTTTAAAAAAGTATGTATATATATAAATGTCAAGTTATAAAGGATTTAGAACAGGTTCAGGTAGTAATGGTCAATTCTGGTTTGGGGGATCCACATTTCCTGGGTTTTTATATAAAAAAAATGTCGGGGTTGGCACTAGACGTAGCACTCAATTTACTCCAGGTGGAACCACTATTTGCAATCATCCTACAAATTTATGGAACAAATATACTCCGGGCTCTGGTGTAGGAGCGTCGAGTGTAGCAACTAGACGTAGTAAAATGATAAAGGCAACATCTTGTAACAATAATCAACAGTGTGGTCGTTTCTATACACAATTAGGACAAAACCAAATAAGAGTGTCTCAGTACACTACAAACAACTCAAATTTTACGTATTAACCTATGTTAAAGTTTCTTAAACATCTTTCCGGAAACCATATTAGATGCATATCTTGAGACTCCATATTTTGCGTTAATATATTCATTTTGTATTTGTTGTTCACTCGGTTGGATTACATTTACAGCATTTGTTTGAAATACCATATTTCTGCTAAATTGATCGGGAATTAAATAAGGTTGTGGGTTATATGCGTTAATATGAGCCTCAATATTCCTTATATTATACGATTTTCTTCCGCGCATTTTTATAATATATTTAACTAAAAAAATATATTATATTTATCGAGACTAATAAGTTTAATAAAGTAACTTAACGAACTATTGGTGCTGGAGGAATAAATGCTGTATTTATTCCGTTTCTTAGAGCCCATTTTGCTCCACGGGATCCAAATCCAGCACTATTATCAGCTAATTGATAATACACATTATAAGAATATTGAGGTTTTGTTTGAAATCCAAAATATAATTTAGGCATTAAGGGAAAAGCCATTTCCCTTTCCTTTCCTGCAAAAGAATTGGTAAAAATTCTAGAATTTATTCGTCCTGCGCCTGATCCGCTTCCCATTTTATATTATAACGCAATATTAAATATTTTTACTATATTTACGTTATTTAATATATACTTCTTATCCCAAGACCTTGTGATACTCGTTTTAATGAACCTCCTGACGCACCTGTATTTGCTTGATAAGTCACAGCTAAAACTTGAGCTCCGCGTTTAATATGTGGTGCGCTTTGTAACGATCTAAACATACGACCAAACATAGCCGATGTGGCATAATTAACTCCTGATGAGCGACCTCCTGTTCCTGCTAAACTAGGCATTTATAAAGTTAACCTATATAAAAATATAAAACACATAAAAATTAAGTTATTGAATTAATTTTTATATTTAAAGCCCCCTCTGGGAATTGAACCCAGGACCTCCAGTTTACAAGACTGGTGCTCTACCTCTAAGCTAAAGGGGCACATATATACTACATATGTTCTCTTTAAGTTGTTTTTTAGACAATTAATATAATTTTTATTATTAATTATCTAATTCTTTATTATTAAAACGCTATTTTCTTCAATTGTTCCATAACTTCTTCTGTTAGTTTCTCCGGAAACTTTACATTAAATACTATTATTAGATTTCCATTATGATTATCACGCGAAAACCCCATGTTTGGAATTGTTTTACTATAGCCGTGACTTATAATATTCCCTGATTGATTTGTTATCGTATATGTTTTACCAGTTATATATTTTAAATCAAAAGTGAATCCACATAAAGCCTCTTTTACAGTTATTGTTTTATCTAAAAACAAATCTAAACCACTTCGCTTGAATTCCGTATCGTTTTCTATTTTAATAAATACTTTTATATCTCCTTTACAGTCCTCCCTTACTACGTTGCCCTTTTCCCTTAATACTATTATTTCTCCTTCATCTATTCCTTTTGGAACTGTAACATAAACTGTCTCATTTTCAAACATCTTGGTACCGTCTTGAATAATCCATCTTTCTATATCAACTGGTATCGTAGTTCCTGTTAATATTTTATCTATCGGAACAGATATGTTTTTTATTATTGGTGTCGGCTTCTGTAGTCCTTGAACAAACCCTTGGGGGTTTACTGGAACACCATTGTGGAATATTCTAATATTTGATCCAAATGGCATTTGTCCAGGTCCAAAAGACTGCATATGACCTAATGGAACTCCGAATAAATTACCAAATAATTCATCCATTGGATTATGTCCAGAATTATGTCCAGAATTTTGTCCCATCATTTTGAAAAAGGGATTGTTACGACTAACATCATATTCACGCTTACTTTCCTCATCTCCTAAAGTTTCATATGCTTCAGATATCTTTTGGAATTTTGCGGTAGCATCTGGGTTATTTTTATTTTTATCCGGATGATAAAGCATAGACAAACGTCTATAGGACTTTTTTATATCGTCTGTTGACGCGGTTTCTGGAACTTCTAATATATTATAAAATGAGTCACTCATTTTTATAATATTATAATTCAAGATAAACTTAAATACTTATTAACGTATATAATTATTCTAATGGAACAACCACTTTTCTTAAATAAATATCAACCATTATATTTCAAAGATTTCGAAACTGATGATGAAATGATTGACATTTTGTATACTTTAATTAATATGAACAATCTCAATATTCTTTTTATTGGAGATATTGGATCTGGTAAAACCACATTTTTAAATGCTTCTATAAAAGAATATTACAAAGGATTTACATCTCAAGAATATCAAGATAATATATTACATATTAACTCTCTTAAAGAACAAGGCATTAATTACTATCGTAATGATGTTAAAACCTTCTGTCAAACGTGTTCATCTATCAAACAAAAAAAGAAAATTATTGTATTAGATGATATTGATATTATTAATGAGCAGAGTCAACAAGTTTTTAGAAATTGCATTGATAAATATAGCCATAATGTTCACTTTATTTCTTCTTGTAGCAATTCTCAAAAGGTTATTGAATCATTACAATCTCGATTTGTTATTATAAAGATTAAACCTTTACAAAAACATAATCTTAATAAAATTATGCAGAAAATTATCGATTTTGAAAACATTTCTATTTCTACTGATGCACGTAATTTTATGTTAAATGTATGTAACAATAATGCTAAAATTCTTATTAATTATATGGAAAAATTTAAGCTACTTAATGAGTCTATAGATTTAGACCTTGCTACAAGCGTATGTACTAACATAAGTTTTTTAACATTTGAAGAATATACTGAACTTCTTAAAAAAGGACAGCTTGGACCTGCTGTTAAAATGTTATATAATATTTACGATAAAGGATATTCTGTTATGGATATTCTAGACAACTATTTTTTGTTCGTTAAAATTACCAAATCTCTTTCTGAAACACAGAAATATAAAGTCATCCCTATTATCTGTAAATATATAACTGTTTTTCATAATATTCACGAAGATGAAATAGAATTAGCATTGTTTTCCAATAATTTATTTAGCTCTCTCACAAAATAATTACTTTTAGAAGTTATGCCAATATTATTTAAAACACAAAAATTTTAATTTATATTATATATTTATTTAATATATAATATGTCTACACAAATATTTAAAAAGCCTATTCCTAATCAATTACTTATTCAATTATTAGACGATATATCTATTAAAAATGATAAATTCTATGTTCTTAATAATAATAGCTATAAGAAAGGAATTTTTAACGATATTATTAATAATTTTATTATAGAATGTACACCATATTATCATTTATCTAAACGTAAATATTTAGAAAGAAAATTAACATACAATTCTTTTATTACAATTATTAGACAAATATGTAACTTCAACAATATTACATATACATCTCAAATAAAATACAATAAGTCAACATATGACATTGTCTATTACATATATTTTTGAGTTATTTCTGGATCACTTGGTTTTGTTTAGATAATAATATCAATAACCTTGTAAACTCTAATATATTTATCTTGATACCATCGTATCCTGCAATTTCATAATTCTTATCTAGGTGTTCTTGGAAAAATTCGTATGTTAAATCTTCATCATATAATGATGAAATATTGTTGTAATTATACATAGTAATATTTGTTGTTGCAGTTTTACCTATAACAAATTCTACAAAGTCATATACATATGCTACGCTTTTAAACGTAAAAGAATAAGGCACAAAGTCTGAGTTTTTTGTATCTTGACGTCTTCCTCTAACGAAAAAATTATTATTTAAACAATCCCAACCAATAAATAATCTATTATCTATTTTACTATTTATATTTTCGTTGTCTTGCTCTTCTACACATAAAATTAATCGGCTTTCCATTTGCAATTTTGAATCGTTATATAACGTGTCACACATTTTATATATAGATAAATCATATTACATTTAAATTGTTTTATATAATATATTTTTAATAAATTCGTTTTAATTACAATTATTAATTCATAATTTTATATACAAATGGATGAGAATTATCTGTACATTGCCGCCGCTTTAGGTCTACTTTCTATTGTTCTTATATATTTGTTTTATTTTAAGGATACATCTAGTGACAAAAAATCTGTTTCCTTTAACCTAGAAGAAACTGATAATACCTTAAATTGTAATGGAGATAAATGTGTTTCTGATCCCAATCAAACTAACAAAAATGCTAATTGTGACGGTGAAAAATGTGTTTTAATTTAATTAATATTTTTGTTACCATTTATGATAATAAAAATATACTAGTATTTCTGGTATTTTTTTCAGTAACAAAGTTAAAACAAAAGTCCAAAGGGGTTTTGGATTTTGGACATTTTTAAAAATGTCCATTTTTGAAAACCTGAGAAAAGTCTTGAAAAAGGGTGTTTTTTTCGACATTTGTGACGAAAACGCTCACAAACTCTAAAAAAATGAGTTTCAATTTGTGACGATAAAATTTACATATATTTTTATGTTAAAACAGTTTAAATACTTTTCTGTTGCTATATTAAGCAACAAATGGCAACAAAAAGTATCAAAAAGTATAACGAACTTTTTAATTGTGATGTATGTGACTATTATACGTCATATAAGTGTAATTATAATAAACACATTTTGTCAGCAAAACACTTATTGGCAACAATTAGCAACAATTTGCAACAAAAAGTATCAGAAAGTATAACTCAACAGTCAGACGTAAATACGTGTAATATATGTGGAAAAAAATATCAAAATAGAACTGGTTTATGGCGTCATAAAAAGAAATGTAAGGAAACTCCTATAGAAACCCATAATACAGGTGAGAATAAAGACACTCAAACTCTTACAGAGTTAGTTATGAAAGTGGTTGAACAAAACCAAGAACTAACAAAACAAATTATTGAATTATCTAAGACACCACATAGTTCCATCAGTAATAGCACAGTCAATAGTCACAATAAATTTAATTTGAATGTTTATTTAAATGAAACATGTAAAAACGCATTGAATATATCTGACTTTGTAAATTCATTAGTTGTTTCAGTTAATGACCTAGAAAATACAGCTAGAGTTGGCTACGCAGAAGGAGTTAGTAACATATTTTTGAATGGACTAAAACAATTAGATGTACACGATAGACCTGTTCATTGTGCTGATCATAAAAGAGAAATTCTATATATTAAAGACAATAATGAATGGACAAAAGATACTAGCGATAAGTCAGTTTTAACAAAAGCAATTAAACAAGTAGCACATAAGAATATTAAACAAATATGTGAATGGCAAAAACAAAACCCAGAATACAATGATCCTGATTCAAAACAAAATGACAAATATCAAAAGATACTATTTAATGCTATGTCTGGTTCAACAAAAGAAGAATCAGACAAGAACTACGAGAAAATTGTTAAAAACGTCGTAAAAAATACGGTTATTGAAAAGTAAATTATATTTTTGGTAAACTTTCATTATCTATTGCAGCCAAAACGTGTCTTTGAAGGATATTTATATCATACTTTCTTCCATTTATTTTACGATTTGCCCATACTTGTTTCCATTTATCATCTATATGCAAAAATAATGTATAATAAAATTGGCTATTATCTAAATCATATTCACTTCTAGTATTATTTAATATTGATAATTCTTGCGATTTATAATCTCCTTTATCAGAAAAAGTTACATTAAGTGTTACATCTTTAACACCTAGACCAGCAGAATCAATTGTTTTAATAGGAGCTGGAGATAAAATAACGTAAGCATTTTTACCGGATATATTATTGATCGTTACCACTTTGTTTAGTCCTACACGTCTAGTTAAATCAAATGGGGCGATATGTCGAGTTCCTGCTCCACCAAGTGCTCCTGCAACTTCAGCAATATTAAGAGGATTATTAACAAAAATAGACCATATACTCCAAGGTTTTACTTCTACTTCTACTTTTACTTCCTCTACAGGTTTAACAAATGAAACCTTTTGAATGGTTTCTATTATTTGGTGTTCTTCAGGTGATAAAATATCATCTACTTCGTCTTCAAGCTTTTCATCGATATTACTCATTATATTATAACTAAATATTTATTATAAAATAATTAAACATATAATTTGTTAGTATATATCTATAATGGACGCTTTAATAAAAGAAAATGAAGAACTGAAAAAGGAAATATTAGAGTTAAAATCTCATATAAACTCATTAGCTGTATCAAAAAAAAAATATTATGAAAATAATAAAGACGTTGTAAAAGAAAAGGCATCACAAAGGTTAAAAAAAATAGCAGAAGAAAATCCAGAAAAGATCAAAGAATACCGCAGAAATGCATATTTAAAAAGAAAGGAAAAACTTCAAAAAGAAAAAATAGAAAATATTAATGAGAATTAAATAATTCGTTCCAAAGTATTTAGATATAATATTTGTATATTATATAATGACTATTAAATCAATATATAATGTTAATACATTAAAAGAATTTTGTTTATATAATGAACTTAAATTAGTTCATAATTGTGAAATTGTTAATAGAGATACTATAATAGAGGGTTATTGTAAAACAGAAAATTGCAATGGAACATATAAAAAAGGTTTTAGAGTTTTGAATGCAAACAAAAGTTTTTATTGTGATTATTGTTTAATTATAATTAAAAAAGAAAAAAAGAAAAAAACTGGGTTAGACACATTAGAAGAATTTTGTTTACAAAATGATCTTAAACTAGTTAATAAGTATGATAGTGTTGATAGAGATACTAAAATAGAAGGTTATTGTAAAACAGAAAATTGTATAGGAATCTATAAAAAAGCATTTAGAATGTTAAATGAAGATAAAAATTTTTATTGTAATTCATGTTTAAAAATAATTAAAAATGAAAAAATGAAACAAACCTGTTTAGAAAAATATGGACACGTTACCAATTTATTAGTTGAAGAAACAAAAAATAAATGTCATTCTCAAAATTCTATTAATAAAAGAAAACAGACTAATATTATAAAATATGGAACTGAAGTTCCTTCTCAAAATAAAATGGTAAAAGAAAAAATGAGAAAAACTATGATGAATAAATATGGCGTAGAATTTGCATCACAAAATGAAATCATTAAAAACAAAATTATTAATTCAAATAAACTAAATTTAGAGAAAACAAAAAGTAAAATAAGAGAAACAAATCTTCAAAAATACGGTGTAACAGCTCCAGCAAAGAATGAAGATATTAAAGAAAAAATTAGAAATACAAATTTACAAAGGTATGGGTTCGAATGCGCTTTACAAAATAAAGATGTTCAAAATAAAAGAAAACAAACTAATTTATTAAAATATGGGGTAGAATATCCATCACAAAACCAAGATATAAAAAATAAAGTCAAACAAACTTGTTTGGAACGATTTGGTGTAGAATATGCATTACAAAGTGAAGAGGTAAAAAATAGAGGGAAAAATACAAGTCTACAAAAATATGGATACGAGCATTACCAACACAATAAATTAGCTCTAGAAAATGCTTCAAAAAAGGCATATAACTTAAAAAAATTTATAACACCTTCTGGTAAAGAAATTATGTGTCAAGGGTATGAACCATTTGCTCTAGATTATTTATTAAATTGTCTTAATATTGCGGAAAAAGATATTGTAACTAATAGAAAAGATGTTCCAGATATTTGGTATAATGAATCAGATGGAAAAAAACATAGACATTATGTAGATATATTTATACCTACAGAAAATCTTTGTATTGAAGTTAAGTCTACTTGGACTTTTAAGAAAAAACAAGATAATATATTTTTGAAACAAAATGCAGCAAAAGAATTGGGATATAATTACGAAATATGGATTTATGATCATTTTGGAAATTGTCTTGAACAATATAATTAATTCAAATTTCCAGCATTTGTTGCACGAGGAACATTGTTACCAATTCCTATAGGCATAGGTCCCCAGATGTTTATTGTTCGAGAATCAGAATTTATTGGAATCCTGTAGAAAGAAATCCAATCCTTACCATTATCGTTTTCCATCGGTTCAATAACACCCATATGAGAATCAGGTGCTAAAGCTAGAACCATATATTTCGCCAAAATGAATTGACTTTGGAAGATCTGTTCGGGACTCATACGAGCAAACCATTCATAATGTCTACGTTTCAATATCATTTTATCAGGAATCCATATACCATACATTTTTCCATAAAAGTGAATATAATCATCACTTAATAATGTCTCGACTGTAACTGGTTCATCGTCAACTGTTCTGGTTCCGACATCAGTTCCAGGGATCAAACGCATTTTACCCTTTGTTATTTTATCATTACACCATCTGTCAAATTCTCCTAAAAATCCGGTTTGAGCAGTGTAATCGTCTGAAATAGTTCTTTCCATAAAGTCAATAAATGCCTTAACAGTTTCGTTTTCCTTTTTGGCACCCATAAAATTAGCATCAGGATAAAATAATTTGGTTGTAGACGTCACGTTCAAGTCATAATTTTCACATACAAACATAGCATCATCATTTGTGCCTTTGTTATATAATCCAATTAGGTTTCTAAAACATAAGAATGAAATAGGAACATTAAGACCACCATAAGTATAAATGAGTTTAGCTAGCGCCAGCTGTCTTACATAACATTTCATTGGATCAGCTAGAAGACACATATTTACGTTCCAATTAGGAAGAAGCTTTTCAAATGATCCGTCATCTATTAATACAACTTTAAACGATTCATCACAATTCTTAATTATACTTTTAACCGTTAAATATAAGTACGGTTGATTTAATTCATTAGAACTTCTGGAACCGAAACTAAGCCAATTACGAGAATTATATTCGTGAGGAATATAAATCCATAATATAGGTTTTTTGCTCTTGTCTAAAGTTTTATCCTTTAACAAATATTTTTTGATTTCACCATAACTATCAAAATTAGAGATTTTAGATTGTTTTTCAAGGTATTTTTGGTAAAGTATTCCTAATGATATAAGTATAATGAATAGGATAATATAATTAGCTACTAACATATATTATAAATTTATATTATTTTTTATTTTTTATTTTACAAGAAAAATGTTTATATTTATTTATTTTATCGATTATTAATTTGTTTAATATCACCCCAAAACGACTTATTTTTTTGTTTTGCTTTTTCTGCTTCCTTAGCATATTTAAAAGCTAAAGCAGAAGAATCGTGATCTAATTGATTTTTTTGTCTTAATAATTTCATTTCTGCTTCTTCCTTTGTTAAAGGAGTAACATCAACTCTATCGCGATGAGCCTTGTATTCACTAATACTATTGAACTTTTGTATATTATTATAATCCTCATTTGTAACAGGTATAAGCGTTTCAGTATATGCTTGACGCAAATCAGTATATTCGTCAGTGGAAAAATTATCACCTCCATTTAAAAGAGAACCTCCAAAAGTAGAGGCAAACATATCGTTAACCCCAGTATAAACAGTTAAAGACTGTATTTGTTTCTTTTTCTGTTCAAAAATTTCGTTCATATTGCTTTTCGTGACATTTTCATTAATATTCATAATACCTTCATCAGTTTTTAACCAATCCCCATAACCTTGCTCAATTGGGTTGTCAACCCGATGTTTTTCGAAAGCTTCGTTGAACCAACTATTGAAATTTTTGGGATCTTTAAAGTTTTTGTTTTTTTCAAACATATGGTCTAATACGTTCTTATTACTTTCATCGAAAAATTCTTCGTCCTTATATGTTTTTTTTGTAGATTTATTTTGAAACTCATATATGGAATAAATGCGTTTATATGCCTTTGAAAAGAAGAGAAAGTATTTCTGATCCAGTCTGGATTTATCTGGGTGCATTTTTAAAGTAATCTGTTTCGCATCTTTTAAAGACTGTTCGTTCAATATATTTCCAGGAATATTAAATAGATGATATAAGTCTTCTAAGGAATAATGTTCTAAGTCCAAATCTAGAGTATCTAATGTTGTGTTATGGAAATTAACTGGTTTAGATAATTGAGAGGGTTTACTTAAAGAATTGTTGAAAGGGTCTTGTTTATAGTCGTTATTTGATTCACGGATTTTAATTCCAGCTTTTGGGCAACTTGTAGGGGTGCATTCTCCAAGTCCTCTGTAATTCATTTTATATTATAGAAACGAAATATTTAATTTATAATTTAAATAAAATATTTATAAGGATTAAATAAATTAACCAGTTTGATTTTTTATACAATTTGAACTAGAGCATTGATTAGATGCACAATGTCCTTCACAATTCATATCTTCATCAATATATAAACGATAAACAACAGGATTCGGTAATTGGTAAATAGGTTCTAGCTTCACAGGATCACATAAAATATTTTCTTTTACAAATGCATTTATAGATTTGTTAGACAATGGGATTTTAACGTGACCTCCATTAGGAGGATAAAAATACACTTCTTTAAGACTTTTTAAATTAAAATGTTCAATTATTGTCGAGTAAAGATGGCATAAAGTTTCATTCTTATACATAGTAATAAAATTACTGTATCCACAACATTTAGTGACTTCAAATGTATACATCAGATTATTCATATTTCGTATATACTCATTTAACTTGGTGTTGTATTGGGTTTGGGTATTGCTCATTTTAATTCTTAAAGCATTTTTTCTTTAAGTTGTTTTCTTATATATTATCTTCGGCTCTTTAAGTTGTTTTTATAATATATGTAAAAATTGAAATAATTGGTTCTTTTATTATATCCTATTATTTCAAATATTATGTCTACTGATAATGACAACGATAACGATAGCCGTGATAGTATAGATAGCGATTTACAAACTATTCGTTTTGAAAGTATTAACACTGAAAATAGCAACTCTCAACGCCCACTTATTACTGATGATGATGATTGGCGGGATAACAGTTCTTTATCGTGGCTATTTAATCGCAGAAATACTATAGAAACTAACTTTTCTAATAAATCTAAAGAAAAAGATAAATCATTTAAGAAACAAGATTGCTGTATATGTTCTTAAAATGCGTTATTTACGACCTCTAAGTTATTTACGACCTCTAAGTTATTTACGACCTCTTAAAGATAATAAATGTAGACCACATCTCTTAAAAAACGCGTCTAGACCTCCTGGATCTGCTCCAGTAATTGAATCATCCGGAATATAAGTTGTATTACCTTTCTTAAAACACATTATTACTGGAATTCCATTGACCATTCTCTTACTTTTAAAATATGTATATAAGTCTATCGATTCATCTACATCTATTTCACAACAAATTACGTTATCAGGAGATGATGCAAAGAACGCATCTACTACTGGCTTAATTTTTTTACACGGACCACACCAAGTTGCGCCCAATTTAATAATTACTAATCCAGGATTTTTCTCCAACAAACTAATAAAATGATCTCTACTTTGAAAGTAGGATATAATAGTCTTTTGTGTTTGAGACATTTTATACAGATTAAGAAAAAATTTTGTTTATAGTTCCGCAATGAAAAATTTAATGTTGTAATATATTATGACTACTCTTACACCTAATAATATTGTTGATAATCTTAATAAAAATTTTGATAAAATTATTGGACAAGCTATTATCGGTTACAATAAATTTTATCAAATGGAACAACTTTTGTTAAATAGTATTCAAAACAATGCCGGACAAACTTCGGATGGTAGTAAAAAAGTCATTGCTTTTTTGACAACATATGCTACAATTGTTCAATATGGTAAAAACTATTTTTTAGATCAAATTATTACCAATTACGTTGAAATGGAAAATCTAACGCTTTATATCAACACTATTAGTCCATTTTTTTCACAAACGCCAAATAATTATATTAACGGTTCTGTAGAAGAATTAGCTGGAGGTCAAAAAGGTGGAAACAATCTTTTGATACAGTTATTTGTTAGTTTAGTTATACAAATGTTGTTTTCTTCATTGGCTAATAGCCAAAACATTGCTAACACTATTTCTTTATATGGTCAAAATGCTCAAGTTTCTATTGATATTAATAAAGGCAAAATTCCTAAATATCGTTCTACAATTGATGATATGATTAATCCTTTGAACGCTACACAAATGGAACAAAAGACTAGTGAATATGGACGCAAAGTTGTGTTTCCTAAGGATACAATTGTTAATAGCTTAAATCTAACAGAGAGATATTCGCAAGAATTTATTTCGAAACTGAGAGGAAATCAAGGGTTTTTAGAAAAATTTCTGCAATTAAACTCTGATGAGCAATTTTACAATTTATTTTATTCTAATATATCTGCTCGAGTTGAATATCTTAATAGCTTAATTGATATTATTCATCCTGTATTAGAAAACATGTGTAAAGGGTTTGTTAAAACAACTGACAAATTGTTACCTATTCCTTTATATGAATTATTAAATTCAGAATTAGCAATGGAGTTTCAACGTATTAAGGATAAAAGAGATTCTTTAATTAACGCAAAAATGGTTCAACTAAAATCTGATAAACTTAATGCGTTACAGATTACTCAGGCTGAACCAGGGATGTTAGATGTTGTTTCTGAAACTGGAGATAAACTTACGAATTTAGCTAGTAATTTAGCTAGCAACGTTGTTACTGGTAGCATAAATGCTTTTTTTTATTGGCCAAAGTCTGTATCTAGTGAAACTACTAAAGCTGATGAAACTGAAGAACAGGTAAAACCATTATCTACGCAAGAACTACAAGATATTTATGATTCAGTGGATGAATCAGTTAACAAAGAAATCCAAGGATTAGGAGATTATTTTGATAAAGAAGCATTTACTATTTTGGCGAATGAAAAAATGGAAGAACTACAAGAAGCCACAATTGATTCTCTTTCTGTTACAAATTTAAAAATTTATTTAACAGCTGTTTGTAAAATAAAAAAACCGAGATATACTTTTAATCAACTATCTGGAATATTATCAATTAAAAATCCAGCTAGATCTCGTTTTCATTTACAAATTTTGGCACAAAATGTGGTATCGTACTATGATACTGTTATTAAAGGTATACAAAGTGTTAGTCCAAATGGAGAAGTTATAATCGATATTCCTGATGATATCAGAATACAGAATTTGAACAGTTTGTTAGAAAAATCCCAAGCAGTTATTCCTGTTTTAATTGAATATGATACTGGTTTAGTATCTAGTTTAGCGGAAGGACACGAATCAGCTTCAAATATAAATGATTTTTTTGAAACTATTGTAAAAATGTGGATTGATATTAAAAATCCTATTTTACAAGCATGTGAACAGTTTCCTGAGACTTCTAGGAAAAAAAATACCGAGCTTTCAAGATTGGAAGAAGAAGCTAGAAGAAATAACATGGAACTTGAAAGGAAACATGAAATGGATGTAGTTGAACGTGTTTTACAAGCAAAACAGAAAAATGAATTAAATGAACTTTCACAGAAAGATTGGGAAATTTTTAATAAAATGTTAGGAATAAATGTTAAAGGAACTTTAAACACTGTTACTAACACAGCTAATTCTATTGTCAATTCTACAACTGATTTTGGAAATAATTTTCTTGAAAACGGGAATAATTTATTAAAGCAAGGGTTCTCTAATATTAATACTATTGCTTGGGGTATAACAAATAGTGGTATGGTTTTATTTATCCCAGTGTTATTTTTAATTGCGTTAAAAACTGGTCTTATAACTGCTATATTTGATAACATTAAAGGCAGACTACAAAGGCCTAACACACCGGCTCTTCCGCCTGTTAATGCTAATCCGCCTGTTAATGCTAATCCGCCTGTTAATGCTAATCCGCCTGTTAATGCTAATCCGCCTGTTAATGCTAATCCTCCTGTTAATGCTAATTATCAATATTATTTAAATCAACCACCAGAACCAGGTGAAGAGTACGAACCGAATATAGATTATAGTTTAAGAAGACGAGGTGGTAAAAAAAATAAAAAAACAAGAAAAAATAAAAAGAAGAACACACGTAAGTTGAAACGCGGTAAAAAAAGACAAACTAAATATAGAAAAAGAAGACAAACAAAAAAACATTAAAATACAGCATAAACAATTTTTTATTTTTATATAATTTTTATACAAAATATATTTCAATTCGTGGTTGTGTATCATAAACGTTAAGCGGGACGGTGCTTCTTATACATAACTTATCAAGAGTATCCTTGGTTAAATTATTTTTTCTTGCTGAATCGAGAAAGTAACCATCGTAATCCTTAGGATTTCTCAAGAATTCGCAATTCTCAGTAGTAGCACCTTGGGGTAATATCTTGTAATAAGCTACATTATTAATATGATGTATGATAACGAAGAACTGGTCGGTTGAAGTATAGTTAATTGTATTTTTTCGGTCATCTTCATCATCAATTTTGCCATACTCGTTATTCCAGACACAACCTTCGCATATAAGACCATCGAAATATGCGGTAATATCTTGAATACACATTTGAGAAATAGATTTTAAATATGAAGATACTTCATCTTCAGGTAAATTTAAGCGTAAGTTAGAAACTGTTTGCATCTTTTTATATCTTATAATTAACTTTAATCATAAAAAATAAAATTTCAATTTTTTTATAATAAATTATTAAAAATCTACAATAGTTGACGTGTAAATTGGATTATTAATTATATTACATACATTTGAACCATATGCTAACCGAATATAACCTCTTTCACCCCATAGTGTTCCAAAACTATTTTTTAATTTCCAATATCCTCCATTAACGCTTGGATAAACACCAACAACTTGAAGACAATGATTGATATTTGAGGTTGCTGGACAACTACTTAATGTCATTATTCCGCCAGAATAAGTGTACCAACTTGGACTAGTGGATAAACAAACGGTGATCGGACCAGTTTTTTGAACATAACTCGCCATACATGCTTCGTTTCCGGATAAATGATTATAATAACCGGATAATTTAGTAACTGCTAAATTAGGATTTATATCACACGCTGGTCTTGAATTGAAAAATGAAACATATGGATAATTATTAGATTGTTCTAGACCACTTGTTAGTAAATAAGTATATGCGTGTTCAATTTTTCCGCCGTTACAGCCATTATTATATGATACACAGTCTATAAGTTGTTGAGCTGACAATACATATTTATAGTTGCTGCCGTGTAAACGCAGTGTATCACTTTCTACTTGTTCTACAGCTGCAAAAGCCCATCCAGCATTTAAACATAATCCAGCACTTTTTACTGAGCTAGTATAAATATTTGTCCAATCAACTAATTTATTTAGTGTTTGTGTATCACAAGTCAATAGATTACGCGTAAAAAAATTAGAAATATACCTTGTATACTGTAGAATATTTAATAAATCATCATCTTCGTTTTTAAACACATAAATATCGTCATCATTTGTTTCGCTACTGTAACTTGCGTAATTATCATAATCGTCATCTGTATCAATTTGAGATGATACTAGATTAATAAAAAATAATAGAAGTAATATGAACTGCATTCTATAATATAGTATAATATACTGTAAACTTTAAATAGTTATAGTATATTATTTTTTAATTTCCATTACTAATTGGGTTCTTTTTTTAAGACAAAAGATGTTTATTTTCGACAATAAAACGTTCCAATTCATTAATATCTATTTCATTCATTTCTACATGTGATTCCCAGAAATACCTACAATAAGCCCAAACATAGTCACAGTTACCTTTGTACCAATGATCATATCGTCTTAGAAGTTCGAAATATAACTTATTTGGAAGTAAATTAAGAGAAGAACGAGGTAAAACATAGCACAATTGCACTATTTCTGAAACCGGATTGGCAGGTTTTTTTGGAACAAATACAGTATCAAAAATAGGAATATATTGTATTAAATCTTTTAGAAGAGGAGGATAATTATACTTATAACGCCATCTCCAATCTGGACAGCCAGTTGTATAATATTTCATAGTCCATTCAAGACCTTGAATATAATTTATAGCAATATCCCGCTTTTGTTCACCATTTGTATCTGATTTGATACCAAATAGAGAGCGATAATATCGACTTTGCCAATATTCTTTGAAAGGGTTAATGTATTCTTCGAGTTCCCTTTCATATAATGGAGTCGCTTCGAACTTCTTGAACTTTTCTTCAGGTGTAGTGTCTGGCAAAGACTGTCGCTGTTTATTATTACGAGATCGATGCTCTTTAATTATAAATTCTTCTTCTAAATTGGCTAAATGTTGAACCACTTTTCTGACATTTTTCCAATAAATAGTTTTCCCATCAGTAAGATTTTCATTCGTATCTCCAATAGTTGCTTTATAAGCGTTTATCATTTTATCTACTCCACCTGTTCTAATATTTAGAGCCGGAAAGTGCGGTAAAAAGTCGTTACCAAGAAAGAAACATAAAAATATATAGTCGTACACTTTATTTTTCTGTTGTTCTATATTAATTTCACGATCATTATTCATATACTTAATTATTGCACTTGTTAGTTCTGGAATATCTAAATAATAGTTTGAGTCAGGTTCTAAAGAACTGTCGATCGATTGTATAAAATGAGGAGTCTCTCTAAAAAGATAGATGTTAGGACATAAAGGTAAATGATTAATCGAAAGCATAATTAGGTCCGCATCTAATCCGTAAATAATGGTAGTTTCTTTTTGATGTTTTAACGGATTTGAACGAATATAATCAAACAGCTTATGCTCTCCTTCTCCAACTTTGTTAGACCCTGAAACGATAATGTTTGAGACCTTTAACTTTGAAGAAGTATTAGTGTCAAAATGTTTAGACACATTTTCATTCAATTCTGCCATAAATTTTGTTCCGGGGGTAATAGCAGTAGTGTTCCAAGCATTATCCTTTTCTTTTTTAAAAATCATACGAGATATTTCAGCTTGATATCCTGATTTATACCGTCTAGAACGCTGTTGTTCCAATTTAGCAACAGGAGCAACACCATCAAAAGCAATAATAACGGTTTTTAAAGGTTGAATGACTGAAATATATTCCTCAATTTTAGAAATAACACGTTTTATAATGCTTACAGCTACACTTTCAGTGAGTGTATCAAACTCCATTTTGTTGTAAGCATCATAAATAATAGAATTACAATCTAGGTACAGATTATCTACAATTAAAACATTTTTTATATATTTTTTAATAATTGATGGATGATTTTTAACAATATAACTAAAATATGAAGGTATACCCATTAATATGTAATTCTATAATGTATTTAATATTGTTATGCTAAATATATAAATGAGAGATATAGTGATAAGACGACAAAACTTTAAATATCTTTAGTAAAAAAGTTATATATAATATATTATATATATTATAATGAATGTTAAACCTATAAATTCTAAAAAGGAAACAATAAAGGCCTCTACAGAGATTGTTATTTTAATAGAGAAGAAGTTATTGTTTTTTCAAGATGTTATACAAAAGACTATACTACATGTTCAAAAAAATAAAATTTTGGATATAATTGGAGTAAGTGAAGTGAACAGTTGTATAAATACTCTATTTGATCTTAGCACAAAAATAAAGGATATTAGTGAATCCTCTATAAAAACAAACACAGATAATGTAATAAATATTTTACAAACTGTAAATAACGAACTATCTGCTTTATTCAAAATATTCGGAACAGATTCGTTTGAAGATTTATTATGGATATGCTTTGGTAACAATTCTGTAAATACATATGCTATATCTGATATGGATAAACATAAATTTGAATTGTTAAAAAAATATTTTCATCCTACAAGTTATAAATTATTATTGCCAAAAAAAGACACTGACAAACAAAATAAATTAGATGATACGCCATTTAATGAAAAATCAAAGAATTTAGATAGTTCTGATATAAGCATAAAAATAAAACCATTTCATTTAAAGGTATACGGAATACAAATTATAGTTCATAATCTACAACACAAAAAGAGTTTAATAATAACCGGAACAATAGACGATATAATGATAGATTTTTTGAATAATAAGTTCGTAAATTTAAAAAATAATTCAATAAAGGAAAATTGTCCAAATTCACCAGAATTTCAAGGAGAAACTTTTGGACGTTATATTCAATCATTGAATTTAAAGGATTATTTGATTTTTGAAACACATGAAATATATTCAAAGTATGCTGGTTATTTAAGTAATTTAAATACTTTAAGACAAAAAACCATCTCCCATGCTGTGAAGGAATTTGTATCGTCGGAATTATACATGAAAAGAAGCATAATAATACAATTACTTATTAAAGTTGACAAATATGATAATCAATATTTGGCATATTTATTATATGATCTGTTATCTAATGATGCTAATGGCTCTATAGACACGCAAGAACAAACAATATTATTTGATAGTTTTCCTTGGTCAATAAAACAATATTTTAAGGATGCTATGAAGCGAACAGTTCAATATACAAATGATTTATCAAATTTTGACATAAATAAGATACCATTAGAACAACAGATTTGCCTATTAAAGGTTTCAGATTCTGTAAAGGAAAAGGCTATGCAAAAGCTAAAAGAAATAAAGGCTAAATCAGAAGATTCTGGTTCAAAGGCTAGACAATATTTAGACGGATTATTGAAGATTCCTTTTAATATTTATAGAAAGGAGCCAATATTAAATATTATGAATGATATCAAATTACAGTTCACTAATTTACTTATAACTACCAATATAACTAACAATGAAATAAAAAGTAATTATACTAGTTTAGAAATTGTGAAAACATTGAAGTCTATAAAACAAACTCCTACTGCTTCAGATGATTATATTAACATTGTTTCTAATAAATTAAATAATTGTTCCAGTGGAGATCTCAAAATAATTGCTATGTCTATTAATAGCATTATAACTAAGGATAAATTGGAATTTAAAAAGTTAAAGATGAATAATCGAAATATGAAGGAAAGAACGGAAGATATTTTGGAATTTGTTATCTATTATCAATCAATTAATAAAGATGTACTAAACACAATAATCAAAATTGACCAGAAACAACCAAATAATTCAATTGCTAATACTCATTTGTTAGTTCATATAAAAGAAATAGAGGGGAAATACAATGAAATAAACAAGTACATGGAAAATGTTAAGCAAAACTTAGATAAAGCTGTTCACGGCCACGATAAGGCAAAAAAACAAATAGAACGCATTATTGGTCAATGGATCAATGGAAAACAAGACGGTTATTGCTTTGGGTTTGAAGGCCCTCCGGGAATTGGCAAAACCAGTATGGCGAAAAAAGGATTATCCGATTGCCTAAAAGACGAAAATGGGGTGTCTAGACCGTTTGCAATGATACAAATGGGTGGAGACGCAAATGGGTCTAGTTTACATGGACATAATTACACTTATGTAGGGTCTACATGGGGGTCAATTGTTCAAATTCTTATTGATAAAAAGTGTATGAACCCAATCATATTTATTGATGAAATAGATAAAATATCCAAGACTGAACACGGTAAGGAAATAGTCGGAATTTTAACGCATTTATTGGACCCCGCTCAAAACGACTGTTTTCAGGACAAATATTTTTCTGGAATTGAGTTGGATTTATCAAAGGCATTGTTTATATTGTCTTATAATGACGTTGAAGCAATTGACAAAATTTTACTTGACCGAGTACATCGCATAAAATTCAAAAGCTTAACATTAGAAGAGAAATTGGTTATTTCTACCACACATATTTTACCAGAAGTCTATGATAAAATGGGTTTACAAGGAATGATTGTTTTCTCAGTCGATGTACTAAAATTTGTTATAGATGAATACACTTCTGAACCTGGCGTTAGAAAATTAAAAGAAATTTTGTTTGAAATAGTAGGTGAAATAAATCTAGAAATTTTAAAAAATATGGATACATCTTACGAGATACCAATTAATATAACTATTAATGACATCAAACATAAGTATTTCAAAGATAAACACGAAATTAAACATAAAAAGATACATAGTGAACATAAAATTGGCATTATAAATGGGTTATGGGCTAATGCTCAAGGTAAAGGCGGTGTTATTCCAATTCAATCTAATTGGAGACCTAGTGAAAAATTCCTGCAGCTTCATTTGACTGGAATGCAGGGAGACGTTATGAAGGAATCTATGAGTGTAGCTTTAACATTGGCATGGAGT
>Ga0214919_10003974_pt1 | contig 21864 bp, 26 predicted proteins | sample LL1503_MetaG_FD_177994 | JGI IMG/M metagenome (GOLD analysis project Ga0214919, IMG submission 177994) | Freshwater microbial communities from Lake Lanier, Atlanta, Georgia, United States - LL-1503 | ecosystem: Environmental > Aquatic > Freshwater > Lake | place: USA: Georgia | collected... | reverse complement strand
TTGAGTTATTCAGAATATTTTGCAGAACCATTGGTGAATAACTCAAAGCGCAAAAAATTGCAAAAAATTTATGCGAGCAATGGGTGGTATTTATTTAAGCCGAATATGCGCTATTGGAAATTTATAGTAACGAAAATATTTCGCTAAATGTAATAATCATGTGTAATTTTAATGAGTCGTATTTTACAGGTGTCGATTGCAAGCAATAATAAAACTATTTACTAAGTATAAAGGGCTAAGATTTTTATTCACTGGCGGACTTAATACTATTATTTGCTTGATTTTGTTTGCTATATTAATAAATGTTGGATTAAACTATTTATTAGCCAGCACAATGGTATTTATTTTTGGCGTTATTGAGGGATATTTATTAAGTGCCGTATTAGTCTTTAGGCATAAAATTAAATTTAGACCACTATTGCGCTATTCTTTAGTTTACATTGCCTCATATATTGTGAACATTATGATACTCTATACTTGTGTTGAGTTTATTCATTTAAGTAAAGTTAACGGGCAAATTGTTACCTCGCTGTTGATAGCTGCCTTGAATTATGCATTAGTCAAAAAACTAGTCTTTAAAATTAATTAAGATTAGTTGTTTAATACAGAGATAATTATGAAAATAAGTTTGATAATTTCAACCTATAATCGTCCAGATACATTAGAATTAGTTTTAATGAGTGTTGCCAAGCAAGTTATTCCAAATAGTCTAGTGCTAGAGGTTTTAGTTGCAGACGATGGTTCTGGTATTGAAACAAAGTCTTTACTTGCTAAATTTCAACAAAATTTTCCATTTAAGTTATTGCATATTTGGCACGAAGATACTGGCTTTCGTTTGGCTGCAATTCGTAATCTGGCAACCAGTAAATCCAACGGGGAGTATTTAATTTTTATTGATGGCGATTGTTTGATTGCTCCGGATTTTATTTCAAATCAGATGAAACTAGCTGAAAAAGGTTATTTTGTAGGTGGTAATCGGGTATTACTTAGTCAATCATATACAAAATCCGCGCTGAGTGATAAATCAATCAGTATTGCCACTACCTCGGTTATTTCTTCAATCCTAGCTAGATTAAGTGGTAAAACCAATAAATGGCTAGCAGCATTACGTCTAAACCCTTCGGCTTCGTGGCGTAAAAAATATGTTCAAAATTGGCGTCGTCCTAAAGGATGTAATATGGCACTATGGCGACAAGATTGTTTAGCGGTAAATGGTTTTGATGAAGGATTTGCTGGTTGGGGGCATGAAGATGCTGATTTTTTAGTACGTTTACTCCACGCGGGAATCCAAATAAAAGATGGTCGTTTTGCAGCACCAGTCTATCACCTATGGCATAAAGTTAATGATCGCAGTAATGAAGCCGAAAATTTTGTACGCTTAATGGAACGCGTGCATAATAAGGGTTTTATTCGTGCGGCTAATGGTATCGATAAGTATCTACTTGATTGTAAAAATAGTAAAGATTTTACCAAATAGATATGCTATAATCTTCCCCTCAAAAAGGTGGATAGTTAGGTTCCTCAAGTTCTCGTTATGCGAGCACCTGCTATCTGAATAAAAACTGCGATTAAAAAAGGTGCATTACATGCCTAAAATGAAATCAAAGTCTGGTGCGAAAAAACGCTTTATCGTTCAGGGTAGTGGCGGCATCAAACGTTCTAAAGCATTCAAACGTCATATTTTGACTAAGAAAACAACTAAAAACAAACGTCAATTACGTGGTACAGTACAAGTGAGCCCTAGCGATATGGGTCATGTACGTAGCATGTTACCTTACGCATAAATTGAAGGAGTTATAGAATGCCTAGAGTAAAACGTGGTGTCATCGCGCGTGCGCGTCACAAAAAAATTATCGCTTTAGCTAAAGGCTATCGTGGTCGTCGCAACAACGTATTCCGTGTTGCCAAAGAAGCGGTTATGAAAGCGGGGCAATATGCTTACCGTGATCGCCGTCAAAGAAAACGTCAATTCCGTAGTCTATGGATTGCGCGGATTAATGCTGGTTGTCGTGAATTAGGTTTAACTTATAGCCGTTTTATTAACGGTTTAGCTAAAGCTGAAGTTGCTGTAGATCGTAAAGTATTGTCTGATTTAGCGATTAATGACAAATTTGCATTTGCTAAATTTGTAGAGCTTGCTAAAAGCAAGCTAGCGTAATTACGCAAATTGCTTTATAATAACGGGGGCTATAAATAGCTCCCTATTTTTTTGTCTATGGGAAATAATGGAAAGATTTTTAATTAATGATGAGCAAGTTCAGCAGCGGGTAGTTAATTCACTGGAGAAGCTCTGGGATTTAACCGATGATTTGGTAGAATTTTATCCACGCTATAAAGAATATACGGTAACCGTATTTGGCTCGGCACGGATTGCTGAAGAATCTCAGGTCTATAAAGATGTTTTTGACTTTGCTTCCAATTTAGCGCGCTTAGAGTGTAATGTTGTAACAGGTGGTGGACCGGGGGTAATGGAGGCCGCTAATCGTGGTGCTATAGCCGGGAAACTGGTACAATCACCAGTAAAGTCGGTGGGGATTAATATTGAGTTACCTTTTGAGCAAAAAAATAATCTTTATCTAGATGAGTCGTTTCCGCATAAGACATTTTTTACGCGCTTACAGCATTTTACGGCGGTATCGGATTGTTTTGTGGCATTTTACGGTGGAATTGGTACGGTTTTAGAAATTTTAACAATTTTGCAGCTGATGCAGGTTAAGAAGATTGAAAATCGCAAGCTGATTTTAGTTGGTAGTATGTGGACTGGTCTGATTCAATGGTTTGAGGCTGAGATGTTAAAAGATGATATGCAGCTTATTCATAGTGGTGATTTAATGATACCAAAGCTGGTAGAACATTATCAAGATGCTTTAGAGATTATTAAGCAGCATAAAGCACAACAAGACTTATAGAATAACATAATTATGGAATTAATATGGAACAATTAAACTCGGTTTTAGCCGCTGGATTGGGCGAGCTTCAACAAACTGTTTCTTTACACGAGCTAGAACAGTTAAAGTCACGCTACATTGGTAAACAAGGGCAAATCACGTTATTTATGCAAAAGCTAAAAGAAATTGCACCAGAAGAGCGTAAAGCATACGGAGCACAAGTTAATCAAATTAAGACCCAGTTTGAAGCTCTGTTAACTGCACGCCGCGATGAATTAAGTGCTGCTGAATTAGCGGCTAAGCTTGCCAGCGAAAGCATTGATGTTTCATTGCCTGGTCGAGGAATTGCTCGTGGTAGTCTGCATCCAATAACGCTTGGTTTTAATCGGCTGATTGCAATTTTTGCTCAGCTTGGATTTGCTGTTGCCGATGGTCCGGAAATTGAAACTGATTACTATAATTTTAAAGCGCTAAATATTCCAGATAATCATCCCGCGCGCGCGATGCAGGATACGTTTTATACTGAATCTGCTAATGTATTAAGAACCCACACATCACCTCTTCAGGTTCGTTATGCTGAAAATCGCAACCCACCAATTAAAGTTATTGCCCCTGGGCGAGTTTATCGTGTCGATATGGATGCCACGCACAGTCCAATGTTTCATCAAATGGAGCTATTGTGGATAGATAAGGGAATTAGTTTTGCCAATTTTAAAGCGGTGATTAGTGAATTTATGCGTAAGTTTTTTGAAGATGATAGTTTAAAAGTCCGTTTTAGAGCCTCATTTTTTCCTTTTACGGAACCTTCCGCTGAGGTAGATATCTATTTTGCCAAAACTGGTAAATGGTTAGAGGTTGGCGGCTGCGGAATGGTGCATCCTCGAGTGTTAAACTATATGAATATATCGGCAGAAGAATATAGTGGCTTTGCATTTGGTTTTGGCGTTGATCGTTTGACAATGCTTAAGTATGGCATTACAGACTTGCGTTTGATGTTTGATAACGATTTAGACTTTTTAACGCAATTTAAGGGTTAGTTTACGATGAAAATATCATGGAATCATTTGCAAAGTTTTTTTGCGGATAAATTAGACAAAGAATTCGTCCTTGAGCGATTGACAATGGCTGGGCTCGAAGTTGAAGATGAAACGCCTGTAGCGCCAGTTTTTAGCGGAATCGTAATTGGCGAGGTTGTGGAGTGTATTAAACATCCAGATGCCGATAAACTTTCGCTATGTAAGGTAAATGTTGCTGAGGCAGAGCCATTACAGATAATTTGTGGTGCTGCCAATGTCGCAGTTGGGGTTAAAGTGCCATGTGCTAAAGTTGGAGCAATTTTGCCCGGCGATTTCAAAATTACTGAACGTAAAATGCGTGGAATAATTTCTTATGGTATGTTATGTAGCGGTGATGAAATTGGCTGTCCTAGTGATGTAGATGGATTGTTGTTATTAGGTGCTGATGCTCCAGTTGGTAACGATGTTCGCCAGTACCTCGACTTAAATGATAGTAGTGTTGAATTTAAAATTACACCCAATCGTGGAGATTGCTTATCTTATCGTGGTTTAGCACGTGAGGTAGCTGCGCTGACAGGCAATGCGCTTAAGCCTGCCGTTAATATAGTAAATAACCTAAATAAGTTGAGCGACAGCTTGAAGTTAGAAGTGCTAGCAGTAAATGAATGTCCTCATTATGTTGGTTTAGTAATTAATGGTATCGATAATAAAATTGCTTCACCAAGTTGGTTAATTCGAATACTTGAGCGAAGTGGTGTGAGATCTGTTTCCCCGCTAGTTGATATTGCCAATTATGTAATGTTGCTATTGGGGCAGCCATTACATACTTTTGATCTAGCTAAAGTAGCTTCAGGTGTTAAAGTGCGAATGACTGAGTCAGGTGAAGAGCTTAAACTAATTGATGCTAGCACAGCTAAATTACAAACTAACACATTAATAATTGCGGACAGTGAGAATCAGCCAGTTGCAATTGCTGGTGTCATGGGAAGTTTAGATTCTGGTGTTTCTGCTGCTACTACTGCGCTATTATTAGAGAGTGCCTTTTTTGCTCCAGATGTTATTCAGGGCAAAGCTAAGCTTTATGGTGTAAGCTCTGATGCCGCATTTAGGTTTGAGCGTGGGGTTGACCCCGAGATTCAGCATGATGCAATTAATCTTGCCGCGCAATTAGTCGTAGATATTTGTGGTGGTGCAATCGGTGAATATATTCACTTCTCAAGTAACTCTGCTGAGGCTGAAATACAAAAAATAAGCTTAAGTTTCAAAGAGATTGATACATTTATTGGACAATTTATTCCTGTTGTAACTATTATACAAATTTTAACCAATTTAGGTTGCACCTGCGATGTTAATGCTGATTTACTGGTGGTTACTCCTCCGAGCTATCGCTTTGACTTGCGTATTAAGCAGGATATCATCGAAGAGATCATTCGCGTTTATGGTTATGATCGTATTGAAGCTAAAATGCCAATCTTGGAACATTCGTTAGAGGCTTTAGATCCTAAGTTACAGAAAGTTGCAAATTTAAAGCAAACTATGGTTGCTTATGGCTTTAGTGAAATTATTAGCTATGCATTTATCGAAGAGAAATATGCCAATTTATTTTTAACACCAGCCGTAGAAGTTGTTCGTCTGCAAAATCCAATCGCAGGTTTGAACGTTATGCGCAGCAATTTGATTCCTGGCTTGATAAAAAGCTTGCAATATAATGTTAATCGAGCTCAAGATTCAGTGCGCTTGTTTGAATTAGCACGAGTATTTCATGGTGAAACTATTGATGCTCAACCATTACATCTGGCTGGATTAATATATGGCAAATACTTATCTTCGAATTGGGCTTTAGCTTCCCGTGAGGTTGATTTTTATGATTTAAGTCTCGTCCTGCAAGAGTTATTAGCTACTTTTGGTAAGGTAGAACTTAGAGCTATTGACTCCAGTGGTGGTGCAGCATACATGCATCCAGGCAGAACTGCGAGTGTTCTATTGAATAATAATCAAATTGGTTATATTTGCCAACTTCATCCAGCATTAACTGGCGAGCTTGGTTTAGAATCACTTCCTTATGTTTTTGAAGTAAATATTGAAAGCATTTCGCTTAGCGAAGACATTTCATTAAATACAGTTAGTAAGTTTCAAAAAGTAAGCCGTGATTTGGCATTTGTTTTGGATAAGAAAATTGAAGTTGGTGCAATTTTACAAGGAGTTGCACAACTAAAAATTGAATGGTTAATTAATTTCAATGTGTTTGATGTCTTCAGTGGTGGCTCATTAGCAGCAAATGAAAAAAGTGTTGCATTTAATTTTGTGTTTCAAGCTGAGAAAACTCTTAGCGACGAAGATGTAAGTCATGGACTAGAGTTAGTTAAACAGCTGGTTGTTAATGAATTTAATGGTAGTTTAAGGTAATATTAATTTTTTTGAGGTGTTATGTTATGTCAACTGTAACTAAAAATGATTTGATTCAGGTTGTTATGGATAATTCAGTATTAACTAGAGCTGATGCTTATCGTTTAGTAGAAGATTTTTTTGATGTGATGACCAAGAGTCTGGAAGATGGGGATGAGGTTAAAGTTTCAGGGTTTGGTAACTTTGTTTTACGTGATAAGAGTGCTCGAGTAGGGCGTAATCCAAAAACCAAAGAAGAGTTTCCGATTAATGCGCGTCGAGTAGTGTCATTTCATACGAGTAATCTACTTAAAGAGCAGATTAAAGACTATAAACCTGAGTAGGTTAATGGGTTATAAAACCTAGTGGTTTAGTAGGATAATAACCGTAAAATTAATGTGGAGATGTTGCTTAGTATGCTAAAATAATGGTTAAGGAAAATCACAGGAGGATCGTCCGATGATGAAAGGTTATTGGAAAGAAATTTTGTGTTTATTAATCATTAAAGCAGTTTTATTTACCGGGATTTGGTATAAGTTCTTTAAAGATCTACTGGTTTTAGATGATAAAGCTGCCGCTGAGCACATTTTTCGTTAATTTTTGAGGTGAAACTATGGAAACACTGGTTGACTTATCGCGGCTTCAGTTTGCGATAACGGCAATGTACCATTTTATTTTTGTGCCTCTGACTCTTGGGATGACGTGGCTCTTGGTAATTATGGAAACAATTTACGTGATTACTGGAAAACCAATCTATAAAGATATGACCAAATTTTGGGGTAAACTCTTTGGTATAAATTTTGCGATTGGAGTTACTACAGGTTTAACAATGGAATTCCAGTTTGGTACAAACTGGGCATATTACTCTCATTACGTAGGTGATATTTTTGGCGTTCCTTTGGCAATTGAAGGTCTGATGGCTTTCTTTTTGGAATCAACCTTTATTGGTATGTTCTTCTTTGCTTGGGATCGTGTATCTAAAAAACAACATTTATTATTTACAGTATTGGTGGCAATTGGTTCTAATCTATCTGCTTTGTGGATATTGGTTGCTAATGGCTGGATGCAAGATTCAGCTGGTACGGTATTTAATCCAATTACGATGCGCATGGAACTATCTAGTTTCTTCGCGGTATTGTTCAGTCCGGTTGCGCAGGCTAAATTTTTCCATACGACTTGTGCTGGTTACGTAACAGCATCCGTGTTCGTATTGGGGATTTCTTCATTCTATTTACTGCGTAAGCAAGATTTACCTTTTGCTCGTCGCTCATTCAAGATTTCTGCATTATTTGGCTTATTCTCTTCAATCGCAGTAATTATCATGGGTGATCAATCAGGTTTATATGTTTATCATGCGCAGCCATCAAAATTAGTTGCAATTGAAGGGATTTGGAATACTGAACAAGCTCCAGTTTCATGGTCAGTTATCGCATGGCCAGATCGTGAGAAGCATGAGAATCTTTTTGATGTTCGTGTACCATATGTGGGTAGTTTAATTCTGAATCACAATTTTACAGATCCGGTAAAAGGTGCGAATGAGATTATTGCTGAGAATAAAGACAAGATTGTTAAAGGTCAGCAAGTTTTGTTACAACTTGAACAGTTCCGCAAAAATCCGCAAGATACGTCTTTAGTTGCTGAAATTAAAGCTAATTCAGAATATCTGGGGTATGGTTTATTACTTAAAAAGTATACTGAGAACGTAGCTAACGCAACGCCACAAATGATAGATCAAGCTGCTGAAGATACTGTGCCAAACTCATGGCCACTGTATTATAGCTTCCGCTTAATGGCTGCAATTGGTGCTTCATTCTTCCTTTTATTTGCTCTTGCTTCATGGTATTCTTTTGGTAATCGTGATGCATATGAGCGTAAAAACTGGCTATTAAAGTGGGCTTTGTGGTGGATTCCAACTCCTTGGATCGCTTGCTGGGCTGGGTGGTTTGTTGCAGAATATGGTCGCCAGCCATGGACTATTTTTGGAGTTTTACCAACATATTTATCAACATCAAGTTTATCTAGCGGAGAATTAATTTTCTCTTTGACAGGGTTTTTCCTGATTTATACATTACTATTAATCGTTGAACTTTGGCTGATGTTTAAGTATGCTCGCTTAGGTCCATCAAGTTTGGGCACTGGTAAATATCACTTTGAAACACGGGGTAAATAACATGGAATATGCAATTTTACGCGTAATTTGGTGGGTGCTGGTAGGTGTCCTGCTAATTGGACTTATGGTTATGGACGGTCATGATATGGGGGTGGGTACACTATCGCCATTTGTCGGGAAAACTGACTCAGAGCGTCGTGCTGCGATTAATTCCGTAGCGCCACACTGGGATGGTAACCAAGTTTGGTTTATCACTGCAGGTGGTGCCGTTTTTGCTGCATGGCCTTTAGTATATGCCGCATCATTCTCAATGTTGTATATTGCAATTTTAGCTGTGCTTTGGACACTATTCTTACGTGCTCCGGCATTTGACTATCGTTCTAAAATCGCAAATCCAACTTGGCGCTCTACTTGGGACTGGGTGCTATTTGTAGGATCCGCTGTTCCTCCATTGTTGTTTGGTGTAGCTTTTGGTAATGTTTTGTTGGGTATTCCGTTCCATTACGATGACAGCATGCGTTTAGTGAGTGATGCATCTAATCCAATCATGGGTTTCTTAGCATTATTATCTCCTTTTGCAATTCTGTGTGGTTTAGTAGCATTTTCAATGACTGCTGCTCACGGTGGAGTTTACTTAACTCTTAGAACTGAAGGTGCAATGCAAGCACGTGCTCGCAAAGCTGCAACAGTCTTCTCTTTGATTGCAATCGTTTGTTTCGCTGTTGGTGGTTTCTGGGTTGGACACATAAATGGCTATGTTGCTAGCAATTTAAGCCCGATAGCTCAATCTGATCCATTAGCTAAAAGTGTGCAAATTGTCCAAGGTGCATGGTTAAATAACTATCATGAATATGTATGGTTTGCGATTGCTCCGATTCTTGGTTTTGCAGGGTTGATTCTGTCAATTGTGTTTAATAGCAAGGGTAAATCAGGTGTGGCATTTATATTTAGTGGTGCTGGCATGGCGGGGATTATTTTGACCGCAGGTATGTCAATGTTTCCGTTTATCTTGCCTTCAAGCACAGATCCAAGAAGCAGTTTGACGGCATGGGATGCAACCTCTTCGGAACATACCTTACTGTTAATGTTGGTGGCAGCAATTATTTTCACTCCAATTGTATTAACTTATACTTCATGGGTTTACAAAATCATGCGCGGTAAATTAACTACAGCTCGAATTGAAGAAAACTCTAATTCAATGTATTAAAAAGGACTTGTAAAATGATATTCTTAACTTGGTCAATTGGTGCATATATCATCGTTCGTATCATTAGTGATAGCTTGGTGAAACAAGAGCGAGATGCCGACTCTAAACTAGATAAATAGTCAGTAAATTCTTTTAAAAATCCTCTTAACGAAAGTTAAGGGGTTTTTTTTAATCGGCGTAGATATTATTACTATTCTGCGCTTTTTCTTATATGATATAATCACGCCTAGACTAGATCTAGGGTTTAGATTCTTAATTAACATACTAATAATTCACAAAGGATCATTTGAACGATGAATAAAATTAAAAATTTTATTATCGCGATTGCTGCTTTTGCTGGGTCATCACTTTTGACTGGTTGTAAAGACTTGGTGGTGATTCATTCAAAAGGTATGATAGGTAAAGATGAGAGAGATCTTATTTTTACTGCAGTTGCTCTGATGTTGCTTGTAGTAGTTCCGGTGATTATTTTAACTTTGGTATTTGCGTATAAATATCGCGCATCAAACTCCAATGCTAAATATGATCCGGGGTTTACTCATAGCACAAAAATTGAAGTTGTAGTCTGGGGTGTGCCAATTATTATTATTGGTATTCTGGCTGTTATAGTATGGAAAAGTACCCACGCGTTGGATCCATATAAGCCAATTGAGATTGAAGGTGTTAAGCCTTTAAATGTTCAGGTTGTTGCTTTAGATTGGAAGTGGTTGTTTATTTACCCAGAGCAGCATGTAGCTACCATAAATTATCTGCAGCTTCCAGTTGGTGTTCCAGTTGATTTCTCAGTAACAGCAGATGCTCCGATGAATTCGTTTATAATTCCTCAGCTAGGTGGGCAGATTTATGCCATGGCTGGTATGAAAACTCATCTAAATCTAATTGCTGATGAGGCAGGTATTTATGATGGTCGAGCTTATGTGATAAATGGTAATGGTTTTAATGGTATGCATTTTAAAGCTCATGTGACTTCACAGGAAGCTTTTGATAGTTGGGTTCAGGAAGTTAAAAACTCACCAAATAGCTTGACTACTGATGTATATAAACAATTATTAAAACCTACCGAATACGTACAACCTCAATTTTATGCTTCAGTGACAGATAATCTTTTTGAAGATATCGTGATGAAGTATATGATGCCTGGTATGGATGATATGCAGGGTATGGATGCTAAATAACACAGTTTTCAAGGAAATCACGAATGAATGATTTTTTAGGTAGATTAACTTGGGATGCAATTCCTATTCATGAACCGCCTGCGGTAATTGCTGGTGCAATGATGATTGGTGGATTTGTATTTTTGGTTGCATTGGTAACTTATTTTAAAAAATGGGGTTACTTATGGAAAGAGTGGTTTACATCTGTAGATCATAAACGCATTGGCCTTATGTATATTATCATTGCGATTGTGATGCTACTACGCGGATTTGCTGATGCCGCGCTTATGCGTACGCAGCAAGCTATTTCTGTGGGTAGTGATTATGGCTTTTTGCCTCCAGATCACTATAATCAAATTTTTACTGCGCATGGCGTGATCATGATTTTCTTCGTGGCAATGCCGTTAGTGGTTGGCTTGATGAATTTGGTTGTTCCATTGCAAATTGGTGCACGTGACGTTGCTTTCCCATACCTAAACTCCCTGAGCTTCTGGTTGTTTATGGTTGGTATGGTCTTAATGATGTTATCGCTGGTTGTTGGTTCATTTGCCACTACCGGTTGGATAAATTACGCTCCTTTATCTGAGAAAGTATATAGCCCGGGGGTTGGTGTCGATTACTACATCTGGGCGTTACAGATTTCAGGAATAGGAACAACGATTTCAGGAATTAACTTCTTTGTAACCATCATTAAAATGCGTTGTCCGGGTATGACTCTTATGAAAATGCCTGTGTTCACATGGACTGCATTATGCTCTAATATTTTGATTATTATTTCGTTCCCAATGATGACTGCGGCCTTAGCGTTACTGACGCTTGATCGCTACCTAGGCTTTCATTTCTTTACTGATACTGCTGGTGGTAATCCGATGCTGTATGTAAACTTGATCTGGGCATGGGGACATCCTGAAGTATATATCTTGGTATTACCTGCCTTTGGGGTGTTTTCTGAGGTTACCTCTACCTTCTCGCGTAAGCCTTTATTTGGTTATGCCACGATGGTTTATGCAACAGTAAGTATTACGGTCTTGTCATTTATTGTCTGGTTACATCATTTCTTCACCATGGGTGCTGGAGCAAATGTAAATGCTTTTTTGGAATTATGACCACGATTATTGCAATTCCAACTGGGGTTAAAATATTTAACTGGTTGTTTACTATGTTCCGCGGGCGTATTTGGTTTGCAGCTCCGATGTATTTTACGGTCGGTTTTATTATTACCTTCTCAATTGGTGGTATGACTGGTGTCTTGCTTGCAGTACCTGGTGCCGATTTTGTTTTACACAATAGTTTGTTTGTTATTGCTCACTTCCATAATGTAATTATTGGTGGTGTGGTATTTGCTTGTATGGCTGGTCTTTCATTCTGGTGTCCTAAGGCATTAGGCTTTAAAATGAACGAAGGGCTTGGTAAAGCATCGTTCTGGTTTTGGCTAGTTGGGTTCTATGTGGCATTTATGCCTTTATATGTGCTTGGTTTTATGGGTGCGACTCGCCGAATTAGTCATTATGATTTTTCTACAGGTTGGCATCCTTTGTTTGTTGTCGCTTTTATTGGTATGTTGCTTATCGCTATTGGTATTGGATGTCAAGTACTACAGATACTTGTAAGTGTCATTAAAGCTAAACAAAATCAGGATTATACTGGTGACCCATGGGATGGTCGCACATTAGAATGGGCTACATCATCTCCTCCGCCATTTTATAATTTTGCACGTATCCCAACAGTGACAACATTAGAACCTCATTGGGATGCTAAACATAATGCGACACCAATTTTTGATGAAAGCAAACCTTATGAAGATATCCATATGCCACGTAATACTGGTGTTGGTGCTATAATTGGTTTGTTCGCGTTTACTTTGAGTTTTGGGCTAATATGGTATATTTGGTGGCTGGTTGCTGCAAGTGGATTAGCAATTTTTGCTTGCGTTGTAGCGCGTTCCCTAGACCATGATATTGATTACTATGTCCCTGCTGAAGAAGTTGAACGTATTGAAAATGAACTTATGTTACGTAGGAATAAAGCATAATGACTTCACAAATAATAAATAATCATTCTGCAGAACACCATGATCACGATGCTGAAGCTACTGCAAAGGTAGCTTTTGGCTTCTGGATTTACATAATGAGTGACTGCATATTATTCTCTTGTTTTTTTGCATCTTATGCAGTTTTACATACTAATGTATTCGGTGGTGCTGGTCCAAAAGAACTATTTGACCTAAATTATGTGATGGTTGAAACCTTTTTGTTATTGACCAGTAGCTTTACTTATGGGTTAGCGATGCTTGCCGCTCATAAGAATAATAAAGCTCAGGCTTTAACTTGGCTGTTTATTACATTCCTTTTGGGGCTTGGATTTATTGGAATGGAAATAAATGAATTTCACCATTTAATAATTGAAGGTAATGGACCTAGTCGCAGTGCATTCTTATCGTCATTCTTTGGGTTAGTAGGGTTGCATGGCTTACATGTTACTTGTGGTCTAATTTGGATGGCCTTATTAATGTTTCAAGTGTCTACACGTGGTTTAACCGCAATGGTAAATCGCAAATTGGCTTGTCTAAGTTTGTTTTGGCATTTCTTGGATATTATTTGGATTTTTGTATTCACAGTTGTCTATTTAATGGGGGTGATGTAAATGTCAGCGCATCATGTTTCTGCGACAGGAGAGAGTCACGGTAGTGTTAAGGCATATACTATAGGCTTTATTCTCTCAATTATTTTGACTGTAATTCCTTATTTCATCGTTGTTAATCATATGATGCCTGTAGAAGGGATAGCTATTGCGGTAGTTTTACTTGCTATTGGTCAGTTATTCATTCAGTTGGTGTTTTTCTTACACTTGGATCGCTCATCTGAACAGCGTTGGAATTTAATAACTTTTCTGTTTACTACTTTGATTTTATTGATATTAGTAATTGGTTCTATTTGGATTATGTGGAATCTTAACTATAATATGATGGATCACTAGTTAGTCTGTGTGATTTTATGGTGGCTAACCTGATTTAGCAATTTTGCTGATTTATCAGAGTTAGCCATTTTTTATACCGATACTAATTTAATTTTTCTATTTGTTTATTACCTGCGTTAATGGGTAAATTAAGTTATGATTGGTATATTTTATAAGTAGGCATACTGTTTTGATTAAAAATTTTATTTCAATTACTAAACCCGGGATTATTTTTGGTAATTTAATTACGGTTGCAGGAGGCTTTTTTCTTGCATCAGCAGGTAGTGCCAAATTATTTTTACTCTTCATTACCTTAGCAGGAATTTCGCTGATTATTGCTGCAGGCTGCGTTTTCAATAATATAATTGATCGTGATATTGATCAAATAATGGAGCGTACCAAAGAACGCGTGATGGTAAAAGGACTTTTGAGTAATAGAGTCGCATTTGCTTATGGATTAGTTTTGGCTATTGTTGGTTCTGCTCTCCTGTGGGTTTATGCTAATTTTTTGACGGTTGCAGTTGCGCTAATTGGTTTATTTTTTTATGTTGTAGTTTATACACTGGGTTTTAAGCGTAAATCTGTTCATGGTACTTTAATTGGTAGTATTTCTGGTGCGATTCCTCCGGTGGTTGGTTATTGCGCAGTTACTAATCAGATTGACACGGGTGCCTTTATTTTATTCTTGATGCTGAGTATTTGGCAGATGCCACATTCTTTTGCGATAGCTATTTTTCGCTTTAATGATTATCTATCTGCCGATATTCCGGTTTTACCTGTAAAAAAAGGTATCTATAATGCCAAGGTTAATATGTTGTTATACGTTTGTTTTTTTACAATTGCAGCATCCTTGTTAACGGTGTTTGGTTATACGGGGTTTTATTATTTGGCGGCAAGTTTAGCAATTGGGCTTTGGTGGGTTAGATTGTCAATACTTGGTTTTAAAGCAGAGAATGATAAAACTTGGGCGCGTAAAATGTTTGGTTTTTCAATTATCACAATTACTGTGTTATCTATAATGATGTCAGTGGATGCGATTTCAATTGTACTTTAGTTGGAATATAAATTATAATGCCACAGCTTTCTCATAACAAAGCATTATGGGTGATTTTCTTCACTATCTTTATCGATATGTTGGGAATTGGAATTCTGATTCCTGTTTTCCCCCTTCTGATTACACATGGATCTGAGTTTCGTGTTACTCCTGCTAGTTGGTCACAAGCTGAAAGCTTTATTTTTGCTGGGTGGTTGTTAGCAATATTTCCTATCTTACAGTTTTTTTGTACTCCGGTTCTTGGTCAATTATCTGATAAATATGGTCGCAGGAAATTATTGTTAATTTCGACTAGTGGCACAGCATTCTCTTATTTACTATTCGCGTATGGCGTTTTAACTAAGAATATCTACTTGTTATTTTTGTCAAGAATGCTCGATGGTGCATCTGGTGGAAATATCTCAATTGCGCAAGCGGTAATTGGTGATATCAGTGCTGCAAAGGATCGTGCTAAAAATTTTGGCTTAGTTGGGGTTTGTATTGGTTTAGGATTCGTGCTTGGACCTTTTATTGGTGGTAAATTATCTGACCCTACTTTGTTTGCTGGCTTTAATGCTGCGACACCATTTTGGTTTGCCGGAATATTGAGTTTTACTAATTTAATGCTGGTTTATTTTTATTTGCCAGAAACAGCGATACTTAAATCAATTTTAAAAGTTGATTTCAAGAAGCCTCTTCATAATATATTTAAATCATTTCTGATTCCTAATTTACGGCAGATTGTTCCAGCTTTGTTTTTCTATAATGCTGGATTTACGTTTTTTACCTCATTTTGGGGGATTATTCTACTTAATCAATTTGGTTTTACTCAGGGAATGGTCGGTAATTATTTTGCCTATTTGGGAATAATGATTATCTTTGCTCAAGGTGGTGTGGTTAGGCGTTTATCTGGTAAGATTAGCGATTATAAAGTGCTTTATTTCAGTTTTGGACTAACTGCACTATGCCTCTTTGGGTATTATCTTATACCTGAACATGTGCATTTTTGGGTATATTTTATTCCACCATTTTTGGCAGTTGCTACTGCATTAAGCAAGGCATTTAGCTCTGCGCTTATTACCAGAACAAGTGATCCAAAGATATTAGGTGAAGCAATGGGGGTAAATTCCAGTGCCAATGCATTAGCACAAGCAATTCCATCCTTATTATCCGGCTATATTGCAGCACAGCAAGCTCGATTTACTGTATTAATTGGTGCGCTATTAGTTGTTGTTGCGGGCGTGTATTTTATTGCTTATTATCGAGAAAAGCATGTCTGAATTAACAATTTTGGTAAAAATTAGTATTGTAAATAATGGATTAGTTTAAAATAACGTAGTTGCATTCTATTTTTAGGGTATCTATAAAGTGTATATTAATAATGTTAAGTTTGCAAGATCAGCACAGAAACTAAGTGGTGAGATTAATTTAGGAGCAGTCGCGCGAATTCAGGAAATTGGCGAATTTCAAGGTGTAGTTAAATATACCTTGCAAGGAGAGGTTGATCGTCTAAATAGACCTGCACTCGTATTGTCAATTTATGGTATAATCAGCGCCTTGTGTCAGAATTGTTTACATCCGTTAGATATTTTAATTGAAAATCAAACGCAGATAACAATTTTTTTTAATGAGGATCAGCTGGATGCCGCGCTATTTTCCGAGAGTGAATCGGATGTGATCGATGGTGTGTTGGCTGAAGACGAATTTGATGTTGTGCAGTTGGTGGAAGATGAAGTGATTATATTGCTTCCTTGTGCCGCCAAGCATGACTCGTGTATTGGACTTAGTTACCATGATAAGGTTGAGAGTCCTTTCAATGTTTTAAAACAGATAATTTAGAGGTAATACAAATGGCAGTTCAACAAAATAAAAAATCTCCTTCTAAACGCGGTATGCACCGTTCACATGATTTTATCAGTGCGCCTGCAACTGCAGTCGAAGCTACTACAGGTGAAGTCCACTTACGTCATCACATTAGCCCAAATGGTGTTTATCGCGGTAAGAAAATACTTAAAACCAAAGGTGAGTAATTTTTTGTAAAGCATTTCAAGCATGGCAATAATACTTGCAGTTGATGCAATGGGTGGGGATCACGGTGTTAATATCACTGTGCCTGCCTGTTTGCGTTTTTTGAGTGAAGTAGTCGATGTTAACCTGATTTTGGTTGGAGATCGTGATAATATCTATAAGCAAATTGCTAGTGAATTATCACGTTTTAGTGATCGTATCGAAGTAGTTCATGCCACTCAAGTAGTAGGTATGGATGAAGCACCGCAAAGTGCGATGCGCACCAAACGAGACTCTTCAATGCGAGTTGCAATTAATCTTGTCAAAGAAGGTAAAGCACATGCTGTTGTGTCTGCAGGTAATACTGGAGCACTTATGGCGATTGCGCGCTATGTTTTGCGGACAATGGATGGGATTGATCGCCCTGCTATTGCTAAACTGATGCCGACCGTTAAAGGTGAAGTTTGCGTTCTTGATTTAGGTGCAAATATTGATTGTTCTCCTGAGCATCTTCAGCAGTTTGGCGTGATGGGTGCACAGTTAATGCGTGGAGTTACAGGTAAAGCGACGCCAAGCGTAGGAATCTTAAATATTGGTAGTGAGGATATTAAGGGTAATGAAACGGTGAAAAAAGCTGCTGAATTACTTAAAACATCCAATTTAAATTTTTATGGTAATGTTGAAGGTGATGATATCTTCAAAGGTGTGGTTGATGTTGTTGTAACTGATGGTTTTACTGGAAATGTTTCACTTAAAACTACTGAAGGTGTTGCTAAAATGATTGCTTTCTTCCTCAAGGAAGAGTTCACCAGAACGTGGTTTACCAAGCTAATTGCGCTGATGTCTTATCCAGTGTTAAAACGCTTAAAGCAGCGTGTTGATCCCAGTAAATACAATGGTGCAGTACTATTAGGCTTAAATGGTTTAGTAATTAAAAGTCATGGTGGTGCCGATATTAATGGATTCTATTATGCATTAGTTCAGGCTCATCACGAAGTTGGCGCTGGAGTAATTGGCTTATTGCATGAGTATCTGCAACAGAATAAACAAATTCTGACTGATGGTGATGAGTTGCTTGAATTTACTGATTTAAAATCGCTTTAGAGCTATGAGTTGTTGTGTATAATTGATATTAAACTTATATACTGGCGAGCCACGTGTGGTGGTTACTCAGAATAAGGTATAATCTAGGCTGGGTTTTCCCAGCCTTTTGTCTTTTTAGAGGTAGCATTCATATTATGAAATATGCCAAAATTGTAGCTACAGGAAGTTATTTACCCTCCAAGATTTTAAGTAATAAAGATTTGGAAGGTATGGTTGATACTGCGGATGAGTGGATTGTTGATCGTACTGGGATTAAAGAGCGCCATATTGTTGGTGACAATGAAACCACCAGTGACATGGCTTATCAGGCATCGTTACAGGCTCTTGATCATGCTAAGATGTCTCCATCTGAAATTGATATGATTATTGTTGCAACTAGTACTCCTGATTCGGTATTTCCTTCAACCGCATGTATTTTACAAAATAAACTAGGCATTAAAACTAATGGTAGTTTTGATTTGCAAGCTGCCTGTACTGGCTTTATTTATGCAATTACTACTGCAGATTGCTTTATTAAATCTGGTATGGCAAAAAATATTTTAGTTGTAGGTAGCGATAGCATGTCACGGATTGTTGATTACACAGATCGTGGAACATGCATTTTATTTGGTGATGGTGCTGGTGCGGTAATTTTGCAAGCAAGTGATGAGCCGGGTATTCTAGGTAATGAAATACACGCCGATGGTAGCTATAATTCAATTCTGACTTGTGATGGTCATTTATATAGTGGTGCAATTAAAGGTAATCCGTACGTTTATATGGATGGGCAGGCAGTGTTTAAATTTGCCGTACGTTCACTAACTGCAGTAAGTAAAAGTTTAGCGAAAAAAGTTGAAGTTGATTTGACTAAGATTGATTGGGTTGTTCCACATCAGGCAAACTTGCGAATTTTAGAATCAACCGCTAAAATCCTTGGTTGTAGTATGGATAAAGTAATAACTACAGTAGACAAACATGGCAATACTTCCGCGGCTTCTGTACCGTTAGCGTTAGATATCGCAGTTCGGGATGGGCGGATAAAAGCCGGGGATTTAGTACTACTACAAGGAGTTGGTGCTGGATTTTCGTGGGGCGCCTCACTGATTAAATTTTAGATAGGATGTAATATGATTAAATTTGCTTTTGTTTTTCCTGGGCAGGGTTCGCAAGCTTTGAAAATGATGGATGCCTTAGCTGAGATAAATGTAGTTCGGGATACATTTAATCAGGCTTCTGATGCTCTTGCTATAGACTTTTGGGCAATGCTTCAAGAAGAAAATGCTGAAAACATTAATCAAACCATTAATACCCAGCCGTTGTTGCTAACTGCCAGTTACGCTACTTATTTAGCATGGTTGGAGAAATCAGCAAATCGTTTACCTGATTTTGTTGCTGGGCATAGCCTTGGTGAATATAGTGCATTAGTCGCTGCCGAAGTACTTGATTTTGTTGATGCAGTAAAATTAGTTCGTAAACGTGCTGAATATATGCAAGAAGCAGTTAGACCTGGTGAAGGTGGCATGGCTGCAGTATTAGGTTTAGCGGATGAGTTAGTTGTTGAAGCTTGCGCTGAAGTTATGAATAGCGGTGTTGGTGTTGTTCAAGGCGTAAACTTTAATTCTCCGGGGCAAGTGGTTATTGCAGGAAGTAAAGCTGCCGTAGATCAAGCGGTGGAGGTGTTAAAAGCTAAGGGTGCGCGTAAAGTTATGCCGCTTCCAGTGTCTGTACCATCACATTGTGATTTAATGAAGCCTGCGGCTGAGAAATTAGTGCTGGAATTAAATAATGTCAACTTTAATCAACCTAAAATTCCCGTGGTGCAAAATGTAAATGCGGCAATTGCCAATAATATTGCTTCAATTAAAGATGGTCTGGTTAAACAGTTATATTCACCTGTATTGTGGACTAATAGCGTAAAGACCCTTGCCTCACATGGTGTAAATGTTATTGTTGAGTGTGGACCAGGAAAAGTTTTGTCGGGCTTAAATAAGCGGATTCATGAAGAAGCATCCTTGCTTAATCTTAACTCATTAGAAACAATTAGTGCATTACAAGAACAGCTGAAGTAGCTTGTAAAAGCTTATGTTAAGCGCAGAACAAAGCAAGGTTATAAGAAGCATGTTGCTTGCACTTCTGGCTGCACTGCTTGCTGCAGCTGTGGCGATAGTTTTTCCGCTTAATTGGCATCTGGGGCGGGTAGAGGGCTATTTATTAGCACTTGTTTTGCCAACTTGTAGCTATGTGATTGGTATTGGGCGAATTGCCAGTCTACGGTTTTTTGATGAGTCTGTGAGTAATCCGTTATTGCCTGCAGACAATATTAAATTAAATACATTGAAGCAATATTTGAGTAATACCCATGAGCAGCTTTTCTTGGCGGTAATCGTTTATGCTTTACTTTCTTGGCATCTAGCGATTGAGCATATTTATTTAGTGTTCTTATTTAGCGTTTGTTTTGTGCTAGGACGATTGCTATTTGCTAATGGCTATAGCCGTGGGGCAGGTGGACGGAGTTTAGGCTTTGCACTTACGTTTTATTCAAATCTAGTTGGTTTTGTAATTGGTTTGGTATTTCTAGTTAAAAGTATTATTTGAAAGCTTTTATTTTTTGATGAAATTATAAAGGGGTGTTATTATGACTGATGTAAAAAAAGTAGCTCTGGTAACTGGTGCTAGTCGTGGAATTGGGCGTGCTATTGCGACCACATTAGCCAAAAATGGTATTGCTGTAATTGGTACGGCAACTAGTGAAAGCGGTGCTCTTGCAATTACCGACTATCTGAAAGAGTTTGGTGGGCGTGGTGTTGCACTGAATGTTAAGGACAAAGATAATATTGAAGCAGTGATTAAAGATATTGCGGCAACTGAGGGTGATGTAACAATTTTAGTTAATAATGCTGGTATTACCAAAGATGGTTTATTGATGCGCATGAAAGAAGATGATTGGGATGATGTATTAGATACTAATCTAAAGTCAGTTTTTTTATTGGTTAAAGCCGCGATTCGTGGTATGACTAAAGCAAAATTTGGTAGGATTATTAATGTTGCTTCAGTGGTTGGTTTTATGGGTAACCCGGGACAAATTAACTATTCTGCAGCTAAAGGTGGAATGATTGCTATGACTAAATCATTAGCTAAAGAATTTGGTAGTCGTAATATTACGGCGAACTGTGTGGCGCCAGGATTTATTCAAACGGATATGACCGATAAATTACCGGAGGAAACTCGTGCTTCGTATATTCAAAATATTCCACTTGGCCGTTTTGGACAGGTAGAAGATATTGCTAATGCCGTAAAATACTTAGCCAGCGATGATGCAAACTATGTAACAGGTAGCACAATCCATGTAAACGGCGGGCTATACGTCTGATAGGACTTAACTTTATTCTGTTTTATTTTGCTAGATATGCTATAATAACGGGGTTAGGTTGATTATCTGAGCAAAATAGCTTGTTTATTAAAAGATCTTAAGTGATTGCAGGCGGTTTAGCTAATCAGCAGTTAATATAGTATTTTAAAGGAAATTAAAATGTTAAAAAAAATTGCAAATACGTTTATTCTTATTATAAAAACAATGGCTAAAGCTGGAGAATATGAAGCTCGTGCATACGAGATTGCTTCAAGAAACTCTGTTACTGCTGCAATGTAGTAATAGCTAAAGTAATAAGCCCTCTAGAATTTATGTATAGGGGCTTTTTTATTTAACCTTATTTGGTAATGTTCAAAGTAAAAAATCATCAGAACCTATATTGTCTTGGTGGTTTTTTAAATTAAAAGGACGCTAACTTTTAGCATCAATGCAGCAGTTTAGATGTGTTTTTAATCAAGAGATTATGATAAACAAAATACTTAAACGAGTGAAAAATAGATTTAAAAAAAGAGTCAAGGTTTGAAATCAAAGGATTATTTATTTTTTCTAAATATTTTTAGATTTATTGCTGCGAGTATTGCATCCGCTGAGGTGAGATGCACCACTTGAAAGCTTAATTTTGAGCTATAATTTGTAACTAAAAATTGGAGTCAAAT
>Ga0214919_10003973_pt1 | contig 21873 bp, 17 predicted proteins | sample LL1503_MetaG_FD_177994 | JGI IMG/M metagenome (GOLD analysis project Ga0214919, IMG submission 177994) | Freshwater microbial communities from Lake Lanier, Atlanta, Georgia, United States - LL-1503 | ecosystem: Environmental > Aquatic > Freshwater > Lake | place: USA: Georgia | collected... | reverse complement strand
CCCAAGCACTGGCAATCGCAGGCACGCAAAGGGGCGCGACAATCGCCCCAACATTAGCGCCAGAATTATATAGGCCGGTTGCAAAGGCGCGCTCCTTTTTAGGAAACCATTCCGCCATGGTTTTATTAGCGGCCGGAAAATTGCCCGCTTCTGTAAAGCCCAGCGCGGCGCGCCAAAAACCAAAAGTCGCCGTGGTATGACCAAAAGCGTGCCCAATCGCCGCCAAGCTCCACCCAATAAGTGAATAGGCATAGCCCGACTTAGTCCCGACCCGATCGATTAGCCGTCCCGCCGCCAACATGCCCAGCGCGTAAGCGACTTGGAAACAAATCACGACGGTAGAGTAATTAAGCTCCTGATTAGCTTTATCGGCCCCAAAAACCCCGTGATCGGCAAGCGTAGACTTTAACAGCCCCAGCACATTGCGATCGAGGTAGTTGATCGTCGTAGCAAAAAAAACGAGGGCACAAATTGTCCAACGATAACGTCCAATCTGGGCATTTACTTGCTGTAGATTACTCATGGGGTGAATTTTTTGAGCCGGGAATGCTAAAGGAGAAAAGTTAATTAAGGTGTGGCAGCCCAGCTAATTTGAACAGGATTAGCCAGCCGCTGAGCGCAGGCCGCGACATAATTATTCCACGCCGGTTGTGTGGTAAACTCTCCTGCTTTGGACCAACCCGCCCCCGCATAATAGCGGAGCGGCTGGCCGACTGAAACTTTAGCGAGGAGCAGATGATTACGATCGTCCTCCGCAAATCCTTGAAAATTCGCCGGCACAATTACGGCCGTCCCCAGCGACCCATTCGTTTTCTGCACGGCCCACTGCGTCAACGAACCCGCGGCTGCATTTGGCGAGAGGGCGATCTTAGCCTCCTGTCCTTTATCTGTAGGCGTTTTATTTAAACCTAGGCCGACGACGATATCCGCAACCCCGCTAAAGGAGAAGGTGCTCTCGATTTGATCGAGGTTATGACCGGCATCGACCGTGAAGCGCTTGACCTCAGAAACCATCAAGCCTGCCGCGGGCCACGCCTCATAAGTTAATTCAAAAATTGCCCGGATCGGTCCATTGGCGATGACCTTCCAAGATTTATAGTTCCGGCTGACATATAATTGCTGATTAACCCAAACCCCCGTGCCGCCGCAGCCGCGGGAAGCCCCCACTTGGTACATATCCATGCCTTCGCCCTCATCTTTATGATAGTGGTCGTGGCCTTTATTGTACCAACGATCGACAATAGGATAGCTGACCCGCTTGCACCAAACATCGAGACCGCTCGTGACTAAAACTTCTTTATTAATGCCCGGCAGCGCAGGTGCCGCGAGCGCCGGTCCATAGGTACGATGCCCAATCTTGTCATTCTCCCAGCCAAAATCATCGAGCCGCTCCGGTACATAACGCGCAGAAACCTGCGCCGGAAATACGGGGGCGACCGTAGAAATTTTTTCGATCGTGAAGGTGGCCGATTTTTCGCCCGCCGCAAAATCATGCTGGAAGATTAATTCCCCGTAGGCGACGCCCGCGCCACTGGGATCCTTGGCCTGAGGCGCAATATTCGTCACTTGATAAGGCAAGCTGCGACCGGTCGCATCCTTAACCGCGAGCTGCTGCAACAAGGCGCCGGGCAAGGCGCGCGCGACGTCGGCCCACGGCACCGTAATCGTTTCCGCAGGGCGCGCCGAAGGGAGTTGATGCGTGACGGTGACCGTCAGGGCACTCGCGGCGACCGCCAGCGTCATGGCCAAGATGAACGACGCGCCGCGACAGAATGTTTTTTTCATAGAAAATTAACGCGCCAACCAACCCCCATCGACCGCCAGCGTGTGGCCATGCATATAATCCGCCGCCGGTGAGGCTAGAAAAACGACCGCTCCCGCCAAATCTGCCGGAGCCCCCCAGCGCGCGGCCGGAATGCGATCAAGAATAGACTGATTGCGAGCGGCATCAGCGCGAATGGCCGCCGTGTTGTCCGTGATCATATAACCCGGGGCGATGGCATTGACGTTAATGCCCAAGGGCGCGAGCTCGTTGGCCATGAGTTTAGTCAGACCATGCAGACCGCTTTTAGCCGCCGTGTAAGAAGCCACGCGCAGCCCACCTTGAAAAGAGAGCATGGAAGCGAGGTGGATAATTTTGCCCGTGCCTTTTCGCGCCACAATCGCGCGCGCAAAATGCTGACTGAGTCGAAAGGCTCCGCTCAAATTAACATCGAGCACTTCCTGCCAATCCTGTTCGGTAAAATCAAGAAAGCCGGCGCGGCGAATAATGCCGGCGTTGTTCACCAAAATATCCGCCCGCCCAAAAGCGGCCACCGCCGCGGCCATAATTTTAGCGGCCGCAGTCGGCGCCGCAACATCTGCCGTGACCGTGATACTTCGGCGGCCGAGCGCGGCGATGGATTTTTCCAGCGCGGCCATATCCCCGCGAGCGACGAGGACTAAATCAGCCCCCGCCTCAGCCAGGGCTTGCGCCATCGCCGCACCGAGACCGCGCGAGGCCCCAGTGACAATCGCCACTTTACCGTCGAGCCGAAACCGATCGAGAATCGAGCTCATGAGTTAGCTCAGGCTAGCCACCGGGGCCGGATCCATGTCGGCAAATTCCTGATTTTCCCCGCCCATGCCCCAGACAAAACTGTAGGCGGCAGTCCCGACGCCGCTGTGAATCGACCATGGTGGTGATAGGACCGCCTCGAGATCGCGCACGACTAAGTGACGCGTCGTAGCCGGCGCGCCCATGAAGTGGAAGACGGCCTGAGCCGCCGGCACTTGGAAATAACAATAAACCTCCGAGCGCCGCAGGTGAGTGTGGGGCGGCATCGTGTTCCACACACTGCCCGGCTCGAGTCGCGTGAAGCCCATGACCAATTGACAGGTCGGAAATGCGCCCGGATGAAAATATTTATAAATCGTGCGATCATTCGCCGTGGCAACAGCTCCAAGACGAGCGGGGGTCGCATCCTGCAAGGCCACGTGTCTGACCGGATAAACCGCATGGGCCGGATAAGAGAGGAAATAGAAACGAGCCGGCTGCTCAGCCGTGCGTGAAGCAAAAGAAACGCTCTTGGTCCCGCGCCCCAGATAAAGACCATCGAGAGAGGCGAGCGTCTGGACGACCCCGTCGACTGTAATCGCGCCCGGACCACCGAGATTGATCACCCCAGCTTCCCGTCGCTCGAGAAAAAAGGCGCTCCGCACCTCGGGAGGATTAGGCAGCTCGAGCGCCGACGCGCCCGGTACAATTGCCCCGACAATGGTGCGATCTGTCGTCCAATAGTGGAAATTAGCCGCGCCGACCTGAAACAAATTACTAAGGAGAAACTCGGCGCGCAATGCCTCCGTGGGCAAGGTAGCGGCGATGCGCGCGGTACTAGTATCGTGAATATGCATAAAATATACTCTCAGTATAAGGCAAATGGGCCCGCCGGAAAGGATCCTTTTGCTTAACGCGATAACGCTGTCCGAGCCTAATCGCGGGTAGCGACGGCTCTTTCAGCGGCTAAACTCAACAGGAATTTTAAAATGGGTGGACTCATTGCGCTGCGAGCGACCGCCCACTGAACGCTAATGAACTTGTAATCCAGATTTGATATTGCAGGGATGGCGCTACGGTAACTTTGCCCTGAGAGTCGTTGCACGAACACTCGCTGACGCCGATCAGGCCACCGACCGAACTCACTCCTTTTTTGCCCATGGCCCTCGCCCCCTATCGCTCCCTCGCGCCGACCGGCCAAGCGCTCACCGCTGAGCAAGTGCGCGCCTTCGTCCAATCGGCCTGCCCGGCAGCCAACTATCGCGGCCAACGAATCGTCCTCATTATTCCCGATGCCACCCGCACCGCGCCCGTTGGCTTAATGTTCAAAACGCTTTTTAACCAGATCGCGGGCGTTGCCAAAAAATTTGACGTCATGCTCGCGCTCGGTACCCACCCCGCGATGACCGAGGACGCCATCAATGAACGCGTGGAAATTACCGCGGCGGAACGCGCGTCTACTTATCAAAGCGTAGAATTTATTAATCACGAATGGGACAACCCGGCGGCTCTACGCGACCTCGGCTCAATCCCCGCTGAGGACATTAAGACTCTTTCCGGTGGCCTCTTCGCCATGGATGTACCGGTGCACATCAACCGACGCCTTTTCGACTACGACCAAATTATTATTTGCGGGCCTGTCTTCCCCCACGAAGTTGTCGGTTTTTCTGGCGGCAATAAATATCTTTTCCCGGGCGTGGCGGGACCCGGCATTTTAAATTTCTTTCATTGGCTCGGCGCCGTCGTCACCAACCCGATGATCATCGGCAATAAATGGACCGCCGTGCGCAAAGTAGTCGATCGCGCGGGCGCCATGGTCACCGTCCCCAAGCTCTGCTTTTGTTTAGTCGTACAGGGTCACGGCGAACTCGCGGGCCTCTTCGCGGGCACGCCGGAACAGGCCTGGGACGACGCCAGTGAACTTTCCCGCGAGCTGCACATCACCTATAAAGACCATCCCTTTCATACCGTGCTATCGTGCGCTCCGAAAATGTATGATGAGCTCTGGGTGGGCGGAAAGTGCATGTACAAACTCGAGCCCATCGTGGCGGACGGCGGGGAGTTGATCATTTATGCGCCGCATATCCACGAAATTTCCCTCGTCCACGGCCAGATGATCGAGCGCCTCGGCTACCACTGCGTGCAATATTTCCTCAAGCAGTGGGATAAATTTAAGGCTGAACCTTGGGGCACCATGGCTCACTCCACCCACGTGCATGGCATCGGAACCTACGATGAAAAGACGGGCCGCGAGACCCCACGCGTCCGCGTGACCCTCGCCACTGGGATCCCCGAAGCGACGTGTAAAAAAATCAATCTCGGCTACCGCGACTGGCGCACGATTAACCCAGCCGACTACGCTAATCGCGAGGCCGAAGGAATTTTCTACGAACCCAAGGCCGGTGAACGCCTCTACCATCTGCGCCAGAAACCGAAGTGGGCGGGTGGAGCATGATTTGACAGTCGCAAATATTGAGTAGCGCGCTGTTAACATGATCAAATTCGCTCCGCCCGCGACTCGGGCCCCCTTCCTTCCATGAACAAAACTGAAATCCTCGCTAAAATTAAGGCTGAAAAAGTCATCGCGCTCATTCGGGCCGATAGCCCAGCTAGTCTGCTCGACTGCGCCCGCGCGCTCTCGGCCGGTGGGCTCAATTGCTTGGAGCTCACCATGACCACGCCGGGAGCGCTCGAACTGTGCGCCCAAGTTTCCCGTGAGCTGCCGCATATTCTACTCGGTCTGGGCACCGTGCTCGACGCGGCAACCGCCCGCGCCGGCATCGCGGCTGGCGCCAAATTTATTGTCACCCCCGCCGTGCGTCCCGAAGTCATCGCTGTCTGCAAGGAGCTGGGCGTACCGGTCCTGGGTGGCGCGCTCACGCCGACCGAAGTCTATACCTCGTGGGAACTCGGCGTTGATATCGTGAAAATTTTTCCCGCCGAATTTTTTGGCCCGGCTTATATTAAATCGGTGAAAGCCCCGTTCCCCCAGATCGAGGTCATGCCCACGGGCGGCGTTACGCCTGAGACCGTCGGTGAATTTCTCAAAGCCGGCGCCTTCGCCACTGCCGCCGGCAGCGCCCTCGTCTCAGCGGCCGCGCTCAAGGCCCGCGATTGGCCCGCGATCACGGCGCGCGCCCAGCAATTTGTCGCCGCCGCCGCTAAAGTTTAATCAGTAAACCATTCAGTCATTCATTAATTCGCCGGCTCATCGCTGATATTTTCTGATGCAAACCTCCTTCCGCTGGTACGGCCATTCCGACCGCGTTCCGCTGGTGTGGCTGCGCCAAATGATGCCCCGGCCTCTCGTGGTGACTCATCTGGGCCATGTCCCCCCGGGGGAAGTCTGGTCGCGCGAGGATTTGCAACTGCTCCGGACCGAGCTGACCGAACACGGCTTGGGACTCGGACCGATTGAGAGTGTTTTTTGGACTGATGCGATGAAGCTGGGCCGCCCCGAGCGGGATGAGCACATCGAAAATTATATTAAGACCCTCGATCACCTCCGGGAAGTTTTCCCCGAGGAGCCTGAGATCATCATCACCTATAATCTCATGCCCCTCGATTGGGGCCGGACCGCCGTCGCTCACCTGCATGCGAATGGCACGCGGGGCCTTGCCTATGACCACGCCGCCATGGACCGCATTGATTTATCCCGCGGACTTTTTTTGCCGGGCTGGTCGAAACGTTACAGCGCCGAAGATTTTCGCGCATTGCAACAGGCCTACGCGGAATGTGGCGAAGAGGGTTTCTGGAAAAATGCCCGCTACGTCCTCGATGCCCTCGTGCCCGCCGCGGCGGCGCGGAGCATGCGCTTAGCCGCCCACCCCAACGATCCGCCCTGGGGTTATTTAGGTCTACCCGCGTACCTCGGCAACGCCGCCCAGATTCGGCGACTCCTCGCGCTGCACCCGCACCGCGCGAATGCACTGTGCTTCTGCACCGGCAGCTACGGCGCGGAGCCGAGTAACGATATCATTGGCATGATTCGTGAATTTAAGGATTCGATTGCGTGGATGCATTTGCGCAGCGTTAAAACCACGGGTGAAAAACGCTTCCACGAAGCGGATCATGCGGATCCAACCGGTAACGTTAATTTACTCCAGGTCATGCGCACCCTCGTCGCCATCGGCTGGGATGGCATTTTCCGTTCTGACCACGGCCTCGAGCTGCTCCACGAAAGCGACACCGTCACGAACGGCTATCCCGCCATCGACCGCTACGTCGCCAACAAGATGCTCTGGGCCTACCAGCAAGCTTTGACCGCAGCTCCGTAAGCGCCGCCCGCCTCGTTCCAAACTTGGCTTTGGCCGTGACTCCCTTACCAATCGTCCTCGCCTCACCGACTTTTACTCCCGTCTACCATGTCACTAAAAATTCGCCCCGCTAGTTCTTGCCGCTGGGATCAGCTTTCACTTGGTGAAGTCATGCTTCGGCTCGATCCCGGCGAAGGCCGCGTCCGCACCGCCCGCGCTTTCACCGCCTGGGAGGGTGGCGGCGAATACAATACCTCTCGCGGTCTCCGGAAGTGTTTTAATCTAAAAACCGCCGTCTGCACTGCCTTCGTCGACAATGAAGTCGGCCATCTCGTCGAAGATTTTATTATGCAAGGGGGCGTGGCCACCGATTTTATTAAGTGGCGCGAGGATGACGGCATCGGCCGCACCGTGCGCAACGGCCTTAATTTTACCGAGCGGGGCTTCGGCGTGCGCGGGGCGGTCGGGGTGCCCGATCGCGGCAACACCGCGGCCTCACAGCTTAAGCCAGGCGACTTCGACTGGGATGAAATTTTTGGCCAACAAGGCGTGCGTTGGTTTCATACGGGGGGGATTTTTGCCGCGCTCTCTCCGTCAACTGCGGCCCTCACGGTCGAGGCGGTTAAGGCCGCGAATAAACACGGCACCATCGTCAGCTATGATCTAAATTACCGGCCTTCCCTCTGGAAATCAATTGGTGGTCTCAAAAAAGCGCAAGAGGTCAACCGCGAGATCGCTCGCTCTGTCGATGTCATGATCGGCAACGAAGAAGATTTTACCGCCTCACTCGGCTTCGCGGTCAAAGGAGCGGAAACGCTGGCGCACCTCGAGACCGATGCCTTCAAGGCGATGATTAAAACGGCCGTAGCAGAATTTCCTAATTTCAAAGTGGCGGCCACCACCTTACGCCACGTGATCACTGCGACCAAAAATGATTGGGGCGCGATCCTTTATCACGACGGCAAATTCTATGACAGCCGCGCTTATCCCGGGCTCGAAATCCTGGACCGCGTGGGCGGGGGCGACTCCTTTGCCTCCGGACTGCAATTTGGCTTTCTAGCTAAAAATGATCCTCAACTGGCCGTTGATTATGGCGCAGCGCATGGCGCCTTTGCCTCCACGACGCCGGGGGACACTTCGATGGCTACGCAGAAGGAAGTGGAGAAACTCATGCAGGGCGGCGGCGCCCGCGTCGTGCGGTAAAATTAAATGAGACTGCCTAGAATCTGAGCCCGACGGGCTCAGATTTCTTTTTCCCATCCATCCGCCGGCGGATAAAAAATAACGAGCAGGATATTAATCGCGGCGAGCACCGCTAAACCGGCGCCGCCATTCTGCGTTGAACGAGCGAGATGCTGCCAAGGATATTCCGTCTCCATAAAAGCCGGGATGAAATATTGCACGCTAACCGCCAGGCCTTTCGCGGCTACCCACGCGAGCGGCGCCGCCCAACGAAATCGCGGCCACTGCGCGGCCACCACGACAAAAAAGGCGATTTCTAGACTCAGGGCCATGAGGCTCGTCGAGACCGGCAAACCGGTCACCAGCAGGTTAATCACGGGAGTGACTAACCCCACGAGCAAGCCGATGAACGGGCCCCGAAAATAAACGGCCAAAAAAGTTGTCCAAAATACGGGCAACAGATAAACGCCCAGTGGTCGATGCCCTGACCACGGCAGCAGGTGAACCAAAAATGGGACGAGCCCGGCAACGGCCAACAAGATGGTGGTTTCACGCCACCCGGCGCGGGATAAAATAAAAGTGGGCCGAACCGTGTTACTCATAGTTGTCCACGCTAAGGCGCCACCCGCAGCAGCGGAAGCCGAAATTAGCGCTCTGGTCAGGCGAGCCCAGCGCCAGGGTGAGCGCCCGGCCGCGCCTTGGCCCCACAACTTAGCGCTGGATGCGAGCGGAGCCACCTTGGGCAAAAGCGCGCACCTGCTCCACGGTCGCCATGCTGGTATCCCCGGGGAACGTGGTGAGCAGCGCCCCATGCGCCCAGCCGAGATTGACGGACTCTTGTTCGGAGGCGCCGGTCAATAATCCATAAATAAAGCCGGCCGCATAACCGTCGCCGCCGCCAACTCGGTCGACGACATCAAGCTCGCACATCGGGGATTGATAGGTTTGGCCCTTGATCCAAGCGACCGCGCCCCAGGTATGGCGATTCGTAGAATGCACTTCGCGCAATGTGGTCGCGACGGCTTTAACCTTAGGAAATTTCTTCACTGCTTTATCAATCACCGCATAAAAAGCGGACGGATCGAGCTTACCCTTGCTCTCCACATCCTGCCCCTCAATGCCGAGGCCCTTCTGTAAGTCTTCTTCATTGCCCACGAGGACATCGACGTGTTCGACGATCCGGCCCAGCACATTGAGCGCCTTGGTCTGGCCACCCCAGATATCCCACAATTTCTGGCGGTAATTTAAATCAAAGGAGGTCACCGCGCCCGCGGCCTTGGCGGCTTGCATCGCCTCGACGATCAACTCGCCCGTGGTGTCCGAGAGCGCCGCAAAAATGCCCCCGCTGTGAAACCAGCGGACCCCACCCCCAAAGATTTCTGCCCAATTGAAATCACCCGCCTTGAGCTGGGCGGCGGCCTCATTGCTGCGATTATAAAAAACGACCGGGCCGCGCACGCCTTGGCCCCGATCAGAATAAACCGTCGCCATGTTCGGACCACGCACGCCGTCGTGTTTAAATTTTTTGTAAAAAGGGGTTACCCCCATCGCGCGCACGCGCTCCGCAATCAAATCACCCACCGGATAATCAACCATGGCCGAGGCGACGCCCGTCTTGAGGCGAAAACAATCGGAGAGATTAGCGGCGACATTGAATTCCCCCCCGCTGACATGAATATCGCAGTGCTGCGCCTTGCGAAAGGGCATGATGCCAGGATCGAGGCGGTGCACGAGGGCACCCAGGGACAAAAAATCGAGCGCACCGGTGGGACGAATAGCGAGGGGGTTGGCCATATTGAAAAAATTACGGATTTTTTAAATCAGCTCGGCCGCAGACCGAACGCAATATTTAATCAAGCGATCACGGCAGCGAGCGAGCGCTTTATGGGCCGGCAGCAGCTTCAGCGGCGAGTTTTTTTACCACCGCTCAACGCTTATGGCGTTAACTACCTAACAGATCGAGCCGATCGCTTAAATCTTGTCCGCGCAAGGACCCGCCCGTTGCCACCGCCAAATATACGGGGACTGTAAGCGGGGGCCAATTTTCGCGGGGTGATCTATTCAGCCAAAACGAATGGGGCTATTCATTTTTCGGATAATAACCCCACCTTCTAGGGGGCTATTTTGGCCCAATTTGCTGTTAATTTTAGCCCGCCCAGGCCGATCTTTAATTATGATGTGGTTTTGCAAAATCTCCCGCGCGACTGGTTTACGAATATCACTGGGCCCGGCCTTATTAATCAGCGGTCTGAGTTTTGCGCAGCTCGTCCAAGCGGGCTTAGCTGACAGAGACTTAAGCGCGGGAAGCCCCCCGCCGACAGCCAACCGCAACCTTTGGGTAAAATTTAATCCCGCGCAGTCTTGATTTCGGCCGCCCCCTTGACGCCAGCGAGGCCGCCTCAATACTCATCATCGTGTCAGCTCTCTCGCCTCTCTCTTTCTCCCGACTGCCGCGGCCTGCGGCAGTCCCAGTGGACTAGCTTGTGTTGCCTGTGAAATTCTCTGATTTCCTCCAACGCAAAATTCGGCGCGGACTACTCATTGAGATTAATCCTTATCAGATTTTAGTCGCGGGCATTAGCCGTTTAGACGCCAGCCCCGCGGTACTCGATTGTGCGGCGGAATTTGACCGAGAAGATGAAGCTGGCCTGCGTCAGTGGCTGGGCGAAAATTTTGATCAAAAAAAGGGCTGGCTGCCCGCAATCGGCAGCTTCAGCACCCCTGACCTCTTACTCCAACGAGAGAGTCTACTCCCACGCAAACTGGTGGAACCGAGCTACCTCGCCGCTCTCGTTAGAGAACAATTTAAAATTGAAAATCCTGAGCAGTGGAAACTACAAACGCTCAGTCCAATGGAGGGCCTGGCACTGCCGCCGGAGGGCACTTCTCGCCCCGCGCTGATCTGCGGAGTCTCCCACCACGACGTTCACCAAACCCAACAACGCCTCCTCGATTTTCGCCTGTTACCCTACCGGCTAGAAATGAGTATTTTGCCGTTGCTTGGCACTCTCACTGGCTACCGGACGAGTCGTAACGATAAGCGCGCCGTGGTGGTTATCGTCATCGAGCGAGAGCATACCGTCGCCTATATCATAGGCAAAGAGGGCATTCATTGCCCCGCACTGGTCCGTCATGGCTTTAGCTCCATCGCCCAAGCCGCGGGTAAAGAATTTGGCCTGACCGAAGCGGCGGCCATCAGCGACCGCCTGCATCAGGCGGACGAAGATCTTTTACTGCGCGCCTCTAAACTTGTTCGTGCCATCGGTCGCGATATCAAGCCGGTCGTTGATTCTTATGAATGACTACCGGCCAGCCCGTGGGCGAAATCTACTGCGCCTACCTGCCCCCAAAGCTGGCTTGGATCACCGAGCCGCTCGCTCAGGTTGTCGGCCGCTCGCCCCTAATCGTGGATAGCACCGCCTGGATGCAGACGATCAATTTGCAGGCCCGCGATATTCCCATGGCCTTCGGCGCCCATTGGCTTGGCGTCCTTAGCCTGTTGGCGGACGGGTCGAAACTATCGACGTCGACTGCCTATGACGATGCGCCCCAAGACCCTTGGCGCGTCGACTGCCGACTCTCCGCCCAGCTGCCCAGTGAAGAGATTGTGCGTCGAAGATTCTTGACCAACGCCATCGCTGTCGCGGTGGCGGCCGGCCTGTTGATGATCAGTGTGTGGCAGCTCTACCTCAGCACTACGCTCCAAACTGATATCAGTTACTGGCAGCAGCAAATCACCGAGCGCACCAAAGATTTTGGCGACCTAAATAAGAATGTTCGCCAAATGAATCAACAAACCGCCCAACTAGATAACGCCTATGCACTGATGGGGACGCCTTATTCAGTGGCGGCCCTGATTCCTCATTTTGGGCGCACGCGGCTCGCCAAGATGAGGATTGAAAGCATCGCTGGCACGCCGGGGGGAGTGTTTTTACGGGGTTCCTTGCAAGAACCATCGGAGCAAGCCGCGCGCACCCTGCAGCGCTATGTGAATGGTCTGCGCAACGACCACTTCATCGGACCCCTGTTTGCCAGCATTATCCTCACCTCGCTCGAGCGTCAGGCGCAGACGGACACCCTCACGTTTGAAGTCACCTGCAAATTACCCGGCAGCCAACCGTGAGTACCATCCTCCAGCAACTTTTGGCCTATAGCCGGCGCAATGTGATTATGGCCGTCTGCCTAAGCCTAATCCTTTTAACGAGTGCCGCGTCTTTTGTCCTTTGGCAATATCAGCAGCGGCTTGACCGCGAATATGCGAGCATCCGACAACGCGGCGAAAGCATGCTCCGCGCGCTAGCCCAACAGCCGCGGATCACCACCGAAATCGCCACCGTGGCGGTTGCACTGCAGGCCATTAATCAAAACCTCATCAAGGAGGAGGACCTCGCGGACAACCTCGGTTATTTTTACCAAGCCGAAACGATCAGCGGGATTCGTCTCACCCAACTTAATCAACTCAGCGCTCAACCCCCACCGCGGGATAGTCTCTACAAATCAATTCCCTTCACGCTCCAGGCGACCGGTTCTTATGTCCAAATAATCCGCTTTCTGCGCGAACTCGAAACCGGATCACGCCAACTCAAGATCTGCACCTACCGATTAAGCTGGGCGCCGAGTAAACGTGATCCCCGTAAGCTGGGTACGAGCACGCCTGACCTAATGATTCTGCACAGCACCTTAGAACTTTTGGGCCGCCCATGAAATCTTGCCCGCTTTCCTCATTACTCGCCGCCGCCGCGTGGGCCTCCATGGCCAGCACCATGCCGGCGGCCGACTCAGTAGAATCAACCGGCACCCTGAAGCAAGCGGCCGACCGCTATGCCCTCACCCAATCGCACATCAGCCTTCTCCTCGCCCAACGCCTGCGGCCGACCCCTGAACCGCGTGATTTATTCAACCCCTTTGAGGCAAATAATCCAACTGAGCTGATCTCCCCAGCGAACGCGGAATCGGCGCAAGTGGCCCCCGCCACCATCGCGCCGCCCGCGCCCGACACTGGCGAAGCCGAAATACTCGCCCACCACGCGGCTAATTTAAAAATTAGCGGAGGGGCTTTGATCAACAACCAGCTCCATCTCGCGATCAATCAGATATTATATAAAATAGGTGATATGGTTCCGGTCGGAACCAAAGAGGAGCCGCTGAGTCTGCAGATTTTAAACATCACCTCGGACGAACTCACGCTTGGCCTCAATCAGACCGAGCAAATCATCTCGTTAAAAAAACTCGCCCCAGGCAAATAGGGCGCCCCACTGGGCTGGTTTAAGAAAAGCCCCGCGCCAAGCGCGCGAGTCCCAGCGACTAAACGAGCCACTCGCTCGCTCGGTTTGTAATATAATATATTACAAACGAGCGGAGGGTGGAGCGGCGGGGAGCTCGCGTTGTAATTGGGCGAGAAAATCCCGCAGGTAGACCGTGCGGGTTTGCGCCGCGCACCGACCGCTCGCGGTTTGCATCGTATGCTCTAGTTGGAGCAACTTCGCATAAAAATGATCAACCGTGGCGGCGCGGTCGTCTGGCTCGCGGTTCGCACAAAAAGGATCCTCCGCCGTGTAGAGTGGCCGGCCCATCGCCCCACCCAGCATCAAGCAACGCGCCAACCCGATGGCGCCAAGCGCCTCGAGGCGATCAGCATCTTGGACAATTTTTGCCTCGAGCGTTAGCGGCATAATGCCTGCACTAAAACTGTGGGCCTCGATGGCGTGCGCGATGTCCGTCAGGAAAACTGTGGGATAATGCCACTCGCGTAACCAAGTCACGGCTTGCTGCGCGGCGAGTTGCGACGCGATGGTCCGTTGGGGTGAATCTTTTGGCACCGTCACACAATCATGCAGCCACGCGGCTGGCAGGATCACCTCAACGCGCGCCGACTCACTCGCAGCCAACATTTGGGCGTTGGCTACCACTCGGCGAACGTGCGCCAGATCGTGCGCGACATCACCACCTTGCGCCGCGAGGGCCGCGACACAGCGCTCTTCCCATTTAGAAAAATCAACCACCATAGGATGAGCAAAAGCTTCGCTCCTCTACGCACAACTAGAATTACCGAGAGCCCTAACGGCTAGGTTACTTTCTTGGACCAACCACTCCCCTTGGCTCGAGCGCGAGCCAAACCGACCCCACCACCCAACTGGGTTTAGGGGTGAGCACCAGCAGGAGCCCCGGAGCCTAAATTTACGGACGGGCGGGAGTTTTTACCCCATCCGCGGGTAGTATTTTTACCCGCGAAGCTCGGTCAGCACCGAGATAAACTTTAGCGAGGTCGCTTAATTCTACCGCGGTAATAGCCTCAAGATCGGGCAAACGTGTGCGCGCCCACTCTAAGGCCTCAGGCTTCTCTTGCGCGCGGGCCAGCACCGTGCCGCCCCAATAACCATTGGTCCGCAAGGACTCTCTGACCGCCGTTAACGCGGGCTGACGGGCCCGATTAAGCTCTTCATCGGTCACCCCATGCTGCGCGAGATCATCCCCGAGAGCAATAATCACTGCCGTAATTTTATCCGCTAACGTCGGATCCACCACGCAGCCGGCCTGGATGTAACCGTAGCCCGGGAAGATATCACTCGCGTTGCTCCCGGCATTCGCGCTGTAAGTGCCGCCGATTTCCTCGCGCACTTTCACGCGCAAGCGGTCGTTGAGCACGCTGGCCAGCAAGTTAAGCCGGCGGGCGCGCTTGACCTCAAACCCATCAGTAGTTGGCCAATAAATCACCACATTGCCCTTCGAGATTTCTGTCGTAATGGTGTAACTGTGATTAAACGGCACGCGGGGAAAAGTGAGCTGCTTTAACTCCGTTAACATCGGCTTTGCCGCTCGCTTGGGCAACGTACCGAGCGTTTGCGCTACGGCTGAAATCGCCGCTTCAAGATCGAGATCACCGACGAGTGATATTTCCAACGCGCCTTCGGCAAGTTGCGGCGCAAGCCAAGCTTTAGCTTCATTAAAATCTCTCGCCAGCATGACTTCCTTTGTTGGTAAACCGAATCGAGAATCACCACTCGCAAGTATATTCGCTACCGCTGTCGCCATGGGACCGTTAGCCGTGTGCGCAAAACCCAGATACATTTGCTCGAGGCTTTTGCGTGACTGCCGCAGTGCCTCGGGCCGCCAACCGGCATCAGTCAAATAAGCTGACGCTATTTGTAGCTGCAGCAGCAAATCATCGCGCGTCGTCCCACCAACAATATTAAAAGCATCCGCCCCCACCTGGAACTGCGCCCCGACATTTTTCCCCGCCATAATCCGACGGAGCTCATCGGCGCTATGCCGCCCCAAGCCGCCCGCACTCAATGTGCCACCGACCAAGGCCGCGAGTCCCCGCTGCCCACTCGGCTCCGTGATCATACCATTACCCACGCGAATGTTGGTACGAATCCGACCCGCTTCAAAATCGGTTTTCTTCAGATTGAGTTTCACGCCATTGGCAAAAGCAATGAGCTCGACGTCGAGGTCAGCAACATGCGTGCGCTGCACCACTTTCCCCGGCTCGCCCCACTGCGCATAGGCCCAGACAACCTCAGCGTGACCAGCGGGCGCCACCACTGCGGTAGCTTGAGATTTTTTATAAGCCGCAGCGATGGCCTCGTCGGCCGCGGCCGGGAGTAGGGCGTTACCGCTCACCAGCACAAAGCGACCAGGAGCGGCATAAGCACTGCGCAATGCATCTAAGCAGGCTGTCACAGTGAGTTGATCAAGGGCGGGTTGATAAAGCGCCCGCTCCACCGCCGGGTGCGTGAAAACCTCTTGGTCCATGAGCCCATCCAGAATTTCACCAGCCAACTCCCCAGAATGTCGGGTTGCGACCGTCTTGACCGCCTGATCGAGGCTATTCGTAAAATTAGCGACGACTTCTTTTAATTCACCTGGCTGAAAACCATGCATGAGTGCGCGGCGTAATTCTTGTTCGCCTACCGCCAGCGCGGCTGCCCATTGCTCAGGTTTGCAGGTGAGATCAATGCCCGCCTCTCGCATAAATTTAAATTCATCGGAAACATTGGCCCGCGCACTGCTGAAGGGAGCGCCCTCCAGCTTGGCGAGTTCGCTAAAACGTCGATTGAGCATCGCGATGGCCACTTGCTGAGGAAGCTCTTTGCGACGATTAGCGGCTGTATCCGGCCGCGCGACAAACGGGATCAGACTCGTGATACTAATGCTCGTAGCCGGTGATTCCGGTTCTGCATGATAGTGGGCGCGCACGCCCGAAAAGGTTGGCACCACCCCAATCTCTGGTGACGGAACCGCGGGGGCCCGCGCCACGAGTGGGGCAAAGGCCGCACTGATGAGGGGCGGCAATACCGCCGGATCAAAATCACCGACCGCCACAACTGTCATCCGCTCAGGCCGGTACCAGGTATTCCAAAAATCGGTAAAGCGGGCTCGAGGAGCCTGCTCAATCACCGCAGGTAAACCGATCGGTAGCCGCTGGGGCAAACGCGTCTGGCCGAGCATGAATGTAAATTGCGCCAGGAAGGTGCGAGCCCCTACATTGTCGCGCGTCCGTTTCTCGCTCATAATAATCCCCCGCTCCTTGTTAATCTCGTCCTCGAGGAGCAAGAGACCGTTCGCATAATCAGCAAACACGCGGATTCCTTCAGTTAACGTCGCAACATCTGTGTGGGGCAGCTCCAGCAAATATTGTGTGCGATCAAACCCAGTGGAGGCATTCGTGTCGCCCCCAAAGCTCATGCCCATCCGCTGAAAAAACCCTACGAGCGTGCCCGGCGCATAGTGCTGGCTACCGTTGAAGGCCATGTGCTCGAGAAAATGTGCGACGCCGCGTTGATCTTCATTCTCCATCAGCGAGCCGGCCTCGACGAGTAAGCGCAGCGAAGCCCGACCCCGTGGTTCGTGGTTAGGATAGATCACATACCGCACCCCATTCGGGAGCGTGCCAAAATGCGCCGCCGGATCAGCCGGCAGATCGCTCGTCGCTTGCGCAAAAGGTCGCGCTGGGGTAGCTGCGACCAGCACCGCTAGCCCCAACTGAAAAGCAATGAGGAGCGATAATTTAATCTTCATAGAATATATTAACCAAAGGGAATTGTTACGCAAATTGAGGCAGGCAACAAATTCAGCCAGCAAACCCAGCTTACGCTGGCTCGCGCAAGGCCGTGATCAGCCGCATCCGAGAAGATAGCCCGAAATTTCGCGAACCGGCGCTTGCCTGATGCTTCACCGTGGGCCCGGCCTGGCCGAGAAACCAGGCAATTTAGCCGCGTCCAAACAGTAGCTGGCACCGTCGATCGGTGATGAGGAATATTTAAAATCAACCGCCTCATTCAGCGCATGGATTCACGCTGCTTTAAATCTTCGGCCCCTTTGGCGATGAGCGCCGCATCTACTTTTATCCCAGCCTTCGCCAAGGCAGCATCAAGGATCGCTTCACCCTTGAGGTAGCCGGTAACCAGCGCGGCGACCTTGCCGTCACGATCGATGATGAACTGCTGGGGGATGCCGCCGACACCGTAGAGTTTATGCGAGGCCCGATCAGGCCCGCGCTCCTGCGGGTCATGCGAAAAATTAATATCGGGATATTGTGCCTGATTCCGCTTCACCCAAGTATCGAATTTCTTGCGATCGTCAGAAGTGCAGGAAGCCAACACCACGACTCCTTGATTTTTGTAATGAGCCGCCACTTCCTGGGTATGCGGCATCGAAGCGATACAGGGTCCGCACCAAGTAGCCCAAAAATCGAGGATGACGACCTTGCCGCGATAATCAGAAATCTTCACGGCTTTGCCCGTGGCATCGGTGGCGGTAAAATCAGGGGCCGCGGCCCCGAGCTTCAACATCGCCACTCTGGCCTCCGGCGGCTTCTCCTTGGTCTCCTCAGCGGAAAAGATCTTCTTGGGCATATCCTCCGGCTTTAGCTTCACCCCCGCGCGGAGAAGCAAATTGCCGAGTGATTCGGCGCTCTGCGGGCCACTGCCCACATAGAAACCGAGGAATTTGCCTTGGGCGTCGATGACAACATTGTTCGGGACCGGCGCCATGGCGCCGCCGGAGAACGCCATGGGGATAACCTTGCTGTAGTGAGCGCGATTAGCCGCCGAGAAAGCTTTTTTCTCATCTGCGGTCATTTCACTGAGCGTTTCCTTACTGGGCCGTGGCGCCGGACCGACGGGGTCAAACAACACCGGGAAGGATAGTTTGGCGGCATTCGCGGCGTGCCATTTATCAAAATCTTCCCGAGAGCCGTAAGCCCCCAATCCGACGAACAACACCCCTTGATCAGCATAACGACGGGCCCAGGAATCTTGAAACGCGAGCATGTCCGCCGGTAAACCGTGACCAGCGGACCAAACCATAAATACCACGATCTTATCTTTAGTGAGTTCAGAAAATTTTACCGCGGTGCCATCGGCGGCTTGCGCCGTAAAATCAGGCACGGCGACTCCTTTCTTTAATTGGCCAAAGGCTTCACGAAATTGCGGCTTGGGATTTTTTTTCTCCTCCTCGATCGCGGCCAGACGGTCAGCGGCATCCTCGGCAGCAGCCTTGAGCTGCCGTTCACCCGCCACGACGCGCGCGGCCTCAACCTTGACGCCGGCCTTGGCCAGCGCGGCTTCGGTGCGAGCATCTTCTTCACCGCCATTGCCAACAATGGTCGCCGTGATGACGCCATCGCGACCGATGACAAACTGCGTGGGAATGCCCGTGACGCCGTAAAGCTTGCTGGACGCGCGCTGCTCGAACGTGTTGGAGCCGCGCTCATGTGCATCAAAAACAAATTGCAGTTTTGGGTATTTTGCTTGGTTCGCAGGAATCCACTTCTTGAACATGGCAATGGTGTCGCTCGTACCGGAAGCCACGACGACGACATCTTGATCAGCATATTTGGTGGCAATGGCATTGGTGTGCGGCATCGAGGCAATGCACGGCCCGCACCACGTGGCCCAGAAATCGAGGATGACGACTTTGCCCTTGAAGGACGAGAGGCGGACCTCTTGGTCATGAATGTCATGCATCACAAAATCTGGCGCGATCGCGCCAGCGGCGAGCGTAGCGATTGGTTGGTTAACCGATTTTGCCATTTGCATCTGGGCGAGAGCCAGAGTGGCAACGCAGCTTAAAACACCAAATACGAGTGAATGGATTAATTTCATGATCGAGGAATAACGGCTGGGTAATGCGAAAATTTACTTGGCAACAGCGGCCGGCGTGATCGCCGGTTTGGCGGTATAGCCCGCTGGGAAAAAAATCTTGGGCTGGTCTTCTTTCGCCAGCTCGACGCCTGCAATCATGAGTAAATTAGCCAAGCCGTCGTGCGTGGCTTCGCCATAACCGACATAAGACCCGACCAGCTTCCCCGCAGAATTGATGACGAGGGTCGTTGGCAACGGCGTGACTGCACCGCGAGTCAGCTGCATCATGATCGTCTTACGCATCGCCTCTTTGTCCCCTGCGGGTGGTTTGCCGACCGGATCAAAGACGGTAGCGAAAGTGTATTTATTTTTATTTTCGATTAGCCACTTGTCGTAGTTCGCGCGGGTGTCGAAACCGCAGACCCCGAGGATAACCACACCCTTAGCGCCATACTTGCGGTGGATCTCCTCGTAATGCGGCATAGCCTTTTGGCACGGCCCGCACCACGTTGCCCAGAAATCAAGAATGACCGTCTTGCCTTGGGCGTAGTCGGAGAATTTGGCCTCTTTGCCTTCGGGAGTGAGCACGGTGAAATCGGGCACCAATTCGCCCGCTTTGAGTTTGCCGTAACTTTCGTAGAAAGGAGCTCGGGGCTTCTTAACCGCTGCTGCCGTGGTCACGGCGCGGGCCTGTTCCTGCTTAGCCACCTGCTCCTTGCCCTGCGCCAGAATCGCGTCGTTCACTTTAACCCCAGCCGCGGCCAGCGCAAATTCGGTCCGAGCATCCCCCGCCCCGCCATTGCCCACCACCACGCCGGCGATCTTACCATCGCGGCCGATAACGAACTGCGTCGGAATGCCCACCACATGATAGAGCTTCGCGGAAGCGCGCTCTTCAAAATTGAGCGATTCGCGTTCATTCAAATCATACGCAAAATGAATGTCCGGATATTTTGACTGATTCTTAGGAATCCATTCCTGGAATTTCGCAATCGAGTCGCTTGTCCCTGCACCCAGCACAATGACATCCTGGTCTTTATATTTCGCGGCGATCTCCTGCGTATGCGGAAACGAGCTAATGCACGGTCCACACCAAGTGGCCCAAAAATCGAGGATCACTACCTTGCCTTTAAAATCGCTAAGTCGGACATCTTTGCCCGCAACATCCTTCATTAGGAAATCTGGAGCGAGCGCGCCGACGGCGAGCAGCGCGGCTTTTGGCGCCGCAGGCGGATTATTAGGCATGGGTACGATCGTAGCTGCAGACATCACCCCGCCGGCGGTAACCGCTGCAGATTTTTCGCGAGCCGCAAAAATTTCGGCCATAACTTTGTCCGCCGCCGCCTTATCTTCGGCCGTGAGCTTAAGATCGGCGACCTGCAAACTAGCGCGTATCCAGCCGGCAATCTTCGGGCCCATACCAATGAGGCCGCCGCGAAAATAGCCGCCGGCATTCACCACCATGAAAGCGGGATACATCCCGATGCCAAATTTCATGTAGGAGAGGGATTCCATAACGGCCTTACCTGCCGGATCCCAAGCGACAGAGTAGCCGAGGCCAGCCGCATTAGCTTTTGCCCAAGTGTCGAATTCAGCCCGATCCGTAGCCACGTTGATGGCCCAAACGACTAAACCCTGATCTTTATAATTTGCAGCGAGCTTAGCGAAATCTTCATTGGGCGATCGCGCTCCGGTCCAAAAGGAAATAAGCACCGGCTTACCCTTGAAGGATGAGAGTTTCACTTCCTTGCCGTCCACGCCGATCGCGGCGAAATCGGCCACCGTATCGTCAAATTTAAGTGAGCCTAACCGAATGGTTGGCGGGCGCGCGGCTGTGCCCTTAGCACTGGCCGGAATAGCCCCAATCGGCATTGCCGCCGTCTTGCCTATCATGGGAATGGACTGACGCTCACGCTTTTCCTCCGGAGGCAGATGCGAGGTATCGACCGGCACGCCGCCTTTGGCCAGCAGGCGCGTGACGTGCGGATTTTCGCCCGGGCCACCGCCGGAGGTAGAGCCGACCACCTTCCCGTCTTTGTCGATCAGGAAAAGCGTGGGGAAGCCACTGACACCATACTGAGTATTAAAAACAGATTTATCCCAACCGTCTTTGCCGGCCGGGTCATGCGCAGTGAGGAATTTATATTTGGCGGCATTACGCTTCACCCAGCCATCATAGTTGCTGCGGGCATCATCAGCGCAGACCGCCAGGATCACGAGGCCGTCTTTGGCATGCTTCTCGGCTAGTGCGCTGTTATGGGGCATGGAGGCCACGCACGGCCCGCACCAGGTGGCCCAAATATCGATTAAGACGGTCCGGCCGCGAAAATCAGATAGTTTGATCGCTTGGCCATCAGGTCCCACGACGGTAAAATCAGGGGCGAGCTCGCCCACCTTTGGTCCAAAATTATGGGCGCTCGGCGTAGAAGTCGGCACAATGGCCGGCTCCGCAGCTGCATGCATCACCGTTAAACAAAAAATGCTAAGCGCAACTGACCAGATGGATTTTTTCATAACTAAAATAAAATAGACACGCCGCCGTGCGCAGAGTTGCACGGCGGCGCATAAAACTAATCACTGAGTGATTAAAGCGGCAGAATGAAGGCGAACTCGTAACTGCGCCCGAGAATAAACTGACTATGTAAGCCCGCGTTGAAACCCCACATGGTATCAGAGAATGGCGGTTCTTGATCGAAAACATTATTTACGCCCAAGGTGACGCGCAGACCCTTGCCATAACTGCGCCACAGACCTTTGCGAAATTCATAACCGCCACGGATATCAAGTTTGGTCACAGCCGGCGTGGGATAAA